>Ga0213867_1001457_pt1 | contig 10554 bp, 9 predicted proteins | sample PICome_12_FD_160120 | JGI IMG/M metagenome (GOLD analysis project Ga0213867, IMG submission 160120) | Coastal seawater microbial communities near Pivers Island, North Carolina, United States - PICO540 | ecosystem: Environmental > Aquatic > Marine > Coastal | place: USA: North Carolina | collected... | reverse complement strand
TCAGCATATACATTATTAAATTTAGTGCCTTCTGCTAATCCTCTGTAATCAAAACCTAAAATATAAATTGTTTCATATGCATGTTCTGATGCTAACCAAAGTGCTGTAGGACCGCTTGACCATCCTTTAGAAGGATTAAAATAATTAAAGTTTTTAAAACGCATATATGCTTTGTTAGGATTAGTCCAAACTTCGTGTTTCTTTTGCCAACCTGTTTTGTTGATTTCAATTATCATTTTAGTATCAACAGCTATTAAGTAGTCAGGTTCGTATTGTCTATAAAGAGCATTACACCCATATACTTTTCCTTTAGAACTTAGTTCATTTATAGGAATAGGTTTTCTGCTGACTCCGTTGCCTACAACAAATGCTACTTTGCCTTTTTTCTGAGACAAATCAATTTCTTTTTGTTCTAGGATTAATTTTTTATTTTCTTCGTAGATGCGCTGCCGTTCTTCGGCTTCTTTTTTTAATTTTTTTTCTTGCTTTTCTTTTCTACGTTGTTCTTGAAGCAGACGAAACTGCCGCTTCGAATAGTTGTCTTTATCAATTTTAGGCATTAAACTCCACCAGCTTGAGCGTTTGCTTCTACTCCGTACATCTGTCTTATAAAGTCTAAATCTTTAATGCGTTCTTCTTGATGAACTTCACTGGCTTTGCGAATCTTATTGATCTGTCTAAGAGTTAATCTTGTTTTACGTGTATCATCATAGTCAATCGGAGACTGATCAGATGTCTCATCATAAGACTTATCTTCTACAGGCTCTAGCGTATCTCTATCAAAGTAAAATAGTTCTCTTAGTATCATATTATTATTTATATAGTTTGTTCAGTTCCGCCGCCAGTTGGAGCAATATTATCTCCGGTTACAGTTTCAGGTGCTGTTCCTTCACCACCATCTACTGATCCAGGTCCTTCGTCAGCATTGTCTTCAATGTTGTCTAAATCTGCACTTACACCTGCACCACTAATGCCTGCGCTTCTCATTTCGCCTGCACTATCAGTTGGCATAGGTGTTAGATTTTCTTCGTTTTCTTCTCTCCATAGACGTTCGTTCTCAGCAACTTCTTCATCAGACATGCCTAAGAAGCGCTTCATTGCAAAACGATTTGAAATATAAGGTATTGCACTCATCTGTGTAAATGTAGGAATACGTGCATTATCAATTTCACTTTGTCTATAAGCAGCAAAGTTTTGTGGAGGTTGGAATTTTAGATTGAACATTGTTGTATCAACATTCACTCCTCTTTCCAACAAGTAACGCTTAAACTCTTGATCAAACTCTTCTACGACGAGGTTTTGTAATCTTTCGCAATAGGTATTGAAGCGAAGTTCTTGTATGTAGGCAGTACCCACACGCCCGTCGTTGTATTGGGCTGAGCTGTCGTCTGCTCCTGTTGGCAGATATGATGAAGGTATGCGTAGTCCGCGAACCAGTTTGTTAGTAAAGTAGCGTAAGTCATCTATTTCTCCTAGGTTAGTACCACCTGGAAGTGTTTCAACTTTTGATCCTCTACCTTCTGCTGTTTGCGGAAAGAAGTAGTCTTCGTTAATTGACAATGGATTGTAACTACTGTCAATTACATTATTGCCGCCACCAGTTGAACTTGGAATACGTCTCTGGTGTATTTCTGTTTTTACCCTCTCTACAAACTGCATTGCCAAGTGGCTTGGCATGTTACCTACATCAACGTAAAATACTCTACGCTCAGGTGCCCTCTGTACTCTGTAGATAATAATTGCATCTTCTAGCAATTCTTTTTGTTTATAAACTTTAAAAATAGTTTCAAGTAATGAATTACCAAATGGATAGTTTTGATCTAGTCCTTCTGATAAACTTAAATGTACAACGTGTTCTGCATTTACAGCAATTTCATTTTCTTCTTGATGGAATCTGCTTCCGCTGAAACTGTTGTTAGGTTGTCCTGTCATTCCACGAACACCGCCTGTTAAGTGTCCGCTGCCTCCTCCAGTAATGTTGCCATTGTTTTCATAAGGAGTAGTTGCAACCATTTCTTTAAAATTAATATTAAAGTTTTTGATTATGTATTGCTCAGGCGTTTTGCCTTCTGATTCATTAACAATAATTTTTGTAACGTTTGCAGGATCAACATGAAACCATTTTTTAGTTTCTGGATCTCTTACAAATATTTCATCACCGTACTTGAATACGTTTCTTAGTATTTTAAAAATTCTTGTTTCAAATTTTTGTAGTTTGCACCATTGTTGCAAATACTTTTGTATAATAGTTGTTTCTGAATTAGTAGCAGCACTTATAAAATCTAAAAGGAAAGGTGTGCCATTTTGTTGATTCTTTTGCGTACAAAACTCTGCAAGGATATCAAGTGCAGCATTAACTTCACTATCTAGATCCATAACATTGTACTGACCATAACGTTCAGTACGATTGGGTGTTCCCATATACACATCAGGTAGATAGCTTGAATAGTTAGTACGAGCAGGACCAGCTGCTGCACCTGTACCTTTAGAGGATAGCGGAGAATAAGCACCGCTTGGGTTGCTTCCTGTTGGTACTGGTGTAAAATATTTTTTCCAGCTCATCTAAATCTCCGTCCTATATTCCTGGTTTTAGAGCTCTTACTGCTCTCATTATTCTATCGTGAGTGTCGCCCTGATCGTCAAGCTCTTCTTTCATATTTTCCATCGTAGTATTTAACTGAGATAGCATTTGAATAAGCTCTCTACTGGCTCCGCCGCCGCCTCCTCCGTCACCGCTTGCGGCTGCTGAAGCACTTATTGATTGTGCTGCTAGAGCATTGTTTTCTCTAATTTTTTCGTTTAATGTATCTATTGTATCTGCTAGATTAAACAATGCATCTTCATAATCGTCAATTTTTTCTGAATCAAAATTAGTATCTAATGCTTGTACTGCTTCGCTTAGATTTCTCATATTAGGTAAAGCAACATTAGCTATATCAACACTAGTAAATCCTGCTATACCTGTTGCAAAAGCAACCATAGCATCAGCATTTTTTTGAACACCTTCAGCACTAATATCTGCATCACCAAATGCTTTTACTGAGTCCCACGGAAATTCAACTTCACCAAAGAAAATATCTTTGAGAGATCCAAATACGCCGCCGACTCTTTCTGTTGGAATACTTTCAGGGAATAAACTCATAGCATTAGCAAATGCTGCAACAGCTTCTGATTGTGTTTGAACTTTTGCTTTGTCTAATCCTGCATCTGCAAATAGTTTCACTTTGTCCCAAGGATAAACTTTATCATCTCCAAAGAACACACCATTAATAGCATCAAATGCATTGCTAACCAATGAACTAAAACTATCTGAACCTATGCTTAGACTATCCATTGCATTTGCGTAAGCTACTACAGCTTCAGCATTGTTTCTAATTGCTTGTACAGGCAGTGTAACTGCGCCAAAATCACTAATTTTTGCAATAGGTAATGCAGTATCTCCGCCAAAGAAGTTAGTAATGCCGTCAAACAAATTACTCATCATGTTTGCTTTTGCAGCATCACCTAAACCGTCTAGTGCTGCCATTGCATTACCAAAAGCAACTATTGCTTCGGCATTTGCTTGCATACTAGCTGCATCAATGTTTAACCCGTTGAATGCTTCAATTCTTTGCATTACAGTTTGACCGCCAAGGAATTCACTAATAGTGTCCATTGCAGTTGCGCCGAGATTTGCTATACCTGCTACAAAACTTCCAGCGCCGAATGCTGCTATACCTCCTGACAGTGCAAGTAGTCCTACACTTGCACTTTTAAGAGCAGCACCATCTATTTCTCCAAATGGTTCTAATCCTTCTGCTAGATTAGGTAATGCTTCTCCCATTAGCCATGTAGCACCTGCTACACCTAATCCTATTGCACCTATTGCAGCACCTATTGCGACACCGCCTGCAATTATAGCAGGCGCTTTTAAGCCTGCGGCCGCCAGTCCATTTCCTAATCCGGATATACCTGCACCTACACCTCTACCTAGACCAGCTATGCCTGCACCTGCACCTCTGCCTGCTGCTCCCATCATTCCGCCACGACCGCCACCGCGTCTGCTTTCGCGGCCACCACCTATCATATCAGCGATCCTATTTTTTATAGAGTTAGCTGCAAATATTCCAGCAATAGCTGTCACAACTGCTGTTGATGCCATTGCTACTCCTAAACCGTCACGCAAACCAGTGCTTAATGCTTCTTGAAGTCCTCCGAATATACCGTTCTCAATTGCTGCTTCATTAAATGCACCACGGAGCTCTGCAACACGTCTCTGGAAGCTTAGTAAAGATCTAGTTTCGTCTTCCATAGCTGCATTTTGTGCAGCCGCCACTTCAGCTGCATCGCCTTGTTGTTTGTTTATTCCTAATGCTACATCTATAGCTTGAGATATCAATCCGCCTCTTTGCGCATCAACAGTAAGTATATCTACATCATTTCTTGCTCGTTCTACTGCGTTTCGCTGTGTTTGTGCTAGAGCACTTTCAATATCTTCCATCGAAGCATTGTTATCTCGCATGTTCTGTGCAAGGCCAGACAACTCTGGGTTTAGTAATAGCAAGCTTTTAGCAAACTCAGTTTGAGGAACTCCGTTGAACGCAATCAGTTCCTCCATTGCTGCTCTCATTTCAGGTCCTGCTGAAGCTCCTATACTTGAAAGTTGTCCTTTTATCTGTGCTCCGCCATCAGCTAATGAGTTGTAAAGTATATTCATTGCAGGTGAAACTGCTTCTGCTGCCATTTCAGCAGCAAGTTCGTCTCTAGATTTACCTGTAAGTTTTGCTAATCTATCAAGTTGTAAGATATATTCGCCTGCGCCTGCACTTAATTGCGCCTGTGTCATTGTTTGCGCACGACCAACTCTAGTTTGCTGTGCAAGATACTGTGCAGTATAATCTACTTGCTCTTCCATAGAAATGCCAAGCCTGTCAAATCCATCGCCTAACTTACTAGAAACACTTCCTGAAATTTGTGCAAGTGCCCTTGCACCTGACTGGGCATTACCGCCAAATCTTGCTAGTTCAGTTGAGTTGTTTATAACCGCTTGTTGGAAGGCATCTAAGCTAACTCCTGCAACTGCTGCTTGACGTCTTACTTCGAAAATAGTTTCGCCAAAATCAACACCGACACCAGCAAGTTGTCTAAAACTATCAATGTTATCATCAACAAATTGTGTTAATACCGCTAGATGTTCGCCTACAACAGGCAAATGTCTAGCAAAGTCTGTCATTCTATCGCCGCCAAATGCTAGTTCTTTGCCAAGATTAACAGCACTACCGAGTACAGCACCTATTCCATTAAGTACAAGATTACCTATTCCTCTGCCCATACTATCCATTTGTCTAGAAGCACGTTCTGCGCTCGTAGTCAAATCTTCCATAGCATCGTTTTGATCTTTGATTACTTTAATGCCACTCTTACGAGCTTCGTTGGCAGTTTTCATAAGCTTTGCTTCTTCAGCACGAGGATCTTTACCTGTGCTTTTAGCAAGAGCTTTTATAGAATCCGCAAGACTTTTTAGAGTAGCTTCACTAGCAACTCCGTCACCGCCTACATTGACAATTTCAATTTCTTCAGCCAATATCGTTCAACCTAATTAAGTGCGTACATAAATAAATTTGATACATACCTTTATAATGTATTTATACGGAGAAAATAATGCAAGAATTTACTGCTCCTGGTGCTAATCCACTCAAAAAGTATTTTAGACAACCAAAGCTATATATCAATCTGCCCAGCAAAGGTAAATTTTATCCTGCAGGTAGTTTAGATATGCCAGAAACAGGAGAACTTCCTGTTTTTCCTATGACTGCTAAAGATGAAATGACTATGAAAACGCCTGATGCACTATTAAATGGTCAAGCAACAGTTGATGTAATAAAAAGTTGTGTGCCAAATATTAAAAACCCTTGGGTTATGCCGTCAATAGACCTAGACGCTGTCTTAATTGCTATAAGAGTGGCAACATACGGTGATAAAATGGACATTGGCGCAAAAGTTCCTAATGTAGGAACTGAAAAAACTTTTTCAGCTGACCTAAATGACATTCTTGCAGATTTTGCTATGGCTGATTTTGATAGTACATTTGAAACAAACGATTTAAAAATACATATTCGTCCATTAACTTATGAAGAATTTACCAAAAGCAGTATAAAAACATTTGAAGAACAAAGAATTTTTAATCTACTCAACAATAACGAAGTTTCTGAAGAAGATAAGTTAGCAAGATTTAATGAAAGCTTTAAAAAACTCACTGATCTTACAGTAGAAACTCTTACAAAAGGTATAATATCTATCGAAGTTGATGATCAAAGAGTAGATAATCCTCTACACATTAAAGAATTTGTAGAAAATTCAGAAAAACAATTTTTTAATGATGTTCTTGCACATATTACCAAACAAAGAGAAAAATTCCAAGTAAAACCATTTGTTGTACAGTCAGATGAAGAAGATATTGCAGCAGGTGCTCCTGAAACATACGAAATTCCAATAACATTTGATAATTCAAATTTTTTCGCATGAGGATCTTGTCTTTAAGTCTAGATGAGATCCTAAAAGAAGCAAAAGACATGGAAGAAGAAAACAAAAAACTCAGAGATGAGTTGTTTAAATTGTCTTGGTATATGCGTGGAGGACTTGGTGTAGAAGAAGCTTTCTATCTAAGTTTAGAAGATAGAGAAATAATAGGTAAGATTGTTAAAGATAATTTAGAAACAACCAAGAAATCAGGTATGCCGTTCTTCTAATTACTTGCCTACTTTACCGTAATCACTTAATTTTTGATTTCTATCAAAGTTTTTATCTACTACGCCTGTTTTCTTTGCAGGTCTAGTCTTAATACTTTTCTCTAATTGTTGAATTAGTCTTCTTTTTTCTTTAGCATTAAGTTTTAGTGCAGAATCTTTAGTCTGTGCATAAGCACTTGATACAGGTTCTTGCTTAGGTTCTGGTTTTGCACCTTTACCCATGATAGCTTCTTGTGATTTTGCAACAAATATGTCATGCATACGCTGTGGAGTCATTCCTGCAGGACCAATATTACTTGTATCTACATTTTTATCATTAAGAAATGCAATTACGTCTTGAGTAGTAGCTTGTTTAAAGTTTTTTTTGCCCTGACGTCCAAGATAACTTGCAAATTCCTTTTTAAGATTATCAGTTGTCTTTTTTAGAGTAGCACGACCACCTTTAAATGCACGTCTTTGTTCTCTACCACTTTTAGTCAATAGATCTAAAGGACCTTCATCGATGTGATCATGTTTTGTTTCATTAATCTTCATACTACTAACTCCTAGCAAAGTATTTATTATTAAAATATCTACTTCGTAGATATTAGTTTTCGCTTATCGCTCAAACTACAATATATATTTGCGTTTTACGAAGTAAAACGTTTAAGTTTCATGTAGATTAATTAGTCAGACGGAACCTTGCAGCGGTCCCATCCTTCTCGAGCTTCATGTGAGTTGCATAGCCGAGACTTGGAAGTAGGTATTTGACTTGCTCCGTGGGCTCTGACCTTTCCCAACCTACATCGACATCTAATGTTACTTCAATTTAACATTAAACACGTTAATGTTATTTCGAAATTACATTATATCCCCCGCTTCGTTCCTAGTGCTAAGGGGTTTTTTGGAGCATTAGCCTGTTGGACAACGTCACACCACCGGCTACGAGCATTACCTCGGCTGATTCTTGACGGGCTTACGCCAACTGTGTCCTTATATAGCCTTGTTTCTGTTTTGAAGTGCCTCTATGAGAGTCTTTGATCCGCCTACACGTACATTAATAATACCGTTATAGTATTCTTCTGTTTCTAAAACACGCCTGTCAAATTGTTCTTTAGCTTCTAAGTAAGACATTTCTGCTCTTGAACTGCAAAAATATAAAATTTCTCGTGTAAATTTATCTGCGCCTAGTTCTTCTACGTCTGCTTGTAATTTGTCTGACGATCCCCAATAGTCACGCCAGTCTGATTCTTTGTATCCACGTCTTTTATTTTTTTTGCCTTTAAGCGGTGGCTTGGTTGTTTTAAATTTTGCTAGTTTTTTGCCTATGTACTTGCGATCGTTTGTTGTATTGGTTATCAGATAAACAAAACCTTCATATTCATCTGGTATAGTGTCTATTTTTTCACCCTGATATGTCCAATCCATACATTACTTATGGAGTTTCTTTCGCGGCCGACTGTTATTTGGATTTTTATATTTTTCTTTACTGTCTAAATATTCTTGCCTTACTTCTTTGTGCCGTTCTTTGCCTATATCTATGATTGTTTTAATTTGTTTTCTTAATGCATAGTATTTTCTTACTGAAGGTCTTCTACTCCACGCTTCATTTATAGAAAAATAATCTAAATATGCCTTAACTAATTCGTCATGTATGTCTTTTTTCATGTCATTCTACTATTTCAATATCGTTTTCATAACTTGTAAAGCCATTTTCTTTAACAACTTTAAGAACATTATTAACTCTGCCTACTAATTCATCTTTATGTGAGATCAAATAGATATTTTTATCACGTTCTCTACCCATTTTCTTAAGGATACCGAGAGAATTTTCAACGCCTGCACTATCCATGCCTGAATCTATTAACTCGTCAATGAATAACAAGTTAATGTTTTGATATAATGATTCCCAAACATCACGGAATGCAAAACTCAAACCTAGTATAAGTCTGTTTCGTTCGCCACGTGACAGATTATCAAAGTCTAAGTCTTGTCCTAGCTGTGTGATTTCAACATTTAGATCGTTTTGGAATACTACTTGATGTGGTAAGCCTAGTCTATCGAGATAATATGTTAGCCTGTTATTCAAATATGCAAGATTCTGATCAATAATCTTTTTACGAATAAAGCTATCTTTGTTTGTTAATAACTTTAACAAAAATTCTTGATGTTCTTTATAATCAGTTAGTTCATTGACTGTTTTCCAGTCAATCTCTTGTAATGCTGTTTTAACTAGTTCATCAATTTGTAATTGGTATGGATCTTCTTCTTGCTCTTTACTTAGCAGTGCTTGCTTCAAGTTATCTACGTTGTTTCTATGCTCATATGCTTCTTTTGCAGTATCATAAAACGTTGTCGGTTTTCCGTTAATTTCGCCAATGTCTGTAAGACCTTTTAGTGTTTCTTCCAGTTTGCCAGCAACTTCGGTCTGATAAGCCATTGCATCGTTCAATTCTTTAGTTTTTTTAGACAAAATTTCTTCTTTTTTGTCGTCATGCAGTGCTTGACCGCACGTATAGCACGTAGCATCGTCAAGATTTGCGATGTCTTTTTCTGCTTTTTCTACACTCTTTGTGGCACGTAATAGTGCGCTCTCAAGTGTGCTTTTTTCTTTATTAAGAGCCAAAATAGCAGTGTTCATTTCTGTCCAATTTGCTAGTTTTTCGTGTAACTCTAATTCTGTTTCAATATCTAAATGTTCTAGTTCTTCTATTGCATTTTTTAATTTACTAATGTCCTGTGTCTTTTTTGCAGACCAGGCTCGTTGATTATTTCCTAAATTATTAATTGTGGTTTGTATTTTTTCGTTTGATGCTTCGATGGCATTAATTTTTAAAGTTTCCTGTGTAATAGAATCTTTAGTATTTCTAATTTGTTCTTTTAGTGAGTCTGCTTTTTCAGTTAGAATAGTAATACCGAGCAACTGTTCAATAATAGCACGTTGATCATTTGCCCTCATGCTCAAGAATGGTTCACTATAGGTATTAAGTGCTACAATATGTTTGAACATATCATGTGACATACCTAAAAGATTGTTAATAGATTCTTGTGTTTTTCGACTATCACCTTGACTTTCGTCTGTCATTTCTTGTTCGTGATCATTGATAAAAAACTTAAGAACATTCGGAGAACGTCCTCGTTCAATCCTGTAGTCCTGTCCGTCTTTTTCAAAGTGTAGTGTGACCAACATGCCTTTGGAATTGGTCTTGTTGATAAGATTATTCCGTTTGATGTTGGTTAGTGCTTGACCGTACAGTGCGTAAGACAATGCATTGATTATCGTTGTTTTGCCTGTACCGTTACGTGAACCACTATCATCCCCACCTTGGTCTAAGTTTTCGCCAAGTACTAGAGTGAGCTGTTCGCGGTTGAAGTCAACAGCTTGGGTTTGATTACCTACACTCATAAAGTTTTTTACTGTAAGATCTTTAATCTTAATCATATTAGTATTCTAGTCCGTTGTAAATGTCTAATAGTGTTTTTTTACTATAGTTTTCTGTATCAAGAGCTGCAATTTCATTACTAACAATTTGATCTACACTTTCAAATTGTGCAATATCTAAGTCTGTTGTAATTTCTTCCATTTGTTTTTGAGGAATAAGTGTAATTTCTCTACAATTATAATCTCTTATAAATGTTTCTTTGATAAAACTTGCTTCTTCGTATGAAATAGGAAGATCAAGTGTTACTCTCAAGTACATGTTTGGTTTGATTAGTGTATCTTTCTCATCAATCAACTGTGATAACTTGACTGTTCTGTACTTTGGGCAGTCTGGCCAATTAACATACTCTGGTTCTGCATCGTTCTCACGGTCCAATATCATCATACCACGGTCATCGTCCCAAG
>Ga0213867_1001456_pt1 | contig 10560 bp, 6 predicted proteins | sample PICome_12_FD_160120 | JGI IMG/M metagenome (GOLD analysis project Ga0213867, IMG submission 160120) | Coastal seawater microbial communities near Pivers Island, North Carolina, United States - PICO540 | ecosystem: Environmental > Aquatic > Marine > Coastal | place: USA: North Carolina | collected... | reverse complement strand
TCGTGCAGCGGCAATTCCACAATAGCGACACCAAACAGCACTAGCAGTTATCATCCACAACAGCACGTCAACACGACTCTTGCTCTTCATTCCACCGCCTGCGCTGTAGAAGTCGAAGATCCATTGCGGACTGCGAATCTTAACGGTTTAAGACTAACTTATGATGAAGACGAAGGTACATCCCACGGTGATTGTTTTCATCCCATTTCGAACAGTATAAATGGCCGAAGTCACATCTTACGTCGTCTTAGCGAGGCGCTCATGCGTCGATCGCTTACTATGATTGATATGTCACAACGTGGCTTGATATCCAGGGATGCGCGATTGCTTAAGCTGGCTTTACTTCAAAACGCTCAATTAACTGTGTTAAAGGTAGGATACAATCAATTGCGTGATGAAGGCATTGTATCTCTTTGCCATGCGTTACGAAATCATGCGTCGCTGGAAACGTTAGATGTTGGATTTAACAGTTTCGGTGATGATGGTTGTGAGGCTTTAGCCGGTGCTTTGAGAACAAATCAATCCGTCAAAACGTTATATCTGGCGGGGAATTCAATACAAAAACGAGGTGCAATTGCATTGGCACGGGACGTAATTCGGGAACGAAGGGGGATACTTAAGCGGTTGCATTTGACTGCTAATCGAATTGGTGATGCCGGCGTACAGGCCATTGCAGAAGCTGTAGAGCGACAAGCTTTGCAACAATATAGTCGTAGCCCCATATTGGGTGAGGTTGTTGAACACGAGGAGGACGAAGAAGGGGGGTTGGAAGAATTATTTTTGGGAAAAACTCATTTTGGAAAAGCAGGATGTGCGTCGATATCTCGTATGATGTCTTGCCCAAAGATTGAGTCCCTTCGAGTGCTTTCCCTTTCCGATAACTCTATTGGCGATGGAGAGGCCGCTATGTTCGCGGAGGCTATTGTGAATAACAAAGAAGCTTTTTCCATAGAATCTTTGCAATTATCGTTCAATCGACTTACTTGCGTGGGTGTGGAGTCTTTAATGAACAGTATTTGGGGCTCGAAAACGCTAAAGGCCATTCGCTTGGATAACAATCAAATTCGGGATAGAGGGGCACAATTAGTTGCTGTTGTGTTAACTTCAACAAATTTGGAGGTGCTGGATATTGGCTTTAATCAAATTACTTCTGTTGGTATGAAAGCTCTAATGAAGTTGGTGGCAGAAAATAAATCTTTGAAGTCATTGAGTATATCAGGCAATCGGCTCGACACTGTTGGATCCAAAGCAGTTGCATTTGCGTTGGCATACAATCAATCACTGCGATCAATGTTTATTGATAAATGCTCTATGGGTTATACAGCCCAACGTCAGATTGCCGCTGGAATCGTATCGAATAGTGGTACTTCGTTGAAGATTGTAACTGGTTTTCGACTTGGTAGTGAGTATTTATTTACACCATAGCTCTTATTTGATGACTAAACTCATATTAATGGTCTCCACATTATTTTGATCATTTAAGCGATTGCAATGTCTCTGGGACTTCCCCCACCTTTAGAGAGTTGGACAAATGAACAGGTTTTAAAGTTTATTCATTTGATGTGGGAACGTGTTCGCAACGAAGAAGCGGAAGAATTTAATATCACGCAGGAAGTTGATCCAACTTTCAGCTGTAAACGTTTAGCTGCGAGACCGTCCTTGACAAATGACGGATCCACTAAAACAAGAATAACAGGTAAGGTGGGTCCAGTGGATCCACCAACAGTTGTAGCTGTAGCCAAAAAAGCGTTTGCTTCGCTTGGAAATGCCCAGGATGAAGTTCGAAATTTACCTTCTTATCGAGAAATGTGTTTTGAATCACCATTAGTAGATGATGATGCGATTATGATGGAAGTGTCCGAAGATGGTATAACTCGGCCAATTGATTCCGGAGAGGAATGTAAATCGCAAAGTAATGGTCTTGACGGTATAACAATCAGCTACAATGATGTTGCCCCATCTCTAGACACTGGAATGGCTAGTAATCACCATAACAACTTCTTTAATTGTATCAGTTCCAGCATGAACAATAGCCAACATCCGGAGGAGAAGAGTGACGCTCATCAAGGAAGAAATAGTAAATTTGAAATCGACGCTGAACGTAAGCGCAGAAATGTCGATTGGCTTTGCCGACATCTGAAAGCGCTGAACGAACTTTCAAACAAACCGTTTAATTCATCTGAAATGTGGGAGCTACATCAGCATTTCTTTTCTCCGGTCTCTCGAAATGATCTCTCTAGCGTCACTTCGCATTCCCCCCAAAATGATCGTGAAATAGACAACAACGAATGCTCTTCGATTGGACTCATGTCAACAGAGGACACCCCGAAAGCGGCTGAAGTCTGTTCACTGCCCATTCTACGCCGACGGGAATCATTTCAGGTTCTCGGCGATGCAGTGGCTCAATCCTATTTTGATCCTGCGCCCACTAGCAAACAGAATAGGAGCCGTCCTATTTCAACGATGATCGAAGAAAATACAAGCTGCCAGTCTCTACAACATCGCAAGAAGAGGGCGAAAAGGCCAAAAGCAAAAATTGCATATTTCCCTCGTATCAAGGTAAACATCGACTCTGATACAATTCTCGTATCCTTTTTATGTCTCTCATGCATGACGTAATGCATTTTTTCATTTCAGGAAAAACTTGAATATTTGTTAGATTTGGATCATGCCAAGGCATTGGTATTTATGCGGCAGATGCTTTATGTGGAGCAAATTTTATTTACCGATTCAATCGAGTTTTCTGACGAAGGTAAGTACTTTTTGAGATTGATTTTTAAGAATCACCACTGACCAGTTTGGTTTTCTCAGGGGCGACCTCCAGGTCAACGGGTGCTTCAACAATCGATGCAGAACTTATCATGATTGATTTAATGTAATATTCTTTGTAATTATAAAGCGACAGCAGTCTTGATGATTCATAACAAGTTGCACATAGTGGAAACGAGAATTGTCGCTTAATGTAAATATTAAATAAATTCACTGCCTTAGATAAAAATAAATATCTAACTATTTCCATGTTAAAATCAAAGTACCTCGGTAACACCCTTGCATGAGCTTTGAAATCATGGTGCATCAGTTGTGAAGGGAAATGGTCCACAAAACCAACACCTTGCTCAAGACGCAACTTATTGCTATGTGAAGACATACATTCTACTCACATACATATTACTCGTATGATAATTTGCGATAGATTATGATCTAGCTTGGCAACCTGGAATCCGAACTAATCCTATTTGTATCTGCTCATTGTGCAGTGTCAATACTTTGATACGTCGCGCATGAAGGAATAATTCAAAAAGAAGACACATACTTTTTAGAACACAGAAACAAAAAAGATAAGCGATATTATGAATATATCACTAATATCGATTCTGAGCATTTTTCTTGTTGTTGATGCTCAATCCACTAATCAAGAAATACTGAACGATGTGTCACTCAGAAGTCATTCTAAATGGGCTGCCGAAATTCGTTCAAATCTTTCCAAATTAGATCAACAAAAAGAGGACGGAAAACAATTTAAAGACTTTGAACTTGAATCTTGGCGGATATCTGTAGAGGAGGATCCACGTCCTAAACAAGCAAGTGAAGCAGAACATCTTGCTACAGAGGCATTAAAATCAATACTACTCATTCGAAATGATTTTACAACCCAAACAACCCTAAACGGATCGCTCAATCATGGCAATGAATGGAATAGGACAGGTTATAAGGTGTTGTCAAAGATTGTTCCAAAAGACGCGCTTGCTGTTATTGAGCAGCTGCCATTAGTATCTTATATTCTTCAACATGATGCGAAGAGATTTATTCATGCCTCTAGTTCTTTCGAAAAGATACAATTGATGCGTACCCGTCGGCACGTTGGCGTAATTGATATGGATTTCTTAGAAGCACTTGCTCCAGAAGCTATACTAGTTCCGTTAAACATTGATAGATCAGTTCTGTTTTACCTTAACTTGAAGGCAATTGATCACCTGTCACATGTATATCGCGCATATTCTGATCATATGCAATCGATTTCAATCTACACAAAAGAATTAGAAGAATCGATTTCCTTACTTAGCAGCGAACTGACCAATTCTTCATATTATAATTTACCCAATCTAGTAATGGAGACGTACATGGCGGAAGTGGAGCTGATGAATATAAAGCTGAAAAGCGCCTACATGGATGTGAAAAGGTCACATCGTCTCCGTAATCTCTATACCGTTACCAAAAGGTCAATTTCAGAGCTTGTACACAAGGAAAATCAGACCGCTCGAATGCATTCACTAGAGAATTTCCAACAACACTCAAGAGATCTAGATATACTTGATTTGGAATATAACGTGGACGATAAGATCGAAGGGTTAAAGTCGGAAGGACTACTGAAAAGGGAAAATTCTAGATTGGAAAGGTAATTATATGAAGATGCTGCAATTTTATTAAACTTCGCTGTACAACTTCATAAAATATGCTTAAATATGCTTACTGGTCGCAGGCAAATTTTTGAGATGGAAGCTAAGATGGAATATGAAATCGAACGAGCAAAGAAAGAGATTGAAATAGAAATGGAGCTGGAGCGAAAATCAGAACCAGCTTCGTTGAATCGCATTCGAATTATAGGCGAGGAGGCTGTAAAGGAAGCAATACAGATTACCGAAGCATTGTTCCAGAAATTAGCAAGCTCGATTACATATATTCTACTGTCGTCCGATGGAAAATCGCAATTCATTACGCATTTGGCTTACTTTGCTCTTCTATGTTTTTGTCTCGCTTTTTCAAAAGATTTTTCAGAGTTCATCTTCATTATTGCATACCGACAATTCATGTCTCCACGCCTTGTCCGAGAATATGGAAACACATTTCTACAAGCAGTCAATATTACGTCGCAAACCCGCACTTCAATCGATGACATTGTACTGGATCAAAGGACGCATGATAGAATTCGTAAATTACGCTCTCAAGCTATGAACGCAGGCAAACGTAATTTCTCACCACCAAATATCCTTTTGTACGGAATGCCGGGTACGGGGAAGAGTCTTTTAGCAAAAGCCTTTGGTGATGAACTTTCGCACATGCAATATGCAAGAATGAGTGCGTCGGATCTCGCTCCATTAGGTCCAAAAGGACCCGCAGAAATGAGGAAAGTTCTGAAGTGGGCGTCAGGTGGCAAAGGCAGAATCGTCATTATCGAAGATGCCGAGGCAGCATTTGGAACGCGAAGAGACCAAAAGAACGAGTTCAATTCGAATGATATTTATGAATCACAAAATAAATCGAAAACAACCACATATAGTCGCGATGCTTTGAATGTATTTTTGAGCATGACAGGAAACAGCTATAACGATTTCATGCTTATTCTAACATCTTCTTCACCTCACAAACTTGACGAAGCAGTTCTTGATAGAATGGACGAAATTATTCAACTTCCAAAACCTGGTATACGAGAAAGCGAGATGATCCTTAAAAGGGAATTATTTAGAATCATACGAATCTCTGATGGATCAAAAGCAACAATCGCTAGAAGAATTGAAAATACGAAGTTTATTGGCTTATTTGGCAAGGCACCACAAAAACGAAAAGGATCATATAATTTTTCTTTATCAAATAAAATTGAAGGATTGATCCAAGAAGAAGATTTCAGGGATCTTAGTGGTCGAGAATTGAAAAAGTTAGCAAGATCTATTGCAGAGAAACTCATTGCTTTTGGTATCCTTAACCAAGAAACATGGTTGGAAGTGAAGATGTGCATCAGCCAAGAACTAAAGGATAAGTGTCGGTAGTACTGATATCTAAATACAAAACTTCTCACTCGAAAAATATTTATGTCTCATCGGGAAAGATTACATTATATCAAAGCAAGGAATAATTAATTACTCATTTTCAACATCTGAACATTTCTTGACCTTTTCTCACCCACTTAAATGTACAAAGAGTCGCACTACTCCACTTTTTCATATAATGTAATGTGTCAGCTAAATTTTCTTGGTGGTCAAATATTTTGTCGATCGTACACCTCAATGCCATGTGTTCACTAAATTCGATATCTATCTTCTTGACGAAGCAGCATTTGCAATTGTAAGTAACAAATGCAGAATTGTAGGTCTAAAGAAAAGATATATATATATATATATATATATATATATGACACTATCAAGCATTAATTTCTTAGCATGAGATTCCGGCAACAAAAATTACCCTGCTTTGTAAGTTACTGAAAGTAGAGCAAGCTCTATGCCCAGCATTAATTTACTGCCGCGACTCTTCGGTGTAATTGCTTATAGTTGATAAAAATGTTCTGATTGATTACAAAAAATATAGGATCCAGTATAAATAAGGTATGTAGGTAACTTGTTAGATTTGACTAAGTTCACAATTTGAAGGATACAAGATACATGTGAATTATACGGTATAAACGCTATCGTATCATAAATAGAACCCACGTGTAGCAGAGGAAAAACCACGGATGATAAAAGGAAGGCGCTGAACTCGTCACTTCATTTTCTTCGGGAGTATCTGTCATGTTTTCCTGAATTGTTTCACAGGGCAACGCAGTATCAACGCCAACCGAACATTTCGCATCGACAGAGTCATCATTGACAAGATCATAGCCCGCTGATGTCCATTGACTTGTACCTTGCCCATTATATATCGTCCCATCAAATCCATTAGAAAGCATTAAATCAATTGCAGCACCTGCCCGAGCCCCACTTCGACAATAAACGACTATTGTTCGACAAGCCCCCTCGCAACCCTGAATATCAATTGGTATACTAGACTGGCTACTGAGCGAATCAACAAACGTTGCATTTTGGATATGACCTTGATTCCATTCGTCAAGTGTGCGCACGTCGATGATGACATCAAACGTGTTATTTTGAATACCGTTGTAAAATTCGAGAGGTGATAAAAATTGTTGACCAGCAACTAGGGATTGGATATGAATGAGAAAGAAGCAAAGTGTACCAAATAGAATTGGATTGCTGGTGCCGAGATATGAAATATGCCAAGAAATCATAATGCTTTTACAAAATATTTTAAGAGCAGAACATGCTATTTGCAATGTGTTTCATTGCCATAGCCCATGGCCATGGCCATGGCCATGGCCATGGCCCTTTTTCCTTTTTCAGCTCAGCCTCAGCCCAACGTCATATTTTTCGTATTTGACATTTTTCACCAAACTGTGATTGGTTATGCGAATTCCGCATCCAGTGATATCCATCTTGACACACCGACACCACTGACCGACACACCGAATACCGAACGAAGGAAAACTCGACACTCATTGCAAGCCTTGGAAAAAACATCGAAGATCCTTCAAAAATCACGACCCTCAAAAACACTTTGGATGAGTTCGGAACTAGAACGGACATTAAATTTGGCGAAGTACAATGAGGTTGTAACTATTCAAGCAGAAGACAACGAAAGTGGCACCGTTCATAATGTTGCGTTAGTTGCTACTATTGATCGAGAAAAAGGAGGAGTTTTATGGCAGCAGTTACAGGAAGAGGATGGTCAAAATATCAGTTTGATAAAGCGTCATTTGCTTACAAAACAATGGATTTATCCCATGTTAAATGACACAGATCGTAACAAAAAGTATGAAGAAGCTATCAAGCGCGCGTGTGAGAAGCTAGGAAGCGACGGTGATGAAATACATTGTCTTGATATCGGAAGTGGAACAGGCTTACTAGCCATGTTTGTCGATCGATACGCGTCACCTATTGTATCCAAAATTGTATCGGTTGAAATGGAATCTTTAATGGCGCAAATTGCGTCTTTGCATATAAGGGAAAACGAAGAGAAAGGCTCACCCCGTATAGAAATAAACGAAGGGCACTCGTGTTCGCCTGATTTTGTATTGAAGAAGAAATCGAAACTATGTACCTCAGAGTTGCTAGAAAGTGGCTTGCTTAATGAAGGAATCATTCCAGCTCTACGTGATGCGTGGGCAAGGCATTTAACTGAGGATGCATTATGCGTTCCTTGTGGCGCTCGTGTATATGCTCAGCTTGTTGAAGGCCACGAAAGCATACTTCATTATACACAAATTCATCATAAACGTGACTTTATTCGTCTTACGACTAGCTCGAACAGTCAAGAAAGATATGCTACATCTTCATCGAAGAGGTTGCCGCTACATATTGAACATCTATTGGGTAAAAAGGACGTGAAGATATTGTCTGACCCAGTTCTGGTGTTGGAATTTGATTTCTCTAAAGGGGATAAAATTCCAAGTTCACAAGGCGGAGAGACATATTCATCTATTGATATTCATACGTCTGGATCAGTTCATGGAGTGATATTTTGGTGGGAACTGGACTTGTTTGATGGAATCACATATTCTACTGAAGTTGCATCAAACGGGAAACAAAATTGGCAAGACCATTGGCACCAAAATTTATTTGCTTTCAATTTTTCAAAGCATGTTTCTGAAAATGAAAAACTTATCCTTTATACTTTTCATGATGATTCATCAATTTCGTTTGACGTGGTCGATGAAAGCGTGAATACAGGAGTCGTGAAAAAACAGCGCCTTGCTCAGGAAGGATCCAATTCAAATCTACTTGATAATTGCTCTCCTGAGAGAATAAAGGAAATGAACGACGTGAATCGACTGGATTTTTTCGATAAATCTATCCATTCAGCTATAGAAGTATATTCTTCGGGCGTATCGGTAATTGACCTTTCGGACTTTTCATTGTGCGGTATTATTGCATCAAAGTATGGGGCGAAAGTTACGTCCATAGGTATGAACTGGATGTATATTTCATCTTCTATTTTCGGTAGTTTAATTTGTTCTAAAGATTTATTTCTTAAGAAAGTAGCACGGGAGATATACCCGTACTCGCGGCGTATGTTGCTCAACTTGGTAATAAGCTGACTGATCAGACAAATTTCCAAATATTACAAGCATATCCCGAACAATTATCTTCAAACGATATTTTTGATGGGTGTGCTAAAATAGTAGTTGCAGAGCCTTTTTATGAAAAACTTAACGAATATCCAATTATCGAGTGTCTTAACTTTTATTACCAAATAAAGGGTTTGAAACAGCGTGGTCTCATTGCAGACAATGCCATTACAGTTCCATCCAAGAGCCGTATCATGGTCACGGCAATTGAGTGCTTTGACTTGAGACAAGCTCATCGGCATTTAAATGAGGAGTGCTCAAATTTTTCACATGCTGCAATCGATAAGTGTAGAGGCAGTAAAGTGGATTTGAACTTACCTGTGTGGCAATACAATTACAGACCATTAACAGATCCCTTTGAGGTCTCAGAAATTATTTTTGGTAAAACATCAATAGAACACAAAGGAAATGTTTCAAAAAAATTTAATACGACTGGGATATGTCATGGTTTCATCGTTTCGGTCGAACACGTAAATACTCTTGAAGAAACATTATCTTCATTGTGTGATTATAAGAAACAACATGTGCAACTTTTCACTTCACCCGTAAAAGTGGGAATCATGGATGTATGCCGCTGTCTAATCGAATTTGATTCAAATTCAAAAGATTTTGTATTTTCTGGTGACGTAGAGCTAGTCAATCGTCATTGAGCGGTTCGCACTGAAAACATATATGCGCTATTGTTGGTACAAAATGGTGCAAGAATTGCCAGAATTACAAATGCGGAAAAATCTTCTTTTGTGATTCTTAATATCATGGTCTCTTTTGAAAATCAAAGAAACTGGAGTCATTTATGTAAGAGCTGATAAGTCGTGGACGAGGTCAGAGGTATAATTCTAATTCTCGTAATGGATGGTGGTCCAAATTGTTGTCGATTCATGCTTTCGTATAATTCTACGTATCCCAAATATGTTGAAATCGTGTTGCTGTTTGCTGTTGCTCTTACTCGTACCCCACATTTTTCCAAAATTTTAGACTCTTTTGGAGCCGGTATGTAGACAATACCAGCTCCATATATAGACTACATTCGTGTAGCTATTACTCTTCCATGTACAGAGTGCCATGCAGCATATAAATAGGATCCGACCTCTGTCTGTAAGCAACTACAACGGTAATGCACTGAAGATTCTGGGTCGTCGTGCATGATGCATGAGTAATCTAGACCGCCTAACATCATGATCCTTTCTTGAACAAAATGTTCTGCATTGAGCTCGTAAATACACACAGAAGTAAGCCAATGCCAAATTAACTCTCCGGCGGTAATTTGATTTCATTAGAAACCAGATTCAAAAGTTGTTCAAATCATGATCAATTACGCGATCCGCATGTCCGTCATCAATAACATGAGGAGCCCCAACAGCAGATTGTGTTACTGGCACGATACTCATTTTCATATCCGGATCATTTTCCAAACCATTTCTGTCATTATCCTTCCCCTAAAAACCTTCAATGTCATCAACAAGGCGCTGTATCGATACGGACTCCACTACTATCAATATCACGGATTCAAAGTAAAATGTTATTTTGTTATTTTTTGGTTCCAGCTGGTGTGTACGATTGTGTGTGTGGCTGAAACTTTTGTATTGTACCTCTTGCCGGAAAGTTTGTTCTTGTGAAGATTGCATGTGGATTCGGTGGAGAACACGGCTAAATTGATTTTGCCA
>Ga0213867_1001455_pt1 | contig 10563 bp, 12 predicted proteins | sample PICome_12_FD_160120 | JGI IMG/M metagenome (GOLD analysis project Ga0213867, IMG submission 160120) | Coastal seawater microbial communities near Pivers Island, North Carolina, United States - PICO540 | ecosystem: Environmental > Aquatic > Marine > Coastal | place: USA: North Carolina... | reverse complement strand
TAAATCTCTTCTCTTAATGATACTATCCTTTTCACTTTTGGTGCTATCGTAAATGACATCCAACTGAGAAACGATACGTTGAGAATCAAAGCTTCCTTCGAAAGTTTTCAGATAATTTCTACATTGATCAGTTTTCTCTTCAAACGTCCTTACTAACTCTTTTTCAATATTTTCGTTGCTACAACACATTTCCCGCTTTATGCAGGGAAGAAGAGTTTGTAAATCTTCCCAAACTTCGCGAAGCATTTTTTCTAATCGATCTTGACTGTTACGGATATCGCGTTTAACAATTGAAAGCGATTCACGTGCACTACAACTATCTAGTGGATCTCTTATTTCCGTTGAATGATGTTGGTTAGCACTTTTATTAGTTATCTCTTTTTTAACAATAAGATGAGCTTTCCTTAGTCTCGACTTCCAATTTTGGCTTATCTCATCCTCTATCTTGATTATATTTTCCCAATCTTTCATGCATTCTTTGATACAATCTACAAAGACGCCACCACTGGTTGTTTGGTCTTGTGCCCATGAAACGGACAGATTATTTAAATTTTTGTTGATATGCATTTGCGCATCTTTGACTTCGTTCACAAGGCGGGAGTATATCTTAATCCAAACTAACGATAACTGTGAGTTCGAAGATTCTGATATCCTTGCATTAAACTTTCCCAATTTTCTTTGCACCTTATCAAAATGTGAATCACACAAATGTTGAACGTCTTCGAATTTTATCCTTGATGGACACCGTCTAGATCTACTCATGATCTAGATAGAGAGAGCACAATCTATTATCGCAAATTTATGGGCTCTGATCGTGTTCGTTTGACGCGATCCAGCATCATTTTAATTTGTGAAATACCGGTACATTTACATACTTCATTTTTCATTTTTAGCGTGGAGAACTTTTTTGAAACCCAAGATGTGAATGACAACCGACAACTCGTCTTAAGACTAAGAAGAGGATAGGTGACATTGTGACATAATTATTGAAGTATCGATATCAACTTATTCCAAAGAACAACGAAAACTCCACGCGATTTGTATTAAACCTAGTCTGGTCCAAAATAAAATTCAACCTATATTGGTATGCACATTACAAAACCAGTGGTCATATTGCGTGCCGTTATGTGGAACACAAGCAGCAGCATCCATGTTACATGTACACAATGATGTCATGAAGAGATGAAAGCTTTCCTCGTTCAAAACGCTTAGCTTGGCCCCAATAATGCACAGGTAATTCTTATAAATTCGAACAAAATGACAATGTCTTCTCATCTTATATCAAAAAACAAATTCAGAAACTCCAAAGACATTGCAAATATCGATGTGATATGACATATACAATGTAGATACCATGATTTACTGCCTAAAACGTACTTCGAAGTAATTTTCTGTAGATGATAAGCGTTTATGGCGTTGGAAGATATTTTACCGCTACCCACTTTTTTATCATTATACATATATAATATATATGCCAAATCGTCACCAGCATATGTACATCTTTTCTAAAATTTGTTCACACATGAAAAGTATCAATGATATGTCGAATAATCTGAAGGCCGACATATTCAAGGAATGTGTGCATATTTTTTTTACCACAGCTCTGTGAAACACACAATTTATTAAACTCTAATACATCAACACACAAAGGGAACCGTCACAAAGACTCACACGGATCTATCTTTGCTGTTTACTTGCAACAACCATTGAATAATTCTCATCTATCAAACAGCAATAACAACAATGGCAGACGCAGAGACTGGAAATGCGCAAGGGGGAGAACAGCCTGTGGAGAGAAAAGGAGGTTTAGCAGCGATGGAGGATCCAAAAGATGCTAAAGAAACGAAAATAGTTCGATGGACAACTCGCTCTGCCGCACTCGTGCAAATGCCGTACACGCTTCTTTCGTTTATATCTGTGGGTGTACCTCTCGTCATACTTCCCGCTGCAGCATTAGCGGGCAATGGTTATCTTTCACCAAAAGCAGACAGTCAGCAGCAAACTATTGGCAACGTTAAGAACATGGAGGAAACGTTCCAAGTGATGGAACAGGAAATAAATCGGTTCGAAAAAGAAAATAAGAAGTTGAGAAGTACCATAAGAAAGTTGGAATCTAGTGTTCAGGGTATGGAAAGGTAAGTAGTTTTTATGCGAACAATGCTTTCTGTACTGTCTTGTCTAAGCAATTATATTTATGTACATGTACATACATCCCTTCTTCTGCAGCTCCCAAAATGCGTTGGACAGCATAACGAAGCAACAAACGCAAAATATTGATGAGTTTGAAGAACAAGTTGAAATGGCGAAAGAAGTATTAGCGGAATTAAAGGCTGATGCAAAATCGGGTATCATACAAACTCTACTGACTGTTATTGTTGCAAGTGATATAGATGGAGATTTTACGATCGACCCAGATGAAGTAGACGATTTGATTAAAAACATAGAAGGAACTGGTCAACTAGGAATCAACGAAGGATTATTAAGGTCAAAGATCGAGGAAAATGGTGGTGAAATTCAGGTGAGCCAAGTTCGTAAATCAATGTTAATGTGATCAATGTCTCTAACCACCAAGATTTTTTCATGAAGGCGCTTTTGGATATTTGTCAAAGTATTTTGGAAGATGATGGAACAATGCCTATGGAAGAAAAAATTTTTTGGTTGAAAGAGTAAAAGTATCGAACATCTTTCCACACTTCCATTTTTTTCTTCGCAAAAAATTCGATAAGAAATCATTGATTCTTGAAATTTTGGCAGAGAAATCACAAAAATAAGATATGCTTCTTACATGTTCATTTATAAGCACCAACTTTCGCGGAAGGAAGAACTACAAAATATATATTTTTCAATGAAGCCTTCCTAAATCCAATACATAAAAACACCTTTATTTTTTTTCAAATTTCAGCAAAATAGAAATCAGTTTTTGTATGTAACATAAGCAAGAAATTTTACTTGGTTAACGATCATTCAGTCTACGCAAAATCAAGGCAATATCGCTTGTAACTTGTGAGAGAAAATACTTCGTAATATCTACACACTCCCTTCAAGTATTTCACTATTGATGACAGGTATGAACCGGGAACAAATCAGTTATCAATGCGACCCTGTTTTTCTTTTTCAGCTTCAGCAGCATGGATGTTAAACACCTGTTCAAGACTCGTTTGACTCGCGCCATAATCCGATAGTCGTAAGCTGTCCTTGTTCTCTTCCAATAGCTCGAAAATTGAAGATATTTTTAGACCATCATTGGAAGGAATTTCAAAGCGGCATTTGCTTTCTTGCCTCTCCCTCAAAATTGCGCCATCGTAACTTCCATTGATGAATGAAATTAGCTTTCTGACTCTCAATTCGTCCGTGCAAAATTGAGCCAATGAAGACACAGAAATTCCAGCCGACGAATTTGCTTCCTTGTAAACCACATACCCGTTCGGATCGGATTCGTTTAACATGTCGACCAACGATGTGTCTCCAGCTATCTCCAACAAAGCCACTTGTGCAATTTCAAGGTTCACAAAGACTTCGTCCGTCTTGGTCTTGGAATTATCTGCTTCCTCATCATTTGTTTCACCAGACTTCGATAAAATCACTTCAGAGTTCGCAATATAATCATCATCTTCTGTGGAAGAACTTAGCACAGTTAGTTCGGCTTGATACCCTGTACCATAACGTGATTTCAAATGCTGAGCAGAACCTAAACATTTTAGCCGACCAGTAGCCATGATTCCAATTCGGGGGCACAAAGCCTCGCACTCTTCCATGGAGTGGGTTGTCAAAATTACACTAGTTGATCCATCACTTGTCATACCAATGATAGTCTTCCACAAATCTCGTCGTGCTACGGGATCCATACCAGTACTAGGCTGAAAATTGGAATGTAAGCAAAAACAATGGGTGTGCGAAAGCCAATACTCTCACTTTTACGTACCTCGTCAAGGAATACAATCCTGGGGCGACCAATTGACGCGCATGCGACAGAAAGCTTTCTCTTCATTCCACCGCTATAACCTGAACTTAATTTATCTGCATCCTCGTCGCTTAAACCAACAGCCTTCAACTGCATTGCGCATAACTCATGGATTTCTTCTTCAGGAACACCCTTGATACTTGCATAAAGCTCAACATGTTCGCGACCAGTCATGTTCATGAAATGTGCATCGAATTGAGGACAATAACCAATCGAACGACGAATCATTTCCGGCTCATTCGTTACCGAATATCCATTCAGCCAAGCGTCGCCACTTGTCGGTGGAAACTCCGCAGTCAACATTCCCATTGTGGTTGTTTTACCGGCCCCATTAATACCTAACAAACCAAACACCTCACCGGCGGGTATACCAAATGACATGTTATTAACAGCGATCTTCTGGGGGTTCCATTGTTTCACAAGATTTTTAATGACAATGGCATCCTCACATTTATTTTCTTCAGAAAGAACTCTCTTTTCTTCAGCTAGGATATCCTCGTCAGTGTTCTCATCGGACACATAAATTTGTGCCTCGGGAGTGCTGCTCTTTTTACATTTTTTGAATAAAGCCTTACCAGATAGGACGTCAAGGATTGTGTCCCAAATCTTTACCGCCGAAGGATTTGTAGATGAGATGTCCAAAAAGCACGCCAAAGCAGGATAAGCAAATGATTGAACTAACATTACAATCACATCGTTTAAGACTACTTCACTCGACCAGGCACTTATATTGGAATCAGACATCGTTAGCTCAAGAAATGGAATGTTAATTATAAAAAAGAGACCATGACCTAAACAAAAAGACGGATTGAATCGAAGCATCCATTCCATCGATCGGGCAGCTACTAAATAAGTATCATCGTCTTCCTCCGCAGTGTCCAATATTCTTAGCACAAAAGAAATAATGGGACCAATCGATCCCACAATAATATTGAAAATGATAAGAAAAAATTGGCAGGTGCTCGGATCTTTGAAAGCAAAGCTAACGCAATATGTAAACCCTGCAGCGGCCGGTCCAAACAAAATCAAGCAGACAAGTGTAGCAGAAACGATATCATCCTCTGTTTTCGTGTATACATCTAAACAAAACACCTTGTCAATGAAAGAAAAGTGGATGCGACCGTTATAATTTAAACAAATACTCTCATCACTTACCGACTCCAAGTGCAAGCATTAGCAAAAAAATTGGCCAGAGAGCCAACTGATAATTCATGATATCCCACAAGTAGGTAGATAGCCAATAAGCTGAAGGCTTCACACCGGCGACCGTTTGCAGATGCTTCGCTTTATTCCTTCGTTCTGAAACAATGAATGAAGCAAAACCACCAGAAATAATCGGAAAGCTGAACAACAACATAAACCACGTTGTAAACGCATCCTCTCCCTATCAAAACATGCAAAATGAGAAATGTAGAAGGAAGGTAAATATAGAACCAACATAAATACCTCAGCATAACCCTCTTCAAAGGCTGTAACGGGTAGTGGATGGAGTGTCACTTCAATTTTTTGATTACCATTACCTCCATCTGATGAGCGCAAAATATTCTCATCCGCGATCGCTGTGTACAATACAGATGAATGCAAAGCTGTGAAATTATACGCAACAACATAACCGAGTCCATCCAGATATGGGCACTGCAATGATTCATCACGAAGATACGTAAATTCCCCAGAACTGCTGCATTCATCTTTTGGGGAGTACATTCTGTCATCTGTTCCATTGAATTCTGAATCCAACTCACGTGTAAAAAACACTGCCCCGTACCGAGAAGCACCAAAATCGTTCTTAGTCATATTCAAAGCAGAAGAAGTTTGTAAAACATCCGTTGCATCGATACCCACAGCTGGATCGGCAAACAATGAAAACGATGCAAATGTTTCGCTATTATCAACTGAACAAACTGATGATTCACTGTAGGCCCCGCATACTTTGTAGACATCGTCAACATGTTCAGTGTCATTCCAAACTTCAGTGTTGATGCACCGTCCAGGATTACACGAAAACAGGCCAGGTGTATTGAAAACAAGCGGATTCTGGTTTGAATCAATTCCCTCATTCAAGTCCTCATAGCGCAAAACAAGACTGTCCAAATTTCTGGAAAGAGGTACGAACGCAATAATGGCTAAACCCATGAACGCAATTACTACTGGAAGGAATACGCTACAGACCCAAGCCTTCTTATCACGTTTAAAATTCAAAACTCTCTTCTTTATCAACGCAGTCACGTGCTTTGAAAACGTTGGTGAATATTCTATACCGCCAAGCTTTCTAGCATTTGAATCCATCGACGTACTTGCAGCGCTGACTTCCACTTCCTCTCCCTCTCCCTCAGAAAGATTCGTAGCTGCGTCACCATCCATTTTGCTGGATGCTCGCAAAGAGAGCCGTCTATCGTCATCGCCACGTGCAATAATAAGAAACACCTCCTCCAAAGTCGTTATACTGACACCATAGTTACGAACAAACGAATTCTTTCCTTCCATCATTTCCTCGATTTTGCGCAACATCGTTGGGAACTTTGGTGCTGATGTCAGCGGGAGTTGAAAACTAATCTCAGTACCCACGTTGCTCAGAATCGAGCTTTCACTGACATGATCGTTCACGAGATCAACAAGTTCCATTTCTTTCTTCGCCCTTTCCGACAAAGGTTCCCCACTGGGACTTTTCTCAAGAACGAGTTGGTAGCCTACCCCATATTCCTTCTTTAAAAACAAACTTGATCCGACACATTTCAACTTGCCCCCGCCCAAAATGGCGATACGATCACCCAGTAAATCAGCCTCATCCATGAAATGAGTTGTAAGTACAATACAACGATCCTGCCTATATTGACGGATGAGATTCCACGTGAAGCGTCTTGAGTATGGATCCATGCCACTGCATTGGAAGAGACAAAATCAGAAAAATTGCAAATATGTGAAGGCAACGAATTTTAGTCTCTAGATGATGCGCTCACCTTGTTGGTTCATCCAAAAAGACTGTCTTACTGTCACCACAAAATGCGATCGCAACTGATAATTTTCTTTTCATTCCTCCACTTAAATTCTTACTCATCGTATAACGTTTCTCAAGTAGGGCAACATCTTTCATTGTTTGGGTGACCGATTCCTTGTTGTAGCTGCCTTTCAACATGCTGTAAAGTTCAATATGTTCCTGCACATTTAACAAATCAAAGAGGCAATCATGTTGAAGACAAATACCAATATTTTGACGAATTTCACTCATGTCAGTGTTAATGCTTTTTCCCATAATGGAAGCATCGCCACTACTTGGTTTTAGTAAACCGGTGAGCATACTGATCGTCGTAGTTTTTCCTTTTGAATTATTGCATAAAAGTGAGATACTGATCGGAGAACACAAATGTGTCTGTAACGCCTACTTACCTGCACCGTTATGCCCAAGAAGAGCTGTTACTTGACCTGAGTACATGTTCAGGTTCAGCCTATAAATGAAAGCAATGAATATAATTTATAACGCGCAACATCACAAAATTATAAAAGGAACTTACCCACTCACTGCCACTTTCTCGCTACCATCAACATTTTTGAAACACATCCGAAGATTTCTAATTGACACGCATTTGTTCTCCGTCACCTGCGCCTTCAAAACTTCAGGATCTGGTTGCATAATAGCACCGTCATTTTCGTCGATATTAGCGTCTTCGATCTGTACCGTTTCCTTACTTGGAAACCAATAACTCTTAAGGAATGGAAAGTTCAATGGATTCGCCCTTCCGAACTCTCCTTTAACGACGCGGTTGAAATACCAAGTAATAAGGCTTAACAGAAAAATATCTCTTATCATAAAACCTATGACATCGTCGAATACAAGACCATTCGGATAATTTGCATCATCTAAGATGTTAACCTGTTTGTCTTCGTAGTCGCTGATAACCGTGAATCCAACTGAAAAGTCACCATGTCAGTAACTTGCGTATGGGGTTGAATTTAAATTTTGGAAACTTGACTTACTTGATAATGCTGATACGGGCTAAATTGTATATTGTTAAAAATTTTGTGAGTCCACCAAAAAATAGAATGATAAGAGTGAACCACTTACGTGTAAACAAACCAACCCGATTATACCAATGTCATCTTCTTCGAGATCGACGGCGAAAACAATGATATATCCAATAAAGTAGAAAAGAACCGCCATAAACACAGCTCTCGTTGCTTTCGAGAAAAACGCAGCAATGCTTGTACAAAACAAAATATTCATAATGCACATGATAATCCAGAAAAATACCAAAGTTCCAGCGTCTGCTATCTCCCAAAACCCAGTACTAACGATACCAGCGATGAGATATGACGGGAATCCGAACAGGAGGAAACTCAATATCCACGTAAATTCTAAGCGAAATTGAGTAACACTCATAATCTTCAGAAGCTCCACTTGACGTTGCTCCTTCTCCGTTACAAGTAGGCGTACAGAATTTGATACTCCATATACTACATGTCATAGTTATAAGTTGAGAATATTTGATCTTCAGAATACATTTCACTAGTGCAATACTACTTACAGAAAACAAGAACCATAAATAAAGGAACATACACTAGAAGAGAATAATAATGAGATATAGTGAAGATGAAATACTGAATTAATGCATGTTACAAAACTTACATGCAATTTCTCCGAAAAATCCTGCATCAGTATATGGAAGGGTTGGAAAACTTATATATCCTACACCACCCTCAGCTACAGAGTAGCTCGTATCACCATCAGTGGCTTCCCATAAAATGTAATCCTGGACCAAACGTTGGATAGTGAGCGCACCATTGTAGATGTAACGCGCTGTACACGATTCATCGATTGGCCCCGTAATGGGTTGACCACCGCCATCAATAGTAACGCAATCGAAGTCATTCTTCTTGAAGTTCCTAAAGATAACATTTGTTGGGGGCGTAGTGGCACTCACTGGCCTTGCAGACTCCTCCGGATTATTGAAATTTGTGCTATTTACACGAATAGTGTACTTGTACTCGTCGTCAGAGCCAAAAGTATTATCGAACACAACAGCAATCGCAATCTTAGTTTCATCCTCGTAAGAATTTCCGGTCACATAATCCTCGAGAGAGGATTCGTCTTCAAACACTTGAAACACTTCATCAAAATCCAATGCACTTCCGTACCTTCCATCAAGATATACAGAAAACTCATCGGGAGGATAGACCAATCCAATACGACGAACCTCACAAAAGGGAAGGGCATCGGGATAGTTGGAATCTTTCTTATCACAGCGAGTAGGATCACAACGCATCAACGGGTTAGCGTTACCAAACTCATTTCCTGTAATGTAATAATCACTATCTTCAATGTCACCGCTGTTCGCTGGGAAATAACCAGTGGTATCAACGAGAAATTCTGGAATTTGGTTTTCATTAGGAAACTCTGTCACAAAAAACAAATGTCATGAAACAAATGAGGAATTTTCATTACTCATATACAAACCATAAAGTTCAAAAACTTACCAACACAAACACGCTCAATCTGCAACTGAACGAGCCAATCACTAAACGTCAACGGACGGACCACGGACTCGTCCGGAAAAACAATTGCAGGAATGTCCTTGGGAGCAAAACTGTCACTATCTTCCGACAAATCCTTCAACCACAACAGGAGAAGCACACCTAGAAGCGGAAATAGGAACTCGAGCATCGACGAGAACGGCTTGCGCTTCCGATAAATGGAATTACGCCATAGCAACGCCTTGACGGTGATCCAAAAGCTCATATCGATGTATCTCACACGTTAGTGCGTAAAGAAAACAACTACTGCTATACTTCTTAAAAGTTTTCACAAAGACAACAGACGCTAGTCTCGACAAAGAGAAATTATGACACTTTTGGATGATGAATTCTGAGATTTTGTGGGATTCCAAAATGTGCAAAAGATTCAAAAAGAGAATGAGAAGTGTTTTTGACCCTCTTTTCTTCTCTCTTTTTTGACGATCTGCTGACAACAGGGAGGCAAACTACTGACAACGAGAAAGACTAACGCTTCTGAGTTCTGAGCTCGTATTGGTGCACAAGGAGGTACACTTCTATATTACACATGTGTACGTATTTTAGTTACAAAATACGAACTGTCAAATTGTATGCAGTTTTTCCTATGAATGACAATAGAATGAATGATTTTAAAAAATCATGATCGTTAAGTATACACGCTAGCCATACGTGTCTCGATTTTTATTTCTTTAAGAAACATACTAGCGAATAGCGAACCTGTTGCGCAATGAGTCACCGTCACCGTGCGCGTGCGTTTCTCTTTCCAAAATTTGAAAATTTGTGACCTACAACCTACATGTACGAGTGTGCACATTCAGAACAGCTCGCCATTCCATAATTAGGAAATGCTTGCGCGGCAAACTTTCTCCATTCTCTATTACCTTCGCAACAACAAAATTGGCAAACTATGCCCGCAATGAAAGAGCGCGGTTGATGAATTCTTCTACGGTTTATTTTCTTCAGTTTGCTTTTAATTTACGACACTCTGGAAAATTTTTTGTCAACGTGAGGAGCATAAATAGCCTCGCTATTCGCTGTTGACTAATATACATGTATACTGTCTATACACATTGTTACAGTACCCCGTAAATCGTTCG
>Ga0213867_1001454_pt1 | contig 10563 bp, 4 predicted proteins | sample PICome_12_FD_160120 | JGI IMG/M metagenome (GOLD analysis project Ga0213867, IMG submission 160120) | Coastal seawater microbial communities near Pivers Island, North Carolina, United States - PICO540 | ecosystem: Environmental > Aquatic > Marine > Coastal | place: USA: North Carolina | collected... | reverse complement strand
AGGGCAACGTAGAGCAGGTTTTTACCGAAAAATGCCTTTTCGCTGACCTTACTGACTGTCAGCTGGCCGGCTTGATTGATGACCATGACGTCATCTAAGTTCGAGCACTTGCACAGTGCGTCAGCTTTTTTCATGGCATAGCCGACAAAACCCTCTTTGTAGTCAACATAGAGCGTCTCATTTGCAGCCACCACTGCTTGAGCGGCCACCCGGTTGAAGACTTTCAATTCCGTTTTTCTTGGGTGAAGGGCCCCATATTTTGCTTTGATCCGTTTAAACCAATCAATGGCGTATGCGGTTAAATTGTGCAAATGATGCTGTGCTTGCTCGATCTGAGTTTCCAGCGCGACGATTTGATCCTGCGCACGCAAGGTGTCGAATTTTGAGATGCGTTTGATACGGATTTCTAGTAGGCGCAGAATATCATCTCGGGTCACTGCGCGCTTGAGTCGATCTTGAAAGGGTTTTAAGCCAGTTTCGACTGCCTTAATCACGGATTCCCAACTCGTCTTTGATTCAATTTTGCGATAGATTCGCTCCTCAATAAATAATTTTTCTAAGCTACAGAAATGCCATTTATCATCCAATTCCTGTAACTCGATTTCTAACTCCTTTTGCAGCAAACTGCGTGTTTGATTCGCTGTTAGAGCGAGCAATTCATCCGCTGAGAAAAATTTCGGTTTTCCGTTTTGGATGGCACAGATGTTGGTTGAAATAGAGTATTCACAGTCTGTAAAGGCGTACAGCGCCTGTTCTGCGGTGCTGGCATCCACTCCAGAGGGTAGGTAGACTAAAATTTCAACTTGATCGGCGGTGTTGTCCTCGACGCGTTGTATTTTGATTTTACCCTTCTCGTTGGCTGCGATAATAGAATCGATCAGACTGGTAGTTGTTTTTGAAAATGGCAGTTCCGTGATCGCCAGTAGGTTTTTTTTACGAATTTCGATGCGTGCGCGTACCTTTACCCGGCCACCTCGCATGCCCGCGTTGTAATCGCTAATGTCAGCGATCCCGCCAGAGGGAAAGTCTGGTTGGATTGCGGTCGATTGTCCACCCAGTACGGCTATGCAGCCATCCAGTAATTCGACAAAGTTGTGGGGTAAGATTTTGCAGGACAGACCCACCGCAATGCCTTCTGTCCCCTGCGCTAGTAGTAAGGGGAATTTAACTGGTAGGGTCTCCGGTTCTTGGTTTCGCCCGTCGTAGGAAGCCAGCCATTGAGTTGTTTTTGGGTTGAAGACAATCTCCAGTGCAAACTTTGAAAGGCGCGCTTCAATATATCGGGCCGCAGCAGCCGAATCTCCGGTCAGTGTGTTGCCCCAGTTACCTTGCATATCAATCAGCAGCCCTTTTTGGCCCAATTGAATCATGGCATCCGATATGGAGGCATCGCCATGCGGATGATATTTCATGGTATTCCCGATGACATTGGCCACTTTGTTGTAGCGGCCATCTTCGAGCTCCCGCATCGAGTGGAGAATGCGCCTTTGTACTGGCTTGAGACCATCAAAGGCATGGGGTACGGCACGCTCTAGGATTACATAACTAGCATAGTCTAAAAACCATCCACCAAACATGCCATCGACATAGTCACCTTGGCTATTGGATAAAAATACATCTTCAGAATCTTCTGCTAAATTCGGTACGTCCTCCACAGTATCGAGGACTTCAGTTTCAGACTTCTTGGATGACTCAGTAGGATTGCTGGATGGCTCAATCGGTGCGCTCAGGTCACCTAGGTCAAATTCTAGGTTATCTTCATCAGGATTAGGTTTGCGTGGCATTGGCAGAATCTATAAAGGATTGTGTGGGTTGACGCAATGGAATCTTTGTGTAGCCATGTTGTGAAATCCTAGACAAGACAATCGATGATGTGTGCCAAATCAGTCAGCACGAGGTCAGGCACGACATGAGCGCAGTCAGGATCATTTTCACGTCGGCGCAGTGAGCGGTCATCACCCGCAAATAGGGCCGTTTTAAATCCAATTTTTTGAGCGGGCCAGATATCGTTCCTGATATCATTACCGATGTACAGCACTTCTTTTGGATGGATTGCGAGATGCTGAAATAGTCGATCGGCTGCGATCGTGTACAGTTGAGCAGAGGGCTTGGCAATCAGTTCTTGATAGGACCAGACATTACAAGCGGGGGAAAAGTTTAGTGCCTCAATGGATTGGTCGGCCCATGCTTCAAATAAAAGCTCAGTGTAGAACTGCGCATTGGAAATAATACTCATGATCAATCCGCGCTCTTGAATTGCCTGTAGTGTGTTCTGTAGGTTCGGCATCGCCTGAGTTGGATTTACCCGGCATTCGTAATCGATAATACACGCCTCGATTTCTTTAGGCTCCTTAGTTTTGATCCAATTTTTATCGATCAATGAGCGGATCAACTCCTGCCAGACTAAACGAATTTCAACTTCCGGATAGTCCACACCCTCTGATCGGCGTTGGGCTTGGTGCTGACAAATGATGGCGTGTAACTGCTGGTCGAGCGCGTGCTCGCGGCTGGCATCGGTGAGTTCAAAGCCGTTTTGGATTAAGCTGGCGCGCAGGCAGGCATCCCGATTGCTTTGGCTGGCCAAGCTGATGTCGCCAACACCGGAGCTGATTAAGGTGCCATAGACATCAAACACCACCGCGCGAATGCCTGTCAATTTCTTCAGTTGTGGCGATTCCCCATTGGGGATGCCGACTGGATCGGCCATTTTGGAGGCGCGGATACGCTGGATGTAAGCCTTGTGATTTATATTTTGCATCTTGTGCGGAATGATGGAATAGAAGCGGAACTATTCTGCGGCGAGAAAAATGGATTCATAATCTGTGAGTACTTTGATTTCACGGCCTAAAAAGTCCAGTAGGACTTCAACACGATTTTTTGCCGGTAAGTGTGCGAGCACTGTTGCCTGCAGTCCTTTCAAGCCACCCTCAATGATTTCAACTTGCGCGCCGACTGCTAGGCTTGGATCTGGGCATTCGAGAATGGTTTCAGGTAAAGATCGTTGTAGGTCACGGATGACATCTTCTGGGATCACGCGCTTTTGCCCAGTACCAATGATTCCGGTTACGCCCGGGGTATGGATGACTTGCCGATAATGCTGTTGCGCATCGAATTTCGCAAACAAGTATGCTGGGAAGAGTGCTTCGGTATAGGGCTTTTTACCAAGTTTGGTTTTTTTATATACCCGAATGCGGGGGCAAAATACCTCAATGTCTTCAATAGCGCCTAAAAGGGCTGCTGCAATGTGTTCACGCTTTGTTTGACTGCGTAGACAAAACCAGTGTGCGTTATGTTTTGATGCGTCCATCATCGTCGTTTAGCACATCCGATGCGCCTCATGAGTTCAAGTGCACAGTTATGGATACTACAATTTTTATGCATGCAGTTCAGGTGAACATGTAATTTGTATGCGTGGGTATGCATTGTCATTTAAGGGCACCTCTGAAAACCTACCAAGACCGAGACGAATACAATTTTGATTTTGAGCAAGGCGATTCTGTGCACAGGAGGGCTGGAAGCCCTTCGTGCGCAGATCAACGCAGCTCAGAACCAAAAGTGTTTCGGTTTGAAAGACTTGCCGCTTGCTGTGCGCTGGCGGCGTTGCTCTCGCCAAGGCAGGGCTTCCAGCCCAATCGTTGGCGAGAGAGCCTTGCCTTCATCACAGCAAATCGGCAATCTCGGCACATGGGAGGTTTCCAGACGTGCCCTTAAAGCGGTATCGGAGCGAATTCATTTTATTCTAGAGGGCTGGCGAGTCATTGAAGACTTTCTTGTTGCAAACTGTAATTTCTTTCAGTACTGTCGTGAGATGTTGTTTTTTGCGTCTCAAAATAAGGCTTCCGGCAAGGTGCCTACAATAAGGAAAGCTGCCTGGGGACTCGGTGGATTTCCATCTGAAATGGTCAATGCCGTGATGGGAATCGGTGTGTTGGTCTACTCCATGCATTTGGGTGTCAGTGCGACGCTGATTGGTATCGCGCTTGCCTTACCTAGGCTTTGGGATGCAATTGCTGATCCACTGATGGGCCGTATTAGCGATACCACACGCTCACGATGGGGGCGAAGAAAGCCTTACATTGTAATAGGTGGGGTGGGTGTAGGTGTTTTTTATTTTCTTATGTGGTGTCCAAGCGCAGAGTGGAGCGAAAACACGCTGCTGATTTACTTCATAATCATTAGTTTGCTGTTTTTTACGTTTTTTACGATTTTTAATATACCTTGGCAGGCAATGGGGTTTGAGATGACAGATGATGTTAAGGAACGTAACTCTGTGCAAGCGATACGCTCTTTGTTTGCTGCCGTGGCTGCGTTGGTGATTGGCTACATATTACCGATTTCGGAATACTTTGGGCAGGGTGATGCCATAAAAGGCTTAAAGCTTACAAGTTTGGTTGTGGCAATCGTTCTCATTCTTTGTGCACTGGCATCAATCTTTGTTAAAGAATCCGCTTTGCCGACTATTGCAGAGCCTAATCGAGGGCAGAAAAAAGATAGAATTGCATTGCTTAAACCGACGCTGGAAACACTCGCAAACACACATTTTAGACGTTTATGCATCTTTATCGTACTATCATTGATCGGTGTAATTTTGGTGGGGCCGATGGGAAATTATATTAATGCCTACTATGTTTTTGGAGCACTGCCTTACGACGAAGCTTTAAGCCGAACTCAGCTGATGATGGGACATGGAGGCTTAATAGCAACGGTAGCTGCTCTATGTGGGATCCCATTGTTTACGCTCTCAGCCAACCGTTACGGTAAAAAACGGACATTGCTTTGGGGCGTTGTGTTTTTGACGCTTGTTCACCTGTGCAATTGGTTTTGCTATAACCCAAATTACCCATATTTACAACTCGTTTTAGCCGCCTTTAATAAAATGGCCTTAACTTTACCTTGGGTCATTGTGCCATCGATGATTGCAGACATTTGTAGTCAGGATGAACTGGAGAACAATATTCGTAGAGAGGCAACTTTTGCGGCAGTTTTTGGTTTGTGTATTAAAATAGCCGCTACGCTAGCGGTTGCTTTGAGTGGTTACTTAGTCAATGCCTGTGGTATTGTCGACGCGGCCGCAATTCAGGATTCAGATAGTATATTACATATTCGTATACTTTTCGCAATTGTACCAGCTGCTTTTATTTTGTTCGGGGGTTGTTTTTTGATTAATTACTCTCTGGATGATGAGAAAGCTTCAGAGGTTCAAGCGGCTTTAAAGCAGCAGCGTGAGTATGATGCTGAGCAAGCCTCCTAAAATGTGGCAAAGTACAATGCAGATTGCGCTATCTTGAACATGGGAAGCATCCTCCAAATTATCTTACACGACAAGATTTTTGATTTTCAGTGTTGCCTGCAAAGCTCTCGATCCATGCACAGCAAGCTGAAAATCTATAGACCGAGGCACTTTTGTTTTTGAGTTGTTCTGTGAACGAAGTGCTTCGAGCCCTTTGGTTCGCCGATTCGCCGTGTTTTAAGACAAAAATGACTCTTGTCTTGGTCATGTTATGTTTTTAGAGGTTCCCTACAGATTGATAGTGATTTACTCATCATTTAAGTGGCTTCACAGCTTTGCCGCTTGGCAAGCTCAAGCGTTCGGGTAATTTTAAGCCCTGGTGTGTGATTCCTTTGGTCAATTATCATATTGTATTATTTTAATCTTTATAGATGAATTAAACGCATGGATACACCGAAGTTACTAGGTCACTCAATCATACGTCCCAGCAAAATTAATTTAGCGGATCAGATTCATTACATTTTGTGTAAGGAAATCCATGCAGGCCGTTGGGAAATCGGAGAAAAGCTTCCGAGTATGATGACGCTTGCGAATCAATGTCAGGTTAGCCGTATGCCTGTACAGCAAGCAATCGAACGTTTAGGTGAAGAAGGGTACGTTCGTCAAGAAAACCGCTCTGGTATTTTTTTAGCTTCTACCGCTCCTAAGGGGCAATCATTGGGCGTGATTGGTCTCGTCTTACACTCGAATCCTAAAAATGATCGAGAACTTGAGCACTTGGGCTTTGAGCAACTCTTGGTCCACCGCTTCATGAAGTTTGCTGCTGCTAGAAATTATACGACGCGGGTATACTATGCAGAAGATCAGCAAGACTGGAGTCAGATTAATCAAGTCGGCGCGGTATTTGACGAAAGCGTGAAGGGCATTGTTTCTCTTGTTCCTTTTTTGCGAGAAGATATTTCTGGTTTGGACGAAAATCGGATCCCGCTTGTATTCTGGTGTGAACCAGATCATCGATGTTCCCCCTGTGTCGCCTCTGATTATGAAATGGCATTTTATTGTTTGACTCACAAATTGATTCAGCAGGGACACCGTTCTATTGTACCTGTAGCCTGGACAAACTACACTGTAGATTTAAACCGTAGTTACTTTCGTGGATATCGCCGTGCAATGCTCGAATCTGGTCTGAAAGTTCGCGAGGACATTTATGAGCAGACATTATCGATCGGTTCACGTGACAGTTTGGCTGCTCATGCATTAATTCAGTCTTTACCAGATGTGAGCGCCTATGCTTGCGTCTGTCCTCAGCGGGCAGATCAAGTAGTTCAAGCGCTGACAATTGAGCAGATTGCGGTGCCACAATCGGTAAGTGTTGCTTGTGGCTCTCCAGAACGAAATCCGCTTGGTAATGGACTCATTATGAGCGGAATGGGGTACGATTCAGATAAAGAAATGAGAATGTGTTTTGAGTTGATCCGTGAGCAGTCTATGCGCAGTCAGTGGGATGTCGGGACCGTGCTTTTGGCGCCTTACTGGATAGAAGGGGGTACGGTGGCTGCGGGGCCTCACTTTACGTAGTTGGCTTTTTATACTCAAATTCGAATTATGTAGTATAATCCTCAAGTGTATGAATTAAAACGGCTTGAGGTCTTTTGGGTAGTAATCGCCCTTAATCGCTTAAAATTGGGCGATGCGTTAAGGATGGATGCGAAGCAGACCAGACCACTTTTTAAGTCTCCTTTAGGTGAGTATAATTTTAATGCGATTTGATATGTATATGACTAATTTGAAATTAGTTACAGATAAAATACGATCTCTCGAAAGGCTTTTTTGTATAATTTAAATCATTCTGCGACTATCATTCAGTAAGTGGTATCTGCGTATAGCTTTTTGTGATACCAGCCAAAACTCAGTAGCGAGCTTTTTTTCTTTTTTGCCACGCGGGACGATCGTCGATGGCTTTGACGGGGATGCTTTGGATGCGCACACCTGCTAAGGCGGGGTGACGGCGCAAAGTTTTGTAATTTTGATTGCTGATGGTAAAGGTCAGTGATTGTGCGGTTTGCGTTTCCACGATTTGGCCTTCGATTAAAAAGCTGATATTGACGCGGGTTGCGCCATAACTTTCATCAATCATGTTGCGTAATTGCTGGATGAAATCCGCGGCTTGCCGAGTGTTATGCAATATAAATTGGATCCGGGTAATGATTTTGGGGATGGCGTTGGCCAGCTCAAAGACTTCGTGGGCGGCGAGGCTCATTTCCCCGTTACGGCGACCGATCAAACCATGAATCAGCGCTAATTTTCCCTCCTCCATTCGGCTGGCGTTTTTTTCGTATGGATCTGGAAATAGGATCATTTCGAAGTTATGATCCTGCGTGGATAGATTGAATACGGCCATTTGGCGGCTATCTTTACGGGTGTATTTAATCGCCAGGTTACTAATGATTCCACACAAGCGGAAGGTAGTTTTATCATCAAAATCAGCCAGTTGGTCTGGCTGGTTGAAGGTATTAATGGCCAGGTCGAGTCCGGCATAGCTGTCCATGGGATGCCCCGATATGTAGAAGCCTAGCAGCTCTTTTTCGTAGGCCAGCTTTTCCGCGGTGGGCATTGCCTCGACTTGGCGCCCTTTGTTGACAGATTTGTTGGGGCCACTGGGCTGGTCGATGTCCATTAAATCAAACAAAGAGCTCTGCCCAGCCGCACGATCTTTGCGGGCACTCTCTGCCTCTGCGAGCTCGGCATCAATGGAGTCTAATAGGCTGGCACGATCGGCTCCCAGAGAATCAAATGCGCCTGTCTTGATCAAAGCTTCGATGACGCGGCGATTGATAGTTTTGTCAGAGTGACGAAGGATGAAGTCACTAAAATCTGTATAGTCGCCCGCTTGTTGGCGTTCCTCAATAATCACGATGGCAGCACCTTCGCCAACGCCTTTGATGGCGCCAAGACCAAAGCGTATACTCTGGGTTTCGCCTTGAATGATCGGGGTAAAATTGGCCCCGGATTGATTGACGTCGGGACTGACGACCGGCACATTGATAGCATTACACTCAGCTAAAAAGTGCGATAGCTTATCGGCATTTCCCTGCTCAGAGGTGAGAACGGCCGCCATAAATTCCACTGGGAAATTGGCTTTGAGGTAGGCGGTACGGTAACTCAGCATTGCGTAGGCGGCTGAGTGGGATTTATTGAAACCGTATTGCGCAAATTTTTCCAACAGGGCAAAGATGGATTCAGCCGTCTTGCGGTCGATTTGATTGGTTGCTTGTGCGCCTTTGACGAAGACTTCCTTCTGAGCCTCCATCACGGATTGAATCTTTTTGCCCATGGCGCGGCGCAAAATATCGGCTCCCCCGAGTGTATAGCCAGCAATTATCTGAGCCGATTGCATCACCTGTTCCTGATAGACGAGAACTCCGTAGGTTTCCTCTACGAGTTCTTTTAGTAGCGGGTGGGGAACCACTACGGTGCTGGGATCTTTTTTACCCTCAATAAATTGCGGAATAAACTGCATCGGACCCGGACGATAGAGTGCGATCAAGGCAATAATTTCCTCAAAGGAACTCAGCCCAATTTGACGACAGAGTTGTTGCATCCCTCCGGACTCCAGTTGAAAAACGCCCGTGGTGCGTCCACTGTTTAGTAAATCAAAGGTGGCCTGATCGGTCAGCGCGGCGGCTTCGACATCAAATTCAGGTCGATTTTGTGTTTGGCGTACATGATTTTGGGCATCATCGATGACTGTCAGCGTTTTCAGGCCCAAGAAATCCATCTTTAAAAGGCCAAGATCTTCGCTCGGGCCCTTGGGGTACTGAGTTGTGAGATCACCTTCTTGCAGTGTGACCGGTATCAAATTCGTGATCTCTTGGTCGGCAATAATAATGCCGCAAGCGTGTTTGCCGGTATTGCGAATCATACCCTCGATGACTTGCCCCTGATCAATAATGGTACGCGCCACCGGATTATGAGTGATTTCACTGGCGAGCTCAGGTGATTTTTTGACAGATTGATCCAACGTGATGTTAAGCTCGTCTGGGATCATTTTGGCAATTTTATTAGCCTCAGAGTATTCCAGGTTATTCACTCGCGCCAAGTCTCGAACGATCATTTTAGCCCCAAAGGTTCCAAAGGTAATGATATTTGCTACGCGATCTCGTCCATACTTTTCGCGTACATAATCGACCACCTCATCTCGTCGTCTCATGCAGAAATCGACATCGAAATCTGGCGGAGATACCCGCTCCAGATTGAGCATCCGTTCAAAGAGTAGCCCAAAACTCAAGGGATCAATATCCGTAATTTTTAGTACATAGGCGACGATGCAGCCAGCCCCCGATCCACGTCCAGGACCCACTGGAATGGCGTGTTGGCGCGCCCAGGCAATGAAATCCCAGACAATGAGGAAGTAATCTACGAAGCCGGTACCCGTAATAATCGCAAGTTCGTAGTCGAGTTGATCGCAGTAACGTTGATCACTCGGGCTGGCCTGTTCCCAGTTTGAGCGGCACTGATCGTAATCTGTCCCGTAGCGCTCTTGTAGGCCTTGTTTACAGAGTTCAAAGAGGTAGAGCCCGTTGCTTTTGTGGTGAGTACGCTCAGCTTGCGACAATTCGATGGCTGCGTGTCCGTCCCGGGTCAGAACAGTGTTTTTTTGCTCGACATAGAGATCCAGAATGCGATCGAAATTTGTGTGATCCTGTCCATTTTGGATCTCGATAGGACGTTGGTATACGGGATAATGGTCCTCTCCAAATGGCAGTTTAACCTCGCACATCTCCGCGACCGCCGAGGTATTTGTGATGGACTCCGGGATGGATTTGAAGGCCAATTCCATTTCTGCGCGCGACTTTAGATAGAACTGATGCGAATCATATCGCATGCGTTTCTCATCACTGACTTTGGATCCGGTCTGGATGCAGAGTAAGGAATCGTGGGGCTGCCAGTCACTATCATCAACATAGTGAACGTCGTTGGTGGCCACCACTTTTAAGTCAAATTCTTGCGCGATCTTTAGCAGCCCAGGGATGATCTTTTGTTGCTCGGCAATGCCGTGATCCATCAATTCGATGATGAAAAAATCGCGGCCAAATAAATCTATAAAATAGGCGGCGGCTTGACGGGCCTTAGTATACTCGTCATGCAATAAAAACTGTGGAATCACTGCGGCCAAGCAGCCAGAGAAACCGATGAGCCCATCGCAGTGAGCCGCCAGTGTTTTTAAATCTGTGCGCGGATTGCGGTAAAAACCCTTCGTGTGGGCGATCGAGACCAGTTTGCATAGGTTTTGATAGCCCTTAAAGTTGCGGGCGAGTAGGCCCATATGATAG
>Ga0213867_1001452_pt1 | contig 10573 bp, 9 predicted proteins | sample PICome_12_FD_160120 | JGI IMG/M metagenome (GOLD analysis project Ga0213867, IMG submission 160120) | Coastal seawater microbial communities near Pivers Island, North Carolina, United States - PICO540 | ecosystem: Environmental > Aquatic > Marine > Coastal | place: USA: North Carolina | collected... | reverse complement strand
AGATATAAAAGTATATAACTATTTTTTTCTAGCCATTCATATATAAAACTTAGGCCATAAATTTCCATATTTACTTATCTTTTTGCTTTAATATAATTTAGTATATCTTAAGCACCTAATAATTAAATATATCGAATTTTGTCACAAGAAAAAATTAAAGAAATTTGTCTCAAATCATTAGAAGATAGCAAAGCAGAAGATATTCTTTCACTTGATATTGAGGGCATATCCTCTTTCGCTGATACGATAATTATAGCGACAGCGACTTCGAACAGGCATGCAAAATCAATTTCTGAAAAATTGATTGAAGAGGTCAAAACTAACAATCTAGAAATTATTGGCAATGAAGGTACTGCTGATTCAGGCTGGATTCTTGTAGATTGCGGATCAGTTGTGATCAATCTTATGAAATCAGAAACAAGGGAATTTTATGATTTAGAAGGATTATGGGGTGAAAATACATTACTTCCAGCAAGCTCTTAGATGCTTCTTAACTTCATCAGTGTAACCAACAAGCTATCTAAATGGGAAAGTGAAGGAGTTAATTACTACTCTAAACAATTACCAAATTATGTTTCACTAAATTTTGAGGATATTAAAAGCCAACAACATCCAAAACGATCTGTCGATGAAGTAGTTTCGCTTGAATCAAAATCTATTTTATCCAAACTTAAAGATAGCGAATTCACAATTTCATTTGATATTAAAGGCGAGTCTGTAAGTAGTGAAAAGTTTAGTCAAATCATAAAGTCATGCATTGAAAATAATAAAAAAGCTAATTTTATAATTGGAGGCTCATTCGGGCTGTCAGATGAGATATTAAATTCTTCTAATAAGATAATTTCAATCTCTGAAATGACTTTTCCGCATAGATTATTCAAAATAATCCTAATGGAACAAATATATAGAGCATTCTCAATTCTTAATAATTCTCCATATCACAAATGATAGATATCGAAGATAGATTTATTGAGAAAAGAATATTTAAAAGTAGATTGATACTTATTTATTTATTTTTCGCATTACTCTTTGCCTTACTTGTATATAGGACATATTCTTTACAAGTTTATAGCTTTTCAAGCTATGAGCTTGCTTCAATAGAAAATAAAACAAAGACCGTTTTGGTTCAGCCAACCAGGGGCATTATCTATGATCGTAATGGCAATATATTGATAAATAACGTTCCAAGTTATGACTTAATTATTCAACCTTCACAAATAACAGATATTCAAACCTATTTAGATAGATTAGGTTCAATAATCTCAATTTCAAATAGAGATAGAGAATATGTATATGAACAATACCCAATTAAATCATCATATAACAGAGAGCTAACAGTTAAGAGGGGGCTTAGTAATGAAGAAATAGCTAGGTTTGAAGTTAGAAATTATCTTTTTCCTGAAGCCATTATAGATGAAAGATATAGTCGAGAGAGTCAATATCCAGATCTATTCTCTCATGTGCTTGGTTATGTTGGAGGAATCCAAAATGATAGGCTCGAAGATGTACTTAATTCGCAGAATAAAAGCCTTGGTGAGACCACTTTCAAATATGCTAATGGCTATCTAGTTGGTAAAACCGGCATCGAGAGCATCTATGATAATGAGTTAAGAGGCACTTTTGGAGAAAAGGTTTATGAAGTTGATGCAAGGGGTAAATTTCTTAAACAAATTGACCTAATTGATCCTATAAAAGGAAAGGACTTGGTGACATCTTTAGACCTAGATGCTCAAAAAACTGCTTACGAAGCAATGAAAGGAAGAAGAGGCGCAGTAGTAGTCGTAGAAATTGAATCTGGATCAATAATAACTTACTTAAGCTCTCCATCTTTTTCAATCAATGAAATCTCAAATGGAATTTCGAATTCAAATTTTCAGAAATTAGTGGATGATAAAAATAAACCTTTTTTTGATAGAGCCTCACAAGGAAGATATTCTCCAGCTTCAACAATCAAACCAGCTATAGGACTTTATGGATTAGAAAATAAAATAATTGACTGGGATTATAAAATTCAAGATCCTGGATATTTTATTCTTCCGGAAGATCAAAGAGTTTATAGAGGATGGAAAGATGGTGGACATGGTGAAATTAATTTAGAAAGCGCAATAATTGAGAGCTCAAATACTTTCTTTTTTTCTTTAGCATATGAATCAGAGATAGATGATTTAATTCAACATCTGGCTAATTTTGGGTTTGGAAAAAATGTTTGTTTAGATTGTTTTAATCCAGACAAAGGTTTATTGCCAAGTCCAGAATGGAAGATGAATAATCTTAATTTTGGATGGTTCAAGGGTGACTCTGTGAATATGGGGGTTGGCCAAGGCTATCTAAGTGCTACTCCAATTCAGCTTGCATTTTACGGCGCTTTTCTAAGCAATAAAGGATCTCTTGAAAAGCTTTCAATATTGGATATATACAGCAATAAAGAATTATTAGAGTTGCCTTCAAATAATATTTCTGAAGAAGACTGGAATAGGCTTCATGATAGTATGATTGGAGTAATAGAGAGCCCCAAGGGAACTGCAAAGAGGCTAAAGAACCTAAAACCATATACGATTGCTGCAAAATCAGGGACCGTAGAATTAGTAAGTCTAGATAGTAAAGAGGATTATGAGTTGGTAAGGCAAGATATTAATAAAAGAGATCATGCAATAATGGTGGCGTTTGGGCCAATGCCAAATCCAAAATATGCTGTAAGTGTAGTTATTGAGAACGCAGAAAGCGGAGGATCAGTTGCTGGACCGGTCGCGGTAAAAGTACTTAACTCATTAATAGATAAATGAAGCAGCTTTCTTTTAAAAGATTTACTGTTTACTTTGATCAGTACCTATTTATTTCCATAACATTGCTGTCAGTTATGGGTTTATTTTTTCTTTATAGCGCCTCTCAAGGTGATTTAAATGTTGTAATTAAGCAAGCAGTATTTGTTGGATTTGGTTTATGTCTCATGTTTGCTCTAAGTCAGCCAGACCCTGATATATATAAAATTCTTTCGTTAATTTTCTTAATAATTTCTTTGCTGCTAGTTGTAATAACAATCCTATTTGCAAAAGAAATTAATGGTGCAAAAAGATGGCTTGATCTCGGGGTATTTACCCTTCAGCCATCTGAACTAGTAAAAATTGCTCTTCCATTATATTTAGCATCATATCTTTTTGAGAAACCAATACCTATTGATTTAAAGAATACTTTTAAAAGTATAGCGATAATAGCAACATGTTTTTTATTAATTGCTAAGCAACCAGATCTAGGAACAAGCTTAGTTGTTTCTATGGCAGGAATTTATATTTTGTTTTTTGCTGGTTTAAGTTGGAAGTTTATTGGATCTTCTTTTTTGATTTTCATAATTTCACTTCCTTTTTTATGGAATAATTTTCTACAACCATTTCAGCAACAAAGGATTCAGACATTGCTTGATCCTGGGGCTGATCCTTATGGCAGCGGCTGGAATATAACACAATCTAAAATCGCAATAGGATCTGGAGGTATTTCAGGAAAAGGCTACACTGATGGATCTCAATCGCATTTAGATTTCCTTCCTGAAACAGAAACTGATTTCATATTTGCTGTAATCGCCGAAGAGTTTGGGTTTATAGGTATATGCGTTTTGCTATCAATCTACTTTTTTATTTTATTAAGGTGCCTTTACTTGGCTTTTAATGCTAGAGATAGATTTTGCAGATTAACCATTGGAGGCCTAAGTTTAATATTTGCCTCAACTCTTTTTATTAATCTTGCTATGGTAACTGGACTAATTCCAGTTGTGGGCATGCCACTTCCATTAATTAGTAAAGGTGGATCATCGCTATTATCATTCTATATTGCTTTTGGCATTATAATATCCATGGCATCACATAAAAAATTAATGCAAAGATGAACAGACTATACTTATTAATTACTATTCTTTTTTCAGCTGGCAGCTTTGCAGATTATTTAAATCATCCTGATATAGAAGATCTTATTGAAGAGCTTGTTAACATTCATAATTTTGATGAAAGCTATGTCTTAGAAGTAATTTCTGATGCTGAAAAGAAACAAAAAATACTCGACGATATCTCAAGCCCTGCTGAATTTACCCTTACATGGGATAGGTATAAAGCAATATTCATTGAAGACAAAAGAATAACCAACGGCAAAAGTTTTATCAAAGATAACCTTAAAACACTTCAAAAGGCTGAGGATGAATTTGGAGTTCCAAAAGAGATAATCACTGCAATTATTGGAGTAGAGACTAGATATGGAAAAATTCAAGGATCTCATAGGGTTATTGATAGCCTTTTTACTTTAGGCCTCGACTACCCCAGGCGTTCTAAATTTTTCAGGAGTGAATTGATCAATTTTTTCCTTTTAACAAGAGAAAATAATCTTGATATTCTGCAAATTAAAGGATCATATGCAGGTGCTATGGGCTATGGTCAGTTCATTTCATCAAGTTACAGATCATATGCTATTGACTATGACAATGACGGGATTGCTGATTTATTCAATTCAGTTGATGACGCAATCGGAAGTGTTGCAAACTACCTTGTAAAAAGAGGAGGTTGGAAAAGAGATGGCAATATAATCCAAAAAGTTAAATTAAATAATCCTAGGCTTACTTACTCTCCTAACTCTGCTTCTAATAAATTCATTCCTCTGATGTTTTCTGAGGGCTTAGACGAATATTATATTATAAAGAAAGGAGACACCTTATCTGATATAGCTCTTAAAAATAATATATCTATTAAAGAATTAGCAAAATTGAATAATATAAAAAACCAAAATGACATTTATTCTGGTCAAAAAATCTTAGTAAGAAATAAAAAAGATTTATATTTTATTGGAGATGACAATTTTATCGCAATAACGAAATATAATATAAGTCACTTTTATGCAATGGCAGTGTATTATCTATCTGAAGAGTTAAAAATATGAAAAATTTCTTAATAACAGTTCTACTTTCTTTTTCTATTGTTGCTGAATCTCAAAGCTTCGTTCCAAATTCTCCTCCATTAAATGTGAAGAGCTATATTTTGCTTGAGCCTAATACAGGAACTGTAATTGCTGAATTTAATTCCGATGATGCTATTGAGCCAGCAAGCATGACAAAAATAATGACCAGTTATGTGGTTGCTGATCAAATTGATAATGGCCTTATTTCGCTTGATGACGAGGTTTTAATTAGCGAAAAAGCATGGAGAATGCAAGGTTCAAAAACTTTTATAGAAGCTGGTAAAAAAGTAAAAGTTTCTGATTTATTAAAAGGTATTATGATTCAGTCAGGGAATGATGCCTCTGTTGCAATTGCCGAGTATGCTGGAGGAACTGAAGATGGTTTCGTAGATTTGATGAACGCCTATGCGGAGTCTCTTGGTATGAAAAACACATCATTTAAAAACTCAACAGGACTTCCAGACTCTGACCACTACTCTTCAGCCAAAGATTTAGCAAACTTAACCTCAAACTATATCAATAAATTCCCAGATGAATATGCACTATACAAAGAAAAACAATTTACATTCAATAATATAAAGCAGCTTAATAGAAATAAATTGCTATGGAGAGATGAATCTGCTGATGGTGTAAAAACTGGCCATACCAGCTCAGCTGGATATTGTTTAGTTGGCTCAGCTCAAAGAGGCGGAATGCGACTAATTACAGTCGTAGCTGGAAGCAAATCAGATAAGGATAGATTCTCTGATACCCAAAGATTGCTTGAATATGGGTTTAGATTCTTTGCAACTCAAAAGGTCTTATCTGCAGACCAAGAGCTAAAACAAATATCAATCTGGGGAGGTTTAGCAGATACTTTGAAAATCGGAGTCAAGAAAGATATTTCTTTAACTTTACCTAGAACTAGCTTTAAAGATTTAAAAATAAATTATAAACACAAGAATAACTTACAAGCACCAATAAAAATGGGTGATGAGGTAGGGGAAATAGAAATAGTTAGTAATGGGGAGATTGTCTATACTGAAAAACTTGAAGCACTTGAAAGCATTGAATCAAAAGGCTTTTTTGGAAGAATTTGGTCTAAATTTGTTTTATGGATAATGAGTCTCTTTGGATTTGGAGATAATGAATCAAGTTAAAGCAGTCTTTCAGGGTGACTTTGATCTACTAGAAAACATAAAAATCTCACCTCTCAGCAGGGGTTATACATTCTCAGATGGCATATATGAAGTAGTGCCATTTCATAATAATATTCCAATTGCGTTTGATGAGCACATCATAAGATTTAAGAAAAGTGCAGATGCTATGAATATTGTATTCGATGAGTCAAAAGTTATTGATGAAATGTCTCAATTGATAGATATGTGTGATGGAAACAATGGATATGTTTACTATCAGATCTCAAGAGGGGTAGATGAAATAAGGAGCCATATTCATAACTCAAATATAGAACCTGAGTACTTTGGATACTCTTTAAATTATGATTTTGAAGATAAGAAATTTAAGGTTTTGCTTTGTGAAGATATTAGGTGGGGCAGATGCGACATTAAATCAACTTCTTTATTAGCAAATACCCTGATGATGAATAATGCCGCATTAAAAGGCTGTAATGAAATTATTATGCACAAAGATGGCATTATCACAGAAGCAGGCGCATCAAATGTTTTTTTTATAATAGATAATACTATTTGCACACCAAGTCTAAATAATAATATTTTGCCTGGCATAACTAGAGACATGTCTATAAAGATTTTTAGAAAAAATAATATTAACGTCTTTGAAGATAATTTTTCTATTGAACAACTGTTGTCCGCATCAAAAGTCTGGTTAACAAGTTCTACAAAGGGAATGGCAGAGGTTACGGATGTTTATTCAGAAAATCATAGCATTGAAAGTGAAAACACTTTGTTCAATAAATGCGAGGATATTTTTAGAACAGCCTTCTTTAACGACTAGAAAGCTCAAGAACAAGGTCGCTTAGCCTTTCCCAAAAATTTGTTTTGTTAATTCCTTTATTTGATAAATCCAATTCAAATATTTTTTTTTGAAATCCAATTAATCTTTTTAATTTAAATGATTGCATTAGTTTTTTATAATCTGAGACTTTATTGCTCCAAACTCCAAGTTTCAAAAGAGCTGCATCTGGTCTCGAAGATTGCAAAGCAGCAACTGCATTGTTAATTATTTTTCCTATTACCCAAACAAGCAGAGCAGCATAATGATCATCATGCTCTTTAATAGATTGAATAATTCTCAAAGCTTCACTTGGATTCCTTTTTAAGATCATATCCTCGAGTTCAAATGGGACAAATTCAGCATTATCGTTAACATAATCAATTTGTATATCATGATTGTTGGTACTGATGAGCTTCAAAAGATTTACTTCATTTTGTTGTGCAACAAGATTGCCCGAATTTAGAGCAGATATTCTCTCAATGGCTTCTGGTCTTTTTTTATCATCTAAAAAATTTAGTTGTTTCTTTAACCAAATCTTCTCTTCAAAAGATTTTAGTTTTTGGCAGTCAATAATTAAGCCTACTTCGTCAATAGCTTTGAACCACTTTAATCTTTTATTAATCTTATCCAAACGAGAGTCAATAATTATTGCAATGTTTTCCATTGAGTTTATATTTGGAATCTCAATTAGTGATTGAATATAGTTATCGATTTTTCCCTTAGTGTGAGAAATCTCTATGAGGATCTTTGAGCCAAACAAAGAACCTCCAGCATTTTCTAGGATTATTTGATGGATTTTATCTATCTCACTCTCTTGAATAATCCTTTTTTCTTCAAAGCCCTGATGTTGTTTTAAATAACTTTTGATCTCATCTCTTGCATTATTTTTAAGAGCAATTTCTTGTCCAAATATAAAAAATATATTTATACCCTTATCAATATATTTCGAATATGAGCTCCCGTCACAAATCAATTAGATTTACCTCAAGAATTATTTGTTGAATGAGCTCATCTTCCATTTCATTTCTGAGCATTGAAAGCATTTCATTTTGCGCCAAAGGATTTAATTCATTTGATTTATATCTTTTTAAAATCATGAATTGTTTTGTTTTCTCTTCATTGTTTCTTTCAATATTTATTATTAAAACTAACTTAAGCTCTGTTTCAAGAGATCGCAGAGCATTTCCTCCATAAACATTATATTTTTCAAATTTATATTCTCTAATATGAACTTTGCTAGTTGCAATATTATCGAATTTATTTATGTTGAAGATTTTATCTTTAAAGTCATTTGGTAGGTTGTTATCAGCAGAGAACTCTATAGCGGAAGAATAGTTTAATGGAGTAAAACCGCAGCCATACACTGAGAGCACTAAAATTAAAATAGCAAAGGATTTTTTCATTTTTGAAAGCATGATTAGTAATTTATTTTATAACACAAAATTAATAATTTTTTCTTTAATATAAATTACCTTTCTGATTTCTTTTCCTTCAATATTATTTCTTATATTCTCAATAGATTTTGCAGCTTCTTCAATTTCTTTCTGATCAAGACCTTTGTCTAGACTTATTTTTCCTCTTACTTTTCCATTTATTTGAACTACTAGCTGAAAGCTTGAGGCTTCCATTAGTTTGGAATCAAATTTAGGCCAGGATGAATCAATATTTTCATTTAATATATTTTGGGCAAAGCCTTGCCAGAGATATTCTGAAATATGTGGAGCAATTGGATGAATTGCTTTAAGAATGAATATTATTGTTTCATTTAAGCAAAATACTTCTTCTTCAGTTGCTGAATCTTCTTTGAAGTTATCAGGTATAGCATTAAATAATTCCATGATTGCTGCGATTACAGTATTGAAAGAATATCTTGAGTCATAATCATTCTGTATTTTTTGCAGGGTGCTATGAGATTTTTGTCTTAGATTTTTACCTTCATCGCTAATAGAGGAGGGTTCTTGTATGCTCTCAAGTTTCCGTCCATCAACTAATTTCCAAAGTTTCTTTAAAAACCTAAATGAGCCCTCAACCGATGACTCTGACCATTCAAGGCTTTGTTCAGGTGGAGAGGTAAACATCATGTAAAGCCTCACTGTGTCAGCCCCATATTTGTCTATGTAAGCTTGAGGATCAACAGTATTTCCTTTTGATTTTGACATTTTTGCACCATCTTTAAGTACCATTCCTTGTGTAAGGAGTTTTTTAAATGGCTCATCACCATCCACCATATCAAGATCTCTTAAAGCCTTATGAAAGAACCTTGAATAAAGTAAATGCAATATTGCATGCTCAATACCTCCAATATAAAGATCGACTGGTAGCCAGTACCTTGAGTTTTCATCAAGCACATCTTTGTCATTATCCGCTGATGGGAATCGTGCGTAATACCATGAAGAATCCATGAAAGTATCAAAAGTGTCTGTTTCTCTTTTGTAGCCATCTTTAGAATTAATGAAAGCTTCGTTTTGACTTAATGGTATTGGGCCGGAGCCTTCAGGTAATTCTGGTAGTTTTACTGGAAGCTCTGATTCTTCAACTACAGATGCTTCCCCATCTTTATATACAACAGGTATAGGGCAGCCCCAATATCTTTGTCTACTTATACCCCAGTCTCTTAATCTAAACTGCACAAGCCCCTCTCCAAGCTCTTTGCTTTGCAAATCCTTGATAATTGAGGTTATTGCCTCTTCTGAATGCATTCCATCATACTTATTCGAATCGAATAAGATGCCTTTTTCTAAGCATGGGAGTTCGGTATTTTCTTTATTTATTACTTGTGTAATTACTAGATTATATTTTGAAGCAAACTCAAAATCTCTTTGATCGTGTGCAGGCACCCCCATTACAACCCCAGTGCCATAATCAAGCAAAACAAAATTTCCGATCCAAATTGGTATCTTTTTCCCTGTAAGAGGGTGGATGGCATCTAAACCAGTAGGTATTCCTAATTTCTCAGCTTTTGCCATATCTGCTTCAGCTGCTTTCACTTCTTTGCATTTCTCAAGAAAATTCGATATCTCTATATTTTCTTTAGCCAGATCAATAGCCAGTTTATGCTGAGGTGAGATTGCTAAAAAACTTGCACCAAATATTGTATCTGGTCTAGTCGAAAAAATTGTAAGTTTTTCATTACTATTTTCTAGCTTGAAGTCTATGTGAGCACCCTCTGATTTGCCAATCCAATTTCTTTGCATTGTTTTCACATTTTCCGGCCAATCAAGCTCATCCAAAGATTCTAATAACTCATCAGCATAATCAGTAATTTTAATAAACCACTGATCTATTTCTTTAATCTCAACCTGTGCTCCAGATCTCCATCCTTTGCCATCAATTACCTGCTCATTAGCTAATACCGTCTCATCTACAGGATCCCAATTAACCATAGATTTTTTCTTATAAACAAGACCTTTGTCATAAAACTTTTTGAAGAGTAATTGCTCCCATTTATAATAATCCGAATTACATGTCCTCAGCTCTTTTGACCAATCGTAACCTAAACCAAGAGAGTTTAATTGGCCTTTCATGTATTCAATATTTTGCTTAGTCCATTCTGCTGGACTAACTTTATTAGATATTGCAGCATTTTCTGCAGGTAATCCAAACGCGTCCCAGCCCATTGGTTGAAAGACATTAAAACCTTGCATCTTTTTATATCTAGAAATTACATCTCCTATTGTGTAGTTCC
>Ga0213867_1001451_pt1 | contig 10574 bp, 12 predicted proteins | sample PICome_12_FD_160120 | JGI IMG/M metagenome (GOLD analysis project Ga0213867, IMG submission 160120) | Coastal seawater microbial communities near Pivers Island, North Carolina, United States - PICO540 | ecosystem: Environmental > Aquatic > Marine > Coastal | place: USA: North Carolina... | reverse complement strand
AGAGGAAGAGTTAAAAAAAAAATAAATCAATATGAAAAAATGATATTAACTCTCAAACGATTTTGCACTATGATGAGCAGTATGTCTAAAGGAACTTGAAGCGACAGGATAGGATGTAGGAAATTGCTAACCACCTCCGGAATTTTCGGTAGCTTCGAAACATTTTATATTTGTAAATATCCTACTACGCACTTTGAGAACAAGCATTTTATCCTGCCTCGTATTTTGTGTACAAAGTTGATAGCAGATACGATTTATCATTTAAAAGCACAGTAGATACTTAGCTTCGTAAGAATCTTATCCGTAATAAAATACAACGAAGTAGACCTCAACATTATTTTCCATAACCAGTTGCATGTATAAGTGAGAACATGTATATTAATTCAAGTCAGATGAACAAATAGTAACGTAAAGTGCCGATATGATTTAATCTTCTTTTACTTCGCTCGTTGCCTCGGCAACCGCATAGGTTATCTCTTTCGACCCTTTTGCAGCAGCGTTCTTTGCATTCTTCAGTGCAGCATCAATTTTAGACTCGTGTTTCTGAACGAAATCCTTGAGAAATGCATCATATATGACCATAGCACCTTTCGTTTGAGGCAACATCGCCCAGAGCAAAAATGCGAGCTTAAACGCATAATAGAACGGAATTATATACAGCAAGAAATCAATAAACGACTCAATCACCGTAAAGAAGGCATACAGGATCCAATACACCAACCACTGTTTATTGCTCCTACGTTTCGATGAGTTGCCCTCTATGGTATCAATAGTTTTTATTGTCGGATAAATGAAACCTACAAGAGAGCATAACGATCCAGCTCCAATTCCAAAAATAATCATGAAAAGAAAAAACGATCCGCCACCAAGCACGAGATATTCTTTCGGTATCTGTACTTTTTCCTGTAAATGTAGGTGCGGATGCGTGAGCAGCAACAAGGCAAAAAAATATAAAGTTAACAAACATGATTGTAAGAATGAACAGTCCCTACACTCAAACTACTAAAGTAAAACGGATTGCCTTGCTCAAAATGCCATGACAATAACACTGTTACACGCTCTTTCCCACCCCATGATGAGAACCGTTATAAAACATCATTTTTTGTTTTACGAACCTCAGCATTTTTCAAAATTGGAATTCCATCCAATTTTTTCTTAAAAGTTTTGAATTGCGCTTTGATGTAACTCTTTGCTTCCTCCATTCTGCTGTGAGTGTCTAGAAAAGTGTAGTGTATTTACGATTCAGGTGTAGTACGATAACGATGTGTTGTTAGTGTGTGATGGAAATACGAGTAGGTTAGATCTACACCAGTGTGAGTGTGTACTGGGTCGCTCTTGGTTCAAGTAAAAAACTGTTTGGTGGATGGATTCAGTTGCGAACAGTTTGAGCCATCGTTTACGAGTACGAGCGTACAGTGAGCAAAGTTCTGTCGTGGCGACCGCGGCCGTTGCACTCTAATCTCTCTCGAGAAAAATCTCGCATTTAATCCCAAAGTTTTAGTGGTTTAGCTGTTTGCGGTTAATTTAGCAATTTAGTAAATACCGTACATCGAAGTAGGAAATAGGAAACGCAAAGATACTTTTACAATTTTTTGTGATGTGCTCTTGTGATGATTCGGGGCATTCGGGACGGCTAAATAAAATCTGTACATGTCGCACATTGCTCCGATATGTGCATCTGCGATTGAACCTCATCAACAGATGGCCTGGAAGGCAAACCAATTTCTCGTCATCCCCATCTGAGGCCACTGCCACGTCTGTTACATTGAAGAGTTTGGTGCAGGCGTTCCGATTGTTCTTCGCTAGAAGTAGAAAAAGAACTAGTTCAGTAAAGGACGCCAATCAAATCGAGTTGTCTGCCGGACAGATGGAGGCAGCTGCTGGTCTCTTCTACGTCAGTTCAGAACACAAGCGGAAGGACGTCATAGGTTCATCTCTGACATCAGATGAGGAAACGTGACGAAGCTTTTTTTGTGCGCGACATCGATGGCTTATTTCACGTTTGATCGGGAACCGACCACTGCACTCCATTCGCAAGAGCACTTTTTCATCAGCAGTGTAAATTTATGACGAAGAAAGGTGCGTGTATTGAGGTTCACTGGCGTTAAAGACTAGAATCGAGTGAATTTTCATTTTTTCAAATGTCGGATGAAGATCGAAGCGATCGCAAACGGCGACCGAAAAATGGTGCAGGTTATTGCAAATGGTCGGAAGATGATGATAATATACGTAGGGCAGGTCGAAATGGAAGTTTTGATCGATATCGTCGCTATGACAACGAAAATCGTTCGCGTTCATCGTCAGATGCGGCTAGCGGCATGAATGCTTTAATGTTGAATGAGGATACCGTTCGAAGTCATAGCCATCATCTTCCGCATTACGTTAAGTTTGCCAATCAAAGCCATCACAGTTTAAGCGATTCCGGGAGCTCTTATGTGAAAGACATGAGCCATTTAGATATTCATAAAAGCTGCAGTACTGCTAGTAACAAAAGTCAAGAACATTACAATAATGATGAGGATGGTTTGTCAAATATAAGAGAAGATAAACCACCTGTACAAAAAGAGCTCAGTGAAAAAGATGGCTATTATTCTTCCGGAGCGATGAGTGATGGAAATATAAGCCGTCGTTCGATGCTTTCGGTCGAATCTGCATCTGATTCAGCATACGCAGAGTGTAATCGGCATCATTGCAACACCAGTATAGGAGGAGGAAGTATCGGGAGTGCACATAACGCGGGATTTTATCAGCCGAGCGAAGCTTGCAAAAGTGATATAGCTACCATTTGTTCGAGTAGCATGATAGACGAAATGGAATTATCGTCCATGTTATCGGGAGAGAATAACAATAACGTTCCAAACTTTGGAGGAAATGTTCAACCGCCATGCAGCCGTTCGTCAATTTTCTATTCAAGTAAACAAAAAAACAGTGGGAGTAATCTAGCGGATTTGCCATCCTCGTCGGGTAGACACGTTTCAATGCAAGAACCTCCAATGGTTCTAAATGATATGGGACCACCACTTAGCAGAATTATTATTCAGCAGCGTACTGATTCTTTGACTGGATCTAGAGCTGGGTCAAGAGCTGGATCAATTGGTGGCCACTCCTCAGGAAGCGGTGGGATTGGATCGGACGTAGCTCATATTGACACTGATGACGCTAGGTCTATGACTGCAGAAATAGATGGATATTCTGTCCGTGGTATACATCGAGACGAAGGTCAGCTTTTGTCAGAAACCGCTCAAAGTCTTCAGAACACAACTGAAGAAGAAAACGGTACTGTACCTGCACCCTTATTAGAGTCAATACCTCATGTGAGGAACGGACGCGTAAGCCCCGGAGGAACTGTTTATAAAGGCAGAGGCGTTCGACGGTATCAAGGACGGTACATGAATCTTCCTTTAAAAAGATTTCAGCATAATAGCGAAATGAACGGTGAAGTTCCTAGGCATATAGCTCATGCAATGAATGGGCATCGGCATCGCGACGATTCAGATAGAAAAATTGTTCCGCACTTTCAAAATAGAGATCGGAGTCGTAGCCGTAGCAGAAGTGGCGGCGAATACACTAGGCGATCGGATTACAGCAGAAATCAGAGTTATGATCGACAATGCGAAAAGAAAGTATCTTCACAACGGAGGCATAGTGAGGGAAGAAATAGGGGACATAGACATAGATAAAGTTAATACATTAAAAATTTTATTGACAAATTTTCTTCATATTTAAAGAGGTATTTGTCTAAGCTCTCGTCGATGAACTGTTTATCGTATGTCTACCTAATCATTTGTCAAAATGAATTACGCAATGATTAATATTGTTAGCATATTATTCAGCCTCTCTCTATAGACTAATACGTTTAGTTGAATTACCGACAAATCATCGCACGGTAAATAGGAAATTCTCCATGTGGAGCAATAAATGTGATTTAAGGATAATAGTTGATGAATTAATACAAAATTCCATTTGGATCTTAAGACAGGCGATAGTTCGAAATTAATATCCAATATAAAATGACTTATCCTAATTTCGACAATAGTACAATTTTAGGCATATGAAAATCCCAATTCGCACCTACTTCAACACAATACGCTTGTGTCCCCAACCGTAAGAATGTTTGTATTTATTGAAAATTCGAACGAGTTCTACAATAAATTTTTGATGCATATCATCCACAATCACATTTACATCTTGCTTGTTTTCAACTAATGAAGGTGGGAAAATAGGACGACCAATCACATAAAGTAAATGTTGACGAAATGGCATAGGCTACAAAACTGTTTTATGAGTACTACAGTTGATGGTTCGGATAAGAAAAAACATAATAATTACTCACAAGTCCAAATTTTCCGAAAAAAATGCAAAGGCTTATCCGTAGAAAATTGGAAATCTTTTCAAGGAGAGGTAAATCAAGGCGTTTGAACATTTTTGTCGCTCCAAATGTGTAGCATGGAATGATAGGCAAGCCGTGTTGTATTGCCATTTTCACAAAACCTTTCCTTTTCATCAAAAGAGCAACTTCATCATTTGGTTCACATCCCACCTTTGGATAACCTTCAAACATTTCAGCGATTCCGCCTGGAGCTAATCCTATAGAATCACCAGCAGCCAGGGCGGAGTTTACTGATGACTTTGACGCATCAACAGCGCCGAGCCAACTACAAACTGTAGACACTATCGGAAATAAGTTTGTAGCACTTGCAATTACTACTCTAAATAATCCAAAGGCTCGAACTGCATCAGCTGGTAGCGCTGCTAGCCCCAGGCCAAACGGGAATATACCGTGAGGAATTATTGACAAAATTGCTTGCTCCGTCCATAAGTCAACACTAAATCCTTCATCATCTTCCTTGTCACCGAGATCCTGAACTACTGTATACGACACGAATCGCATCCAACTATCCCATAACTTCCAATTTCTAACATTGAGCCATTCTCCAACCTTTCGTTTACGGTGAGGGCCGAATATGATAACGAGCGATGCAAAGGCCCCTGCAATTAAAATTCGTTTTCTCGCTGTAGGGTCCACTTTATACTTTTTCATAATTCGTTTAAGAAAGGAATACGCAATAAACGGACCCCACAAAACGCTCCCAACAATCATTATCGAGCTCAATCTTACTACAATACCATCAACGAGCCTCATTGGTTTGGGGTCAATCAACACTCGGTGATATGGTGGGTAAGGTGAACGACTCCTCATTGTAATGCCGGCCAAGATTGACGATGACTTCCAACTGATCCATCCAGCTCCTTTCTTGAATATACTTCTCCTGTCCAATAAAATACGTTCATCGGTATTCTAGATCATGCTGTATGGGTAAGCAGTTCTGCTTTAGCCCTGCTGTATCGAAAGGTCCTTTATCTAAAAATGAACATGTGCCGTGTCCTGTGTCAAACCAGAAATTGATGAACCGTAAAGTACGAACAGACAGACCTTTGGGAAGTTACAGTTACAGATTACAGAGTTGTTCCCTATCCGTTCATTTCCCAAAATCTCTTTTGGGTAGTCAATTAAAATCAACAATGAAAAAAAACTATAACACCAGTACTATAATATTTAGTAGTTTGTACGTATGATGCATTCGAATAGTTGAAAAATGTGAAACATCGTGATGTGCTAGGAACTACGAATCCTTGTTCTTGTCTCGGACTCTATCATTTAAAACGATGAATCATTAAAGGAATACAAAGGAGTTTTGTCGTAGGCTACTACCTACGCTACCTACGGGATATATAATGCCATGAATCGTTTCGATGATTAAGAAAACGTCCCTTTCTTCTTTTAAGTGCTTTAATTTTTTCTTAAACTAAAAATTTGTATCAACTTTGTAAATAGCAAAGGCAGATTGTTTGGACGTGAATTATAAACCACCTAGCAGCTCCTCTTGAGACTTTTGATCAAGCTGTGTCACATTGTAATGCGCCAACATTAAAGCTCCTACATCATACAAACCGTGACACACCATTGGAACTGCTAAGTTGTGTGAGGACATGTACAACCCACCAAAAAATAGTGAGGCCAAAAATGCAAGGATTGTATAAAATGGAGTGACAGCATGACCAAGCCCAAACACAACACTGCTTGCGAAAAGAGCCACATAATCACCAAAGGCCTCACTCAACTTAGTCTGTAGAACACCTCGAAATAACATCTCTTCCCCAACGCCAGCAGCCGCTCCCAATGCTACAGATGCCCCTAAAGCAATAAATGGCTTAAATTTTCCACCAAGTATCGCCAAAACGGATCTTTTCGTAGCTTCGCTTACGTCTTGAAGGCCTTTCACATTTCTTGTGAAAAGTTAACGATGTGAGCAACAAACCCAAGAGGTAACTAGCACAGCGGACAAACTTACGGTTCTATCTTATCCAAGACATACGCGAACAAGCCAAGAGGAAGAGTAGCAATCACTCCGTCCAGTATCGATTGCTTATTGAGCACAAAACCCTCCCCCAAACCAAAATTTGGAACGCTGAAAATGGACGCGGCAGCTATAGCAATTAGGATCAAAATTGATTGCCCTCCAACAAATTTTGGTATATTCATCGGATCATAAAACGGATCATCAAGATCTACATCAGAATTTTTTGTGGCCAAGATTCTTGTAGCATGTTCTCGATTATTTGCAAAGCCACTTCGATAAACGTTTTGTGAATTTGATGGGTGAATAGAAACAGATCGAGTCCACGAGCCTGCCAAAGTATTAGTGGCAGGGTTAAGTTTCCGGCAGGCATGCCTCGAAAAGCAATCGCTCCGTGCGATAAAAAACAACACCAGCAACACTTCTAGTGAAATTCTTTTCAAATTTCTAATATTCATGGTGCAAATTGACAGGAGTGTATTTCTTCCTTTCTCAAAAATAATGTTGCGTCTTAACACTTATTTGTTTGAGAAAACTTTTATGACGACGTGTTGACGAAGTGTGAAGTTGATTGTGAAACTTCAAACTTCGCAATTCGCAAGTGGATATTTCGATACTTCGAAGTATGTCGCTATTCGCTATCCCATGAAGACTATCACTCTTTTCTCCAGCATCGAGCATCACCACCTGACTACTTGACTGTAGCCACTATCCGTACCACCGTTAATCGTGAGGAAAGTACATTAATCTGAAGAAGGATGAGCAATTTGATGGCTTCACCAGGAGCAGCTGCTTTAAGGCGATACGCAAATGTGCGGAAGAGTGCATTGAGTAATAAATTGGAATTTGGTGCGAATGTTGTATTTGATGGAAAACTTGTGATCTACATGATAAACTAACTACCCGTAACTATATTTTCGCAGGCTACATGCTTCAAGAATCAGTGCCTCCAATAACTTTATTTGATTTTTCACGAAAAGACGACATATTAGACTTCGAAAATAAGGAATGGCGTGAAGGAGATGATGGAGATATTGGAGGTTTTAGTTCAGCGAAGGCGGAGATCATACATTCAGAAGTCGAAGGTGATGAAGTAACTTCTTTCCTTCGCTGGAAAGGCAATCTTAATAACACTATTCCGGATTCAGGAAAAGTTGTTCGGTCTGGTTATTGTGCTATTCAATCGCCGTTATTTCCTTTCGGTGGTGTCGATTTGAATGAGTGGGATGCAATACTTTTGAAGTGCCGTCTCTCCCAACCAAGAACTTACATGCTTAATATTAAAGCCGAAACGTTTATCCCTGAGGACTTGTATCACGGGATCTTTCCTAGGGAAAATCCAGCTATTCACCCGTTAAAACCATCAAATGAAGCAACTCCTGGAGAGTGGATGAGTTATATTTTGCCCTTTGACACATTCCTTGTATCGAATAGAGGACGGTCTAAAGAAGTTCCACAGAAAATGGACTCAGTAAAGGTGGAAAACGTTGTAAGTGTATTTGTACTGTATTTTTCTCTCTCTCATTTTCGTTCTAATATCAACTTGATAAAAAGGGGTTTACCATAGCTGACGGAGTCGAAGGTGACTTCCAGTTAGATGTAGCTAGTATTAGTGCCATATGCCTAGACGATGATTACGAAGATTTTCGGATTGAAAGTCGTCCATTTCCGTAGATGAATGTTATTGGGAAGGTGTAGAGAGCACTCGCATACTTGTATACGATTGTAGCAAAACTAAAATGATTTCTTTTAATGATCTTAAACATGAGACATGTTTACACGAGACCGTTTCAGAAGTATTTATTCATTGTTTAAGAAACTAGCATCATATAGGAATGATTTATTCATCATCTTCTTCCTCCTCTTCTTCGTCGTCATCGTCGTCGTCATCATCATCATCTACAACAAACTTTGACCAATCAATAGTGTCAAATGTTTTGCCATAATTGGCTGAAGCCCATAGAGAATCCGTTATGAAACCAAAACTTTGTTCAGTAATAACAAGCCCAACACAAATAAATCCAACATATGCAATGTTGCTGCTTCCAAACCTGTCATTAGAAGCGTAAATATAATATGAGTAACAAAGCCTAAGAGCGATTTTGTAACGTCATCTGTTTAAAATAGCTATTATTGGCACTCACATATTGTACCATTGTGTGATAGGCGAATTGGATTCAGTTGACGCCGCTCGCCTGGTACCATTGATGACCTGCTGCCTGGCTTGAAGTAGGCTGCGTCGGGCAAATGAAGTGAACATCATCGCTCTTTGTTTGCTGTTGTTGAGCTGCAAGCAGACAAGTACTGTGTTGTTGGTGTTTTCAGTAAAGTGCAACTTTTGTCGTAGGAGAGCATTTTTATGCTAATTTATTATAAGACAGTTAAAAAAGAGCGTGTTTTGATTATGATTCTTCAAATATCCTTTCCAGTGTCAATCTCAAACGTCCCCTGTTCCAAAGAAACGGAACCTTCAACTTCTGCGCGAAGAAAATAACGTAGATCAAGTATTTGCTTAGATTATGATAAGGAATAAATTTCCGCCTAAAAGTGACTTGACGAACCCTAAAGGACTTCTCCAGAATAAGTTTAGCGTTGGACAGTGTCCTAGACAACCAGTAAAAGGTGAATCTTGTACTATCGGTAAAGAACCTTCGTTCTCTATAACAAGATGAAGCTTGTGCTACCGGTCAACAACTTATGTTCTCGCTATTGTCATATTTGGAACGTAATGGTCGTGAGATGTTCACTTCTCGGCCACAAATGAAGTTTTCCCAGATCCTAGCTACAATTCAAAAATATTTGATCTGACTTTCTGAGACTAAAACTTGATATAATCCGATTACTCAAATCGGGCACGAATATAAAAGATGCAAAAATATGTATGAAATCCATTTGAAAAATAATTAAGTTGACACAGTCTGAAGTAATTTCAGAATAGGTGCTCCGTGATCCCAAGTGCAAATTCTTTCATTTAACATTTAATATCCTTACGAAAGGAACTGTGCAATCCACTTAAAGCCATCTGCATATCCCATTCGCCTTACCACCGAACACATGTAGAGTTCAATTGGCCTCACACCGCTGTTTTCATTAGTTGGCTTTGTATCTTTTCCGTAAGTATCAAGCAAACCAAGCGCATACTTCAATTCCTCCTCCGACGCAGCGGAAGGCATATCAATTTTGTTTCCCAAAACTAAGAAAGGTACTCCACACAATTCGTCTGATGTCAAGAGGGAATCCAACTCCTTCTTTGCCTCAGGGAATCGACCTCTATCAATAGCATCAACCAAATAAACAACACCATCCACAGTTGTAAAATAATCTTGCCACAAACGCCTTGCCGTCTCGTGACCACCAAGATCGAACGTTTTAAATTTAATTTTCCCGATAATCAATTCGTCAGTATTCGGGTGCAAAGTCGGTACGTGAACCTGAACCCTATTTTCCTTAAGCATGTGTAACAAGGTCGTTTTCCCAGCGTTATCCAATCCTAGAAACAATATCTTTGCATTCTTATGGTGCAATCCTATTCAGAAATAAAAGCAATTGAGAGAACAAGCAAGACGGTATAACAAGCAGGATTAATATAAATATCTCATCGCGTCCAAGCAGACTCATCATACAACTAGAACCAATGCAAAGTTCACCCCTCGCTCTCACTCTTAATCGGTCACGTGCTTCACTAAACTTACCAAGAGACGCAAGCGCGTCGTAGAACCAATTTACCAAGAACATATTTTCCCTGCACGATGAAAGTCCGTTTCAATAGAATTTTGATAAGCGGTGAGCAGTTTTATTGTTAGCAGCCACAAGTAATAAGGTGTATGATGGGAGAGAGGAGTCGAATGCTACACGTTCACCACGACCCCAACACAACGACGACGGTTTTCGGATGTGTTTGTACTGATAAACGAAGTTTGGAGAAAATCTCGTGCGGTGTATCGCGTCGTATATTCTCTGTAGATTATCTTTGTCGAGTTGTGACAAACCAATGACTCGTTGTGACTTTTATACACGTGTTGTTGTTTCTTGTATATGTTTTAGTCGTATAAACCGTTATATGTGGAAAGTCCCCTGCTCTCTCTCGTTAGAGGAAAGAGAGCAGGGGATCTGTATATACACATGTACACATTAACGGGTACACATGTACATGTACCCCGTAAAAATAATATCACCAAATCACCAATGCCCGCTCATTTCCATGTACATTTCTAT
>Ga0213867_1001448_pt1 | contig 10593 bp, 2 predicted proteins | sample PICome_12_FD_160120 | JGI IMG/M metagenome (GOLD analysis project Ga0213867, IMG submission 160120) | Coastal seawater microbial communities near Pivers Island, North Carolina, United States - PICO540 | ecosystem: Environmental > Aquatic > Marine > Coastal | place: USA: North Carolina | collected... | reverse complement strand
GCAGTTTCATCTGAACAAAGGATACTCATCATCCTACTACTGCTCTACGGCCGGCGGAGCACGCGCGGTACACGTAAGTACAGCAAAGTTTATCCAGTTTATCAGACCCACTTAGTGGGGTATGATGCGTGATACTTTGTTTAGACAAGAATTTGTATGTGTGTTTAAGCAACCGAACGGTGGTCTATGACCCCAACCCCACGCCGAGTGAAGTACCTAACACGGGGGAGCAAGTCCTGTTAGTTACACGGAATGTGTCGTACAGGCCGGCAAGATGGCAGAACTGATCACTCTGCCCAAGGGTAATTGCAGGTATGTTGTTAGACCTAGCGATATGTCGTGTGCATATTAACCCGGGTACACATATTGAAGGCTAGACGCCTGGTTCGCTTTTCACAGTTACGTTGTAACATATGTATGTATTTTATTTATCACACTTGGCATAGTTGTATGATATATAATTTCCCCGAGGCATAAGGGTAAAAGTTATTACCAATTGTCATTTAACTATTAACTTTTATGACCGTAAGGGTAGCGAACCGCTCCAATTGTCATAAACCACATACGCATTTTATTTTGCAATTTATATAGGAAAAAGAAATATGAAATTTTGATTTTATCTAAGGTCGTGACACACCTGGTGTCAATCACGAGAATCGTAACACTCTGATCCATGAAAAATCACCACTTTGCAACAATATAAGAAGGAAACTTTATCAACAAAGAAGAAAAATGAGCACTGGATCAGAGACAGAAGAAGCACCACCAAGCCCACTATTGGCGATTCCGGCACAGCCCTTACTTCAAACATGGGAAGAAGAGGCAGACGCCCTCAACCTACATGGCGACCATCGCTTATTATTCAGCGTCTTACGCGGATTCCATGAGTTCAGCTTGGATCAATGCCAAACCTTGAGAAATGAAGGATATTCGTCATTAGCACACCTGTATAATTGGCGACATGACAGCATCCGCAAACTGCTCGAAACTATATCGAATCGACCGGTGACCCGTGGAGGAAGACATTTCGGAGACAGGAAGATTAAGGAGCTCCAGGCATTGACATGGTTCCTCACGGACAGGCGTCAAAGGGGACTCTCTCCAGATTTGGACTTGTATTGTCAGAATGCGGACAATTACATCGCGTTGGCGGAGATGGACTCACTAGTGTCGAAGAAGGAATCGATTATCACCAAGCCGGAAAAGTTTAAATACAATGAATGGAACCAGTGGGAAGAGTCAGTATACTTATATTTGAACTCAATCACAAGCAGCTGTGGCGCCCCGTTGTCCTATGTAATTAGGAAAGATTTAGATCCGAATGTGGAGTGGGACAGCCTTGATTCACAGGTACAGAAGATACATGCGGCGCCGTTGGAGGGCTACATGTTCAACTTGGATTCTAAGCAGGTATTGGCACTATTGAAGGATCTTTGCATCAACACAGGTGCAGAGACATGGTTTCGAAACATAAAGTGCGGCAGACGAGCAATGGTTGCATTACAGAGACACTACGATGGACCAGATGAGCGGCACAGAAGAATCGAGGAAGCGCGTGCGAAGATCTCACAAACCTTTTATAAACATGAAGGGACTTTCACTTTCGAGAAATTCGCGACAATCTTACAAGATGCATTCGCAATCCTGGCGAAATACGGTGAACCCGTCTATGAACGAGAGAAACTCAAGCTGCTATTCACGAAGAGCTTGAATACCCACCCAGATTTCAGACAAGAGATAAATATTTGCCGACAACATTACCGCACATTCGAAGAGGCAATAACATATATGAAGACAGTAGTATCAAGATTATTCTTGGAAGCTCCTAAGGCTAAACCACGGCGCAATATCGGCTCCGTTGTGACAAAGGAAGTCAATGGTGTCGACATATCAGATTTAACCCGATGGTACGATTCCACCGAGATTAAGAAGCTTAATGAATCCCAGGCCGGACGTAGAGTGCTTTCCAAGATAATGGGAGACAAGAAACGTCATCAGAGGCACAAGGATAAGATTGATAAGTTGAAGTCGAACAAGAGACGCCGTGTTAAGTCGGTCAAGTCTACCACACCAAAGCCTCACGATGACAAGAGTGTCCTTTCAGAACAAGATAAACGAGTTGTTGCAGCTGTCATTACGGGCATGAATAAATCTATGAACAACTCTACTGCGGCTAACACTGCTGGATCTATGAGCGGACGCGTCATAAGGACGAACAGGAACAGTGTTAGTGCTGATTCTGTAGTGACGTATGATCACCTTGGTAATCCCTTATGACTAGGGTGTCCTTTTCTTGTATTGCTCATCCTATTGGCCTCGCGATACGCGATGAGGATGCAAGGTAGAGTTTGCATTAATAATGTTTCTACGTCTAATCGTCGCATCATTAAACAGGTAAAGAAAAGAAAGAAGGTTGCAGAGCGTTTTACGAACCCGCTGCCATGTGAAATTGATAACCATGCCGACACTACTTGTTTTGGCAAGAACTTTCGAGTGACTTCGTTCACGTCGGAAGTATGCAGTGTTTCTCCATTTTTGGCTGAGTATGACTCAGTCACTGATGTTCCTATATGTACCGCAGCGACGGCTGTGGATCTTGAATCCGGAGAAACCATTATTTTGGAATTCGGACAAGGCCTGTGGTTCGGAGACCGCATGGAGCATTCGCTCATTAATCCGAACCAATGTCGATACTTCGGCATCTCCATATGCGATGATCCTACCGATCCGAATCGGAAACTTGGCCTCGAACTCAGTGACGACTATGTTGTCCCGTTCACTATGAGGGGAACTACATGTTATTTCTTATCGCGTTCCCCATCTGCGTCAGAAATTGAGACATGTCGGACTTTCCAACTTACTGATACAGACACATGGGATCCGGCCGACGATATGTTTCAAATCTCGTCAGCCGTACGGGGACGATACGTGAATGTGTCTGATGCGTGTATGAATCGTTCGCGTGACCTGTGTTCGTATGACCTGTGTTTGTATGATTTTTACGACTTTGACCGCTTACAGGAAAACCACACACACACTATGGCCCAGATCCGCACCTCGAAACGTCACCATGGCGTCGACGCAAACCTACTATCATTAAAATGGGGAATCGGATTGGAGAAGGCCAGGAACACTATAAAGCATACAACCCAAATGAATGTCAGATCAGCACTCTTACCACTAACGAGAAGATATAGGACTGACTTACTTTCGCAACGACTCAAGCGACTGACCACACGATTCTACACTGACACGATGTTCTCGAAAATAGGCACTTCAATACGAGGTAACAATTGCACTCAAATATTCACAGACGGCAACGGTGCAGTATTCGCATATCCTATGCGGAGCAAGTCTCAAGCGGGTGAAAAACTCTTATCTCTAATTCAGCAGGTCGGTATCCCCAATGAATTACACAGGGATGGGGCGCCCGAGATGACAGGGAACTCAAAGTTTAACAAGGTCTGCAAAGAGTACAGAATCAAATCTACATATACAGAACCTCACTCGCCATGGCAGAATAGATGCGAGAATATCATCGGCGTACTGTCGAAGAAATTGAAGGCAAGGCGCGCTAGACGAAGGATACCAAAGTGTGTATGGGATTACCATATCGTTTGGGAGGCCCAGATCTATACTCGCACTGTGCATAGGAACAATCACACACCATTGGAGGCCCTTACGGGGGATACGATTGATATATCTGAATGGATTGAATTTGAATTTTATGATTTGATACTATATTGGGATGACAGGGATGGCGATAGCAGGCCGAGCATCGGAAGGTGGCTCGGGCCATCGCATCACATTGGCAGTGCTTTATGTTATTATATCTTGACAGAGAAAGCGACAGTCTTATCCCGGACATCAGTCCAGCATATTACGGCAGAAGAATTTGAGACGACGGAAATGAAGGCCCGTGTTACAGCTTACCATGAGTCTTTGGACAAGCATATCGATGCGACATCAGAGTATGTAAGCGAGGAGAGCGGGGACGATTTCGTCAAGGATGACGAGACCGTACCGATCGGGTATGAACCTGACGCAGAATACTTTGGTTTGTCTGAAGCCCCAGATATTGACGAGTTCATAGACATGGAGAATGAGCGGACGCAATCTGATTCATACGATAAATATATTGGAGCTGAGGTCGTGCTACCAAACAGTGCGGATCAGAATCTGATGGCAAAGGTGAAAAGGAAGTTGAGATCCGATGACCGCAACCGCCCTGATTACTACAACCCATTGCGGGACCACAGTAGATATGAAGTGGAATTCCCTGACGGCACGGTAGACGAAATTGAAGCCAATGTCATTGCGGAGTCAATGATAACTGAATGTGATCAGGATGGGAGGCACTACAAACTTTTTGAGGAGATATCTGACCATCGAAAGGATGCGACCGCCTTGAACGTGGCTCAAGGTTCGTTTATAACAAGTGCTGGCAATCCCGTGTCTAAGAAAACAACAAGAGGATGGCACATCCTAGTAGAATGGCGAGACGGGAGCATGTCCTGGCACAAGCTAGCCGATATCAAGGAGTCGTATCCAGCCCAGTTGGCTGAGTACGCAGTCGCAAACAAGATTGATCACGAACCTGCCTTTAAATGGTGGGTTGAGAAGACTCGCAGGAGGAAGGCAAGGTTAATTAAAAAGGTAAAGAGTAAGTATTGGCGTAACACTCACAAATTTGGCATTGAAATACCCAAGTCGGTCCCGGAAGCTTATAGGATTGATAGGGTTACGGGGACGAATCATTGGACCAAGGCCATTGAAAAAGAGATGAAGAATGTACGCATAGCATTTGAGAAGCTTGATGGGGTGGACGAGAAGCAAATGAGGACCGGGAAGGTAAAGCCGGGATATAGTTTCTGTTCAACGCATATGATCTTCGATGTCAAAATGGACGGATCATTTACAAGGAAAGCAAGGCTTGTTGCGGATGGACATAAGACCCGGCCACCCACATCCATGACATACTCCAGCGTAGTGGCCCGGGATAGTGTGAGGATCGCACTGACAATTGCATCACTGAACTCTTTGAATGTATCTGCGTGCGATATTGGAAACGCTTATCTAAACGCGCCATGCAGAGAGAGATTGTGGACAGTCGCTGGTACTGAATTCGGAAGCGAACAAGGTTCGGTCATGATAATTGCAAGAGCTTTATATGGGCTCAAGTCATCAGGGGCAGCTTGGAGATCAACGTTGGCACAGACGATGGAGCAACTTGGTTACAGTCCTACTCAGGCAGACCCGGATGTGTGGATAAAACGTGCGACCAAGAATGACGGGATGCCCTATTATAAGATGATGCTCATTTACGTTGATGACGTGTTACACCTGGCCGAGGATCCGAAGGAAGACATGACTGAACTTAGCAAGTTGTATAGACTCAAGGATGGGACCGGGGAGCCGGATCGCTATCTGGGAGGCAACATAGAAAGGGTTCAGACACAAGACGGTTCAGTGGCATGGAGCATTAGCTGCCATGATTATTTATTAAACGCTATACGTCAAATTCAAGAGGATCTCGGACAAAAGGATCTCACGCTAAAACAATTCGGAACAGGACTAAGACCTTACCCCGCAACCTATCGGCCAGAAATGGATGTGTCACCGACTCTAGATGAGGAAGGCACAACCAAGTTTCAACAATTGATCGGCATATTGAGGTGGGCCATAGAGCTTGGGAGGGTTGATATATTGACCGAAGTCAGCTGTCTGTCACAACACCTCGCTGAGCCAAGGGATGGTCATTTGTTAGCTGTATACAAGATATTCAAATACCTCGATGCTAATTTAAAGAAGGATAAGGGCAGAATTGTCTTTAATGGTAAGTTCAAATCTGTTGATAATGTGATTTTTAATGATGTAGACCGAGAAGAATGGCAGGATTTCTACAAGGATGCCGAAGAAGAGCTCCCAATCAGGGGCCCGGAACCTCTGGGAAATCCGGTGAGGCTGTCAGCGTACGTGGACGCTAACCATGCGGGTAACTTAAAGACGAGGAGATCCCACTCCGGAATACTCGTATACATGAATAGTGCTCCCATCATATGGTACAGCAAGAGGCAAAACACTGTAGAGTCATCGAGCTTTGGATCAGAGTATATTGCACTACGTATATGTACCGAGATGGTTGAAGCCTTGAGATACAAGTTAAGGTGTTTTGGCATTCCTATTGATGGTCCTTGTGACGTTTTCTGCGATAATCGTTCGGTTGTTACTAATTCGAGCATCCCAACATCGGTTTTAAATAAGCGGCACAATGCTATTTGTTATCATAGGGTTAGAGAGGCCCAAGCCGCAGATGTGATCCGAGTTGGCTGGATTGAAGGAAAATATAATGTTGCAGATCTGTTTACAAAGACAACATTGACAAATGAAATGAAGAGAACGTTTATTCAAAACATATTTGACAATAAGGTTACGCCGCTCCTTAGAGCGTAGGTTTCCCTCGAGGTACCTCCTGGCATGCGCTTAAGTTTTAAACCAGGTCGGCAGGGCCAAGCTCGTGGACTATCGTTCACAAGCTTGCGGGGACTGGATTAGTTTCACTGTGGTGGCTATTCTAGCCCTGACTGCGAGTGGCGTCGGGATGGATTCTTGCCCGGAATCTCCCGGAGGACATATATTTTGTTTTACTACCTTCTATACCTATTACTATACAACTATAACCTAAACATACTATTGATGGCTCTGCATGAGCATCCTACATTCTATTGTTGGCCTACATCTACTTCTATTAGGCTTGTATCATCATTCACGTCCTGTATCATTGCAATCTGCATGTGCAGTTGCTTTGCCCATGATATAGTGATTGCTTAGCAGTTTCATCTGAACAAAGGATACTCATCATCCTACTACTGCTCTACGGCCGGCGGAGCACGCGCGGTACACGTAAGTACAGCAAAGTTTATCCAGTTTATCAGACCCACTTAGTGGGGTATGATGCGTGATACTTTGTTTAGACAAGAATTTGTATGTGTGTTTAAGCAACCGAACGGTGGTCTATGACCCCAACCCCACGCCGAGTGAAGTACCTAACACGGGGGAGCAAGTCCTGTTAGTTACACGGAATGTGTCGTACAGGCCGGCAAGATGGCAGAACTGATCACTCTGCCCAAGGGTAATTGCAGGTATGTTGTTAGACCTAGCGATATGTCGTGTGCATATTAACCCGGGTACACATATTGAAGGCTAGACGCCTGGTTCGCTTTTCACAGTTACGTTGTAACATATGTATGTATTTTATTTATCACACTTGGCATAGTTGTATGATATATAATTTCCCCGAGGCATAAGGGTAAAAGTTATTACCAATTGTCATTTAACTATTAACTTTTATGACCGTAAGGGTAGCGAACCGCTCCAATTGTCATAAACCACATACGCATTTTATTTTGCAATTTATATAGGAAAAAGAAATATGAAATTTTGATTTTATCTAAGGTCGTGACACACCTGGTGTCAATCACGAGAATCGTAACACTCTGATCCATGAAAAATCACCACTTTGCAACAATATAAGAAGGAAACTTTATCAACAAAGAAGAAAAATGAGCACTGGATCAGAGACAGAAGAAGCACCACCAAGCCCACTATTGGCGATTCCGGCACAGCCCTTACTTCAAACATGGGAAGAAGAGGCAGACGCCCTCAACCTACATGGCGACCATCGCTTATTATTCAGCGTCTTACGCGGATTCCATGAGTTCAGCTTGGATCAATGCCAAACCTTGAGAAATGAAGGATATTCGTCATTAGCACACCTGTATAATTGGCGACATGACAGCATCCGCAAACTGCTCGAAACTATATCGAATCGACCGGTGACCCGTGGAGGAAGACATTTCGGAGACAGGAAGATTAAGGAGCTCCAGGCATTGACATGGTTCCTCACGGACAGGCGTCAAAGGGGACTCTCTCCAGATTTGGACTTGTATTGTCAGAATGCGGACAATTACATCGCGTTGGCGGAGATGGACTCACTAGTGTCGAAGAAGGAATCGATTATCACCAAGCCGGAAAAGTTTAAATACAATGAATGGAACCAGTGGGAAGAGTCAGTATACTTATATTTGAACTCAATCACAAGCAGCTGTGGCGCCCCGTTGTCCTATGTAATTAGGAAAGATTTAGATCCGAATGTGGAGTGGGACAGCCTTGATTCACAGGTACAGAAGATACATGCGGCGCCGTTGGAGGGCTACATGTTCAACTTGGATTCTAAGCAGGTATTGGCACTATTGAAGGATCTTTGCATCAACACAGGTGCAGAGACATGGTTTCGAAACATAAAGTGCGGCAGACGAGCAATGGTTGCATTACAGAGACACTACGATGGACCAGATGAGCGGCACAGAAGAATCGAGGAAGCGCGTGCGAAGATCTCACAAACCTTTTATAAACATGAAGGGACTTTCACTTTCGAGAAATTCGCGACAATCTTACAAGATGCATTCGCAATCCTGGCGAAATACGGTGAACCCGTCTATGAACGAGAGAAACTCAAGCTGCTATTCACGAAGAGCTTGAATACCCACCCAGATTTCAGACAAGAGATAAATATTTGCCGACAACATTACCGCACATTCGAAGAGGCAATAACATATATGAAGACAGTAGTATCAAGATTATTCTTGGAAGCTCCTAAGGCTAAACCACGGCGCAATATCGGCTCCGTTGTGACAAAGGAAGTCAATGGTGTCGACATATCAGATTTAACCCGATGGTACGATTCCACCGAGATTAAGAAGCTTAATGAATCCCAGGCCGGACGTAGAGTGCTTTCCAAGATAATGGGAGACAAGAAACGTCATCAGAGGCACAAGGATAAGATTGATAAGTTGAAGTCGAACAAGAGACGCCGTGTTAAGTCGGTCAAGTCTACCACACCAAAGCCTCACGATGACAAGAGTGTCCTTTCAGAACAAGATAAACGAGTTGTTGCAGCTGTCATTACGGGCATGAATAAATCTATGAACAACTCTACTGCGGCTAACACTGCTGGATCTATGAGCGGACGCGTCATAAGGACGAACAGGAACAGTGTTAGTGCTGATTCTGTAGTGACGTATGATCACCTTGGTAATCCCTTATGACTAGGGTGTCCTTTTCTTGTATTGCTCATCCTATTGGCCTCGCGATACGCGATGAGGATGCAAGGTAGAGTTTGCATTAATAATGTTTCTACGTCTAATCGTCGCATCATTAAACAGGTAAAGAAAAGAAAGAAGGTTGCAGAGCGTTTTACGAACCCGCTGCCATGTGAAATTGATAACCATGCCGACACTACTTGTTTTGGCAAGAACTTTCGAGTGACTTCGTTCACGTCGGAAGTATGCAGTGTTTCTCCATTTTTGGCTGAGTATGACTCAGTCACTGATGTTCCTATATGTACCGCAGCGACGGCTGTGGATCTTGAATCCGGAGAAACCATTATTTTGGAATTCGGACAAGGCCTGTGGTTCGGAGACCGCATGGAGCATTCGCTCATTAATCCGAACCAATGTCGATACTTCGGCATCTCCATATGCGATGATCCTACCGATCCGAATCGGAAACTTGGCCTCGAACTCAGTGACGACTATGTTGTCCCGTTCACTATGAGGGGAACTACATGTTATTTCTTATCGCGTTCCCCATCTGCGTCAGAAATTGAGACATGTCGGACTTTCCAACTTACTGATACAGACACATGGGATCCGGCCGACGATATGTTTCAAATCTCGTCAGCCGTACGGGGACGATACGTGAATGTGTCTGATGCGTGTATGAATCGTTCGCGTGACCTGTGTTCGTATGACCTGTGTTTGTATGATTTTTACGACTTTGACCGCTTACAGGAAAACCACACACACACTATGGCCCAGATCCGCACCTCGAAACGTCACCATGGCGTCGACGCAAACCTACTATCATTAAAATGGGGAATCGGATTGGAGAAGGCCAGGAACACTATAAAGCATACAACCCAAATGAATGTCAGATCAGCACTCTTACCACTAACGAGAAGATATAGGACTGACTTACTTTCGCAACGACTCAAGCGACTGACCACACGATTCTACACTGACACGATGTTCTCGAAAATAGGCACTTCAATACGAGGTAACAATTGCACTCAAATATTCACAGACGGCAACGGTGCAGTATTCGCATATCCTATGCGGAGCAAGTCTCAAGCGGGTGAAAAACTCTTATCTCTAATTCAGCAGGTCGGTATCCCCAATGAATTACACAGGGATGGGGCGCCCGAGATGACAGGGAACTCAAAGTTTAACAAGGTCTGCAAAGAGTACAGAATCAAATCTACATATACAGAACCTCACTCGCCATGGCAGAATAGATGCGAGAATATCATCGGCGTACTGTCGAAGAAATTGAAGGCAAGGCGCGCTAGACGAAGGATACCAAAGTGTGTATGGGATTACCATATCGTTTGGGAGGCCCAGATCTACACTCGCACTGTGCATAGGAACAATCACACACCATTGGAGGCCCTTACGGGGGATACGATTGATATATCTGAATGGATTGAATTTGAATTTTATGATTTGATACTATATTGGGATGACAGGGATGGCG
>Ga0213867_1001446_pt1 | contig 10595 bp, 12 predicted proteins | sample PICome_12_FD_160120 | JGI IMG/M metagenome (GOLD analysis project Ga0213867, IMG submission 160120) | Coastal seawater microbial communities near Pivers Island, North Carolina, United States - PICO540 | ecosystem: Environmental > Aquatic > Marine > Coastal | place: USA: North Carolina... | reverse complement strand
TACTCAAACACATTGGAAGCAATTCTGTATGCCGAGTGAAGTCAAGTTTATCGAAGGAGATGTAGTCGAATACAAGGGAATGACAGGGACAATTTGTTTCGTTGATCCTGTCTACATTTCTCTCTGTGTATCAGATACCGTCCAGAACCAGAATGTACATAAGTCGTGCCAATGTAGAGTCGTGGTTTATCCAGAGCATTGGCATGAAATAGTAGAGATTTCTAAGTAATTTCGTTGGATTTTATATCCAATCTTGGTGTGTTTTTGATAACATTTCAAAGAGAGTTTTCCACAGTTTTTCCATAAGATTGTGGAAAACTATTGTATTATTCCGCACCCAGTTGTAGTAAGGGTTCTGATGTATTTCGACCCCTTCAGAATAGCAAATAAATAACAGGTTTGCTTATATTTTCCACAATTAAAAAAGGGTTAAAAAAACATAGTTGAAAGATTGATAAATGTGCGGTGTTCTTGTGAGTTTAGTGAGTGTACTATCGAACGAGAGTTATGTCAACCCCCACGGTCCAAAATATCAGAAAACCCCGATATTTGGCAGTCTTATTCTAAATATGGTATAATACCTTAGTGTCACACAGAGGGAACACTTATGGGAGACGAGTACACTTTCGATGATTATGAGTGTGTAGTCGAGTCTTATGATTTGGGTGAGGTAAGTGATGACGACTGGGGTGACGAAGAGTATAGTCAGGGGGATCAATATGCTGCCATGGCTGATAGGCACTGTGTATGACAGTTAGTATCAGTGTTCGGCAGTATGTTGAGGGGTGAAAGTATTCTTAAAAACACATGGTTAGTGTTGACAACTCGGTGGCAGTAGTGTATAATTAACAGTGTGAATCCTTCGGCAGTTGTGTCAGTGTTCTGGCAGTATTGTGCCCCCTTGCTTATGCCCCCCGTCCGTGCGATGGGGGGTTTTATAATGTTTGGGTCCCTCCTAAGCTATAAACGACCCAAATCGAGAGAGCTATCGTGATTCCAAGTGATTTAAAAAATTTTTTGCCATATATAAAAACGGTGTGAGGTTCTATGTTGATGGAAAAAAATTTCGGACATGAAATCGTTCCTGTAGAGGTCGATCCTACTACAGGTGATCCTATGGTAATGATTCCAGAATGGATGTTATTAGATCTTGGATGGGAAGAGGGAGATACTTTAGAATGGATTATTGACGAAGAGGACAATTGTCTTATTCTGAGGAAAGTCGATGGCTGAGTTAAGATCTTTCAAGGGTAATCCTCCGAAGGTAGTAGAGGGTGATCTATGGGTAACGGGAGAGATATATGGTAGTATTGGAGCTGCCAGGACTAGTAATGGATATGGTGAGAGATTTGTGTCTGCAGGATCTACACCTAGTAGTGGGTCTGGGAATGACGGTGATATCTTTTATGTGGTATGAGTGAGACGTATATTAAGGACGAGGGTATAGTAAAGGAAGTCCTTGATTTTTGGATTAAAGATTCTGGTGAATGGAAACAAGTACAGAATGCCTGGTTAAAGGATTCTGGGGAGTGGAAGCTTGTATTTGCACAGGACACTTTAAGTGTAGAATATCTTGTAGTTGCTGGTGGTGGGGGAGGATCATCAAACAACTCGGGATATGACCCTGCTGGAGGTGGGGGTGGAGGAGGTGGATTCAGGACTAATGTTCCTGGGTCTATTTCTGGTCGTAACTCGGATCCTGAGGCTGGGTTAAAGTTAGAGGTCGGAGTTGCTCATACGATTACTGTAGGTGGTGGAGGAGCAGCTGGTAATAATGGTGCCTATGGGGGTAATGGTGGTAATAGTCAATTAGGTGGTATTATATCCATTGGTGGGGGTGGTGGTTCTGCCGTCGGTGGTACTGGACGCAATGGTGGTTGCGGTGGTGGTGCTGGAGGTGGTGGTTCTGCTTCTAATGGTGGTAATGGAACCGCTGGACAAGGTTTTGATGGTAATGATCACAATCCTCCTTCTGGTAACTCTGGAGCTGGTGGAGGTGGTGCAGGACAAGCTTCGGTAAACCTTCGTTCGACTGGTAGTAATGGATTACCTTCTAGCATTACTGGTGAAGAGGTTTATTATTCTGGAGGAGGTGGATCTTACTTTGGTCAAGGTGGACTTGGAGGAGGTGGTAATGGTGGAGTAAATGGTTGCGGCACCGCTGGTGAAACCAACACTGGAGGTGGTGGAGGTGGATCTGGTAACGTCGGTGCTGGTGGTGGAGGACAACGTTGTGGTAGACCAGGTGGTTCTGGTATTGTTATTATGAAAGTACCTTCACTGTATACTGCCACCTTCAGTGGTTCATTAACCGTAGAGACAATACCTTCTGGTGGATTTAACATTTACAAGATTACGGGTGGTAGTTCTGCCACTGGAGTAACGTTTACTTTATAAGATCATGGCACATTACGCACAGTTAGATGAGAACAATATTGTCATTAATATTTTCTCTGGAAAAGATGAAAATCCAGATGTAGACTGGGAGGAAGTATACTCTCGTGAAAATAATATTACATGTAAAAGAACAAGTATGAATACTACAGAAGGTACTCATATACATGGTAAAGAACCATTCAGAATGAACTATGCCGTTATTGGTGGAATCTATGATGAAAGTCGTGATGCATTCATTCCACCCAAACCATTTGATAGTTGGATCTTAGATGAAGAGACATGTACATGGAAAGCACCAATCGAATATCCTGGTGATGGACAGTACATATGGGATGAACCGAACTTATCTTGGTTAAAACTTGATTTGACGGAGACTATATAATCTGTTAGAATACTGATGTAGATTTTCTAGGTTATGGCTAAAGGATTCACTGTCAAAGCAAAAGCACCCGAACGACCTGCTGCACAACAAACTGGTGAGTGGGACTACGAAAAGGCAAGGGAGATGATCAGGGGCAAGTCTATTGTCTTCTGTATGCCTGGTCGTGGTTGTTCCTTTGCATTCCTCAAATCATTCACTCAGATGTGTTTTGATTTGGTCGGTGCAGGTGCTCAGATTCAAATTTCACAAGACTATAGTTCCATGGTGAACTTTGCTCGTTGTAAGGTACTTGGAGCAAATGTTCTTCGTGGACCCAATCAGATTCCCTGGGATGGGAAACTGAAGTACGATTATCAACTTTGGATTGACTCGGATATTGTTTTCAATACTGAGAAATTCTATCAACTGGTTCTGATGGAGAAAGAGATTGCCTGTGGTTGGTATCTGACCGAAGATGGCACGACTTCTTCCGTTGCTCACTGGCTTGAAGAAGATGACTTCAAGAACAATGGTGGTGTCATGAACCATGAAACTGGTGACACCATGGCAAAACGTCGTAAACCCTTCACCGTTGACTACACTGGTTTCGGTTGGGTTCTGATTAAGCACGGTGTCTTCGAGAATCCCAAGATCGAGTATCCTTGGTTTGCTCCTAAGATGCAACGCTTCAATAGTGGTGAAGTTCAGGACATGTGTGGTGAGGACGTTTCGTTCTGTCTGGATGCCATCGATGCTGGTTATGAGATCTGGTGCGATCCTCGCATTCGTGTCGGTCACGAGAAAACTCGTGTGATCTGATGACAAAACGACCCAAGACGTTGTATAATATCATCTGTCGGGGTTCGTTGCTTCTCAGCAATCTATCTGAGGAGCAGTTTTTCGACGAAATGGAGAGTCTGGCACACTCATACTATGAGTCTGGGTTGCCAGATCCCTCCGACATTACTTTTGAAACTATTGAGGACAATGGCAGTACGTAGCAAAATCGGCATTTCTGGCATTAAGTTTGAAGCTGGTAAACCCAAGTGTACCCGTCAGGGCAACTCTAAGAATACTAAATACGCCGCAACGTCTCGTAACTCGGCACGTAAGAAGTATCGGGGTCAAGGTAAAGGGTAATGTACATTACAGAGGTCAACGACGAATGGAATCAAATCAATCCTAAGGACCTCTGGGTGTACAATAAACTATTCTTAAGTCGGGTTTTGGGGTATAAGTGTGGTCCTGCTGGAACCACCGTCCCCAGATCCGACTTTTATATTGTCAGACCATCACTGAACTTCCTTGGTATGGGTCGTGATGCACGTATTATTAAGATTAATAAAGAGACTGAAGACCTACATCCATCAGAATTCTGGTGTCAGATCTTCAAAGGTGAACATATTAGTGTTGATTTTCGTAATAAAAAGTCAGAATTAGTGGTTTTGGGTGAGAGAAACCCACAAAGTCCTCTATATAAGTGGATGAAGTGGTCAAAGATCGATAAAAAAATAGAATTTCCACCCATTTTAGAAGATTTGGTTGGAGATTATGAATGGATCAACTGCGAATTCATTGGTGATAAGTTGATCGAAGTGCATTTTAGACAAAATCCAGATTTCAGGTACAATAATTCAGTAGCAATACCTCTTTGGAAGGATGAAAAAGTACAAAATCTGAAAAATTACGAATATATTGAGGATCCAGACTATTTGAGACAAGGTTTTTACATTGATAAGGGATAGCAACCCCTTAAAAAGTTCTGTTCAAACCCCTTAAAGGAGAAAACAGATGGCAAATCAACCTTATCCAGACAGAGATTCCGATTATATGGAGTCAATGTGGGGTACAAGAGGATTGATTACCGACTACTGGACAAAACCTATGAAAAAACAAGACGATAACCTTCTCAGAGAGGTCGTTGGTGACCATGTTCATGACTTAAAACGTCAAACTATGCTTCATGAAGAGATTCGCAACGACGAAGACTACGATGATTGGGAATATGGGACCGAACCAACTTACGGTAAGCCTAATAAATAGGTTTATGGTCTAAAATTATGCCTTTTCATGGCTTCAACCCGCAAATCAAGGGCATTTAAGGACATTTCTTTGTCCTTTGTGCCCCATCCAATCACAAAAGACCTCCCTGTGCTTGTAAATGAGCGTGCAATCGCACGCTCAGTGCGGAATTTAGTTGAAACTATACCCACGGAGAGGTTTTTTAACCCAAATTTGGGTTCTGATGTCAGAAATACTCTATTTGGGTTCTGTGATTATGGTACTGCAAGCATTATTGCTACACAAATCGAGGAAACTATCTTAAATTATGAGCCTAGAACTGACAATTTAAATATTGTCGTACTTCCTAGACCAGATGATAATACTTTTGAAGTAACAATAGCATTTGACATTATTGGACAAGATTTACCCTCACAAAATATCTCCTTCATACTTGAGGTAACGAGATAAATGCCACTAACTAAGTTTACAAATTTAGATTTTGATCAGATTAAGGAATCTATCAAGTCCTATCTGAGAGCAAACTCAAATTTCACCGATTTTGACTTTGAGGGGTCGAATTTTGCTGTCCTTATTGATACTCTAGCATATAATACCTATATTACAGCATTTAACTCCAGTATGGTGGTAAATGAGTCGTTTATCGACTCTGCCACTCTTAGAGAGAACGTGGTTTCTCTTGCTAGGAACATTGGATACGTTCCAAGGTCAAGAAAGTCCGCAGAAGCTCAGGTAAGTTTCAATATTGAGTTTACTGGAACCAGTCCAACCGTAACTCTTAAAAAAGGTCTTGTTTGTGTAGGGGCACAGGACAATAGTTCTGTCGTATTTTCTATTCCAGAGGATATTACAACGACCAGTGTATTGACTGGTTCTGATATCAACGGAAATGGACCTAGAAGGGCATCGTTTAGCAGTATCGATGTCTATGAGGGAACATTACTTAGAAAGTCCTTCCAGGTCAACCAATCGGTCGATCAGAGGTTTATTCTAGATAATCCTGGTATCGATACAAGTTCTATTAGGGTGACAGTAAAGGGTCCCCAAGAAAATGTTGGTAGAGAGTACCGTCAAGTAGACAACATTATTGATATTACTGCCAATTCTGAAATATACTTAATCCAAGAAGTTGCTGATGAGAGATATGAACTTCTTTTTGGTGATGGAATTTTTGGTAAGAAGTTAGAGAACCAATCTATTGTTGAGGTTTCGTATATTATTTGCAGTGGAACCGATGGAAACGGTCCTACGAGATTCTCTTTCACTGGATCAGTACAAAATAGCAATGGTGCTGCGTTCTTACCAACAAATACAGTTGTTATAACAACAAACCAGTCTGCTATCAATGGTGCTGACATTGAGACAATTGAATCGGTAAAGTATTTTGCACCAAGACTGTACTCTTCACAACACAGAGCAGTAACATCTAAAGACTACGAAGCAATCATTCAGAGAATATACCCAGATACAGAATCCGTTTCTGTTGTTGGTGGTGAAGAACTGGATCCACCAGAATTCGGAACAGTTGTTTTAAGTATCAAACCTAAAAACGGTACATTCCTCTCCGACTTTACAAAATCTCAAATTCTTAGCAATTTAAAGCAATATGCTGTTGCTGGAGTCAACCAAAGAATTGAAGATCTTAAGATCCTTTACGTTGAACTTAATTCAACAGTTTTCTATAACGCAAGTCAAGTGTCGGATGCAAAGCAATTGCGTTCTGATGTCGTTTCTAGTCTGAATACCTATTCCGACTCCGTTGACTTGAATGCTTTTGGTGGAAGATTCAAGTACAGTAAAGCAGTTAAGGTAATTGATGACACTAATATTGCTATTACGTCCAATATCACTAGAGTTATTATCAGAAGAAACCTTAGGGCACTTTTAAACCAGTATACTCAATATGAGATTTGCTATGGTAACAAATTCCATGTTGTCTCTGAGGGATATAACATTAAGAGTACAGGATTTACTGTAGAAGGTTCTTCAGATCTTCTGTATTTTACTGACGTTCCCAATGCCGATATGGAGTCGGGTGCAATTGCTATTGTTAAGCAGTCTGACACTGGTCCTGTTGTTGTAGTTCCTGCTGCTGGAACAATTGATTATGTTAAGGGTGAGATCCTAATTAACACGGTAAATATTACGTCCACCGTAAAGACGGATGGTGTTATTGAAATTCAAGCAGTTCCAGAATCCAATGACGTTATTGGTCTCAAAGACCTGTATTTGCAATTGGATGTCTCGAATAGCACCATAAATATGGCAAGAGACACCATCTCCTCTGGTGAACAAATTTCGGGGGTCGGATTCCCTGTAGCATCCAGTTATACCAACGGACAATTAAGTAGGCAATGATAAACACCAATTCTGTTTTTGACTCTAGAGTTAAAATCCAGCAAGTTGTAGACAATCAACTTCCAGAATTTATCAAAGACGAAAATCCACTTGCGGTGGATTTTTTCAAAGCTTATTATACCTCTCAGGAATATGCTGGAGGTCCAGTTGACATTGCTGAAAATCTGGACAGTTATCTGAAGTTAGATCAACTGACACCAGACGTTATTGCTGGGATGTCCACGGTAACCGCAGGCATCTCTACGACAGATACGGAAATCTTCGTAACAAATACGAAGGGATTCCCACAAGAATACGGATTAATCAAGTTAGATAATGAGATTATCACGTATACTGGAGTAACAACCAACTCCTTTACTGGTTGTATCCGTGGTTTTTCTGGCATTACTTCCTATCACGCACCAAATAATCCAGAGGAACTGGTATTTACAGACACAGATGCGGAAACTCATGCTTCTGGGACCTCAGTTCAGAACCTAAGTGCGCTCTTTCTCAAAGAATTTTACAATAAACTTAAGAAGTTATACACACCTGGATTAGAAAATACGCAACTTGCTTCTAATCTTGACGTAAACAACTTCATTAAGGAATCTAGAAGTTTATATGAAAGCAAGGGTACGGAAGAATCTATCAAGATTCTCCTGAAAGTCTTATATGGAGTTGATTCTAAAGTTATTGATCTTGAGCAATTCCTCGCAAAACCTTCCTATGCTGAGTATGTACGCAGAGAGGTTGTAGTTGCAAAACTGATTAGTGGAAATCCTGCTCTAATTCAAGGAACAACGTTGTTCCAAGATGCACAACCAACTAACGGAATTGGTGCTGCGAGTGGACCAATTTCGGAAGTAGAGATCTTCACCAGAGGAACATCCGAAGATATTGGTGTACAGACATATTATAAAATTTCACTCTTCACTGGATTTGGTGATGAGAGTCTGATTGAAGGTAAATTTAACATTCCTGGAAGCAGTTTTACAATCGGAAGTCACTCTTCTGGTTCTTCTGTTATTACTGTTGACTCCACAATTGGATTCCCCGAGTCTGGTTCTTTCGTGATTGGTGATGATACCATCACTTACACTGGAAAAACAATCACCCAGTTTATTGGATGCAGTGGGCTAACCCAAAACATCGATCCAAGAACGGAAGTCAATCAGGATCTTGAGGTATATGCCTTTGAAGAAAATGATCTGACAAGACAGGTTAGATTTGTCATTACTGGTGTTTTGAGTGATCTGGAGAGAGGTGACGATATCTTCTCTGCGGCAGAAGGTTCTTTGGTATCTGTAAAGAATCTTGGACAAGTAGTATCCAATGATCAGGAAGATGATTCTTATAAGAAGATCTTCTTTAACTCCTGGATTTACAACACTTCCGCAAGATACTTTGTAAGTTCTTTTAGTGGATCTACATTCAATCTCGCATCTACTATTGACAGATCTAGTCTGAAGCAAGGTGACTTTGTTGATATCGTAGAAAGATCTACTCAAACCATTGCTGCTTCTAATCTGCAGATCGTTAGTGTCAACCTGACTAACAATGCGGTAACTCTTGGTTCTGGAGATTACTCTGGAGTAAATCCCAGTGGTTTCTATGATATCAGAAAGAGAATCAACAAAGCTTCTAGTGTTGGTGCTCCTTTATCCGAAGGAAATAACGTACTGTCCACAGATGTTCTGAATACCTACATTGAAGATGAGCAATATGGATATGTTGCTTCTAATTCTTTACCATCCTACGTAATCAGACCTGTAACCACAGAATCTCAGATTTCCGTAGCATCTACGACAAGCGGTTCAATCCAGAACTACGATTCTAATACTTTATCATATGACACGATTTCTTTCCAGAATATTCTGCCATTCTTTACTGGAGATGAAGTCTATTATCAACCTCTTGATGGAGCACCTCCAATTACTGGACTCTCAACAGGTAGTTACTTTGTTCAGGTACAACCTGCTCCAAACAATAACAAGATCAAGTTAGCACTTTCTAGATCTTTCCTTGCTGCTGGTTCTTTTGTAAAATTTAACCCAACTGATAGTGGTCCTCATTCTTTCATTCTTGCTGAACAAAGAGAGGGATCTATTCAACCACAGAAACTTCTTAAGAAATTCCCTCTAGAGCAAGATATTAGAACTGGTGATAGAGATTTAACTGAACCAGGAACAACTGGAATTCTTATCAATGGTGTTGAGATCTCCAACTATAAGGTTGAAGATTCTGTATACTACGGACCTCTTAACAGAGTAGAAGTATTCAGTGGTGGCACTGACTATGATGCTGCTAATCCACCAAGAGTAACTGTAGGTAATCCAACTGTATCTTCTGGAACAACTGCTCTAGTACAACCTGTTGTAGAAGGTTCTTTCAGTGATATCTTAGTTGATCCAGTCAATTTTGATATTGAAGAGGTTATCTCTATCGATATTAATGGTGGTAATGGTGAAGGAGCAACTGCATCTGCTACTCTTGCTTCTGAGTTTAGAGAGGTCTTCTTTAATGCTAATACTTTAGTTGAAGGTGGTGGTGTCGATGTAAGTGCTAATACAATTACCTTTGATAGTCAACATAACTTCCAGACAGGTGATCCTATTGTCTACAACGCATTAGGTAATGCTGGTCTTGGTATTGCTACCAATACTTCTAATGATGCGGTACAGGGATTAACACTTCAAACTGGAAACATTTACTATTCTAAGTTTATCAACAGCAGCACTATTCAGATTCACAATACGAAACTGGATGCTCAGTTGGGTATTAATACAATTGGTATTACGACTGAAAACAATGCTGGACTGATGAAGTTCAGAACTACTAATAAGAAGCTAAAGATTGATAGAATTAATGTCCTTAACCCTGGACAGAGTTATTCTAATAGAAAACTCATCGTTCAGTCAACAGGTATCAATACGGCAAATGATACAATTGTCTTTGATAACCATAACTTTACTAACGGTGACTTCGTAGAGTACGAATACTTCGATACTGCTATTTCTGGACTCTCCACCACAGTTCAGTACAAGGTATTGACTGTTTCGGATAATGAGTTTAGACTTGCTAATGCTGGAGTAGGTGGAACTAATCTTTCTGACTTTAATAGAGAGAGATATGTCTCCCTTGGGTCTGTTGGTGTAGGAAGTCACATCTTCAAGTATCCAGAAATTACTGTAACCATCAAAGCAGTAACAACTCAGCAAACAGAAGGAACATTTACGGCAACTCCTATTGTTAGAGGACCTATCGTAGATGCTTATCTCTACAATGCTGGAACTGACTATGGTTCTGAAATCCTAAATTTCCAAAAGACACCTCAGATTACAGTTGGAAGTGGAAGTGGTGCGGAAGTAAGACCCGTTATCCTCAATGGAAGAATTGACAGTGTATTTGTTCTGAGTGGTGGATCTGGTTACACTTCCCCACCTGAACTGGTAGTTAATTCTATCCCGTAGGAACT
>Ga0213867_1001443_pt1 | contig 10601 bp, 7 predicted proteins | sample PICome_12_FD_160120 | JGI IMG/M metagenome (GOLD analysis project Ga0213867, IMG submission 160120) | Coastal seawater microbial communities near Pivers Island, North Carolina, United States - PICO540 | ecosystem: Environmental > Aquatic > Marine > Coastal | place: USA: North Carolina | collected... | reverse complement strand
TCCTGCACTGGTAAGCGGTACATAACTGGCGGCAACTTCAACTAACCCATCTTCGCCATAGCTAAGTGTTTCAACCTTGTACACGCGGTTAACGGTGGTTGAGTTGTTGATGGCAAATACCGTGTTAAACAATGACGTTTGTGCTGTGCGTCCATTTGTAGCCTGCAGAGTCGTGCTCTGAACACCAACTGTTCCAGGTTGCCAATACAGGATTGGATACGAGCCGCTTAATACATCGGTGCTTTGGATGGCACCGTCAGATCCAACACTGCCATTGTTAAATCGACTGGTGTGCGTTACTTCCGACACCAAGCGGAAATACTCACCCGGCGCAAGATTCATCGCCGCCTGCGGAGTGGTTTCAAAAGAGACGCTGTGGTCTATAAGTTGCCGCAGCTTCAGCGCATACCGCGCAAAAGTGTAAGCGTGTTGCTGCGTAGTGCACCAGCCGCTCATGTCAAAAGTTTCTTCTGGGTCGCCTTCCTTGCCCCCTTCAGAATCAGCTAGGCGAACGCTTAGCACCTTCGTTTCTGGGAAGCCGTTGTCTTTGTCTTGTCGCCACAAGCAAGTTGCCTTAAATAGGCGGCGCTCTTCAGGGCTAAGCCATGAAACTTTCATGTTTCGGATGTTGCCATCAGTGAATAACGCTTTGATCTCTGGGCGACCTGCGTAATTGATTGTGAAATTGTTGTTGTATGGGACTGAAGGCACCAAGCTGAAGCGCCCGCCAAGGATCGTAAAATCCAACATGCAGTAGCCAGCTTGTTCAAAAATCCATTCCCGAAGGTTGACGCGCTCGCTAATAGTTCCGTCCCAAGTGAACCCGTTTGCCTCACAAAAACGTGCTGCGATAACCATGCGGTCACGATCAACTTGTCCAGTTCCAATAGAAATGCCAGCGCCAATGCTGGTGTCAGTGAGCAGTGCGTAAGCGATTTCTGGGACCAAGTTGGTTGCGCTAGAACCGCTTGTTGTCAGGCGCTCGACGACAGTGCCTTTTTTGATGAATGCGGACAAAGAACTAAAACTTGTCCACTCTTCAGCGCTGTTGATGCGAATCCCTGTGAGTGCCAAACTGTCGTATTGGGGCGGCACTTGCTCCAGTTGCTCGGAAACATACACGATTTCGTGTTCCGGGCCATCCATGTGACTGGTGCGCTCCGCTTCATACAGAGGGAAGTCAGCAACTGCGTCGTAAGGATGTAGGTTGTTTGCAAAAATTTGCTCGGTATCAGTAACGACCCTGACGTTAATGTTGGCTACAGGCACAAACACTTGTTCGGCATTGTTATACCCTGTGCCGCCTGCGGTAATGTACCAAGAAGCGGCGCCATTGGAATACGTTTTAACGTTAAATTTTAATCCGCTACCAGAGCCGCCAGTGGCGGTAACCACTTGCTCGCTTGTAGGAGTCTCTATATTCCGCAACTCATAGCGGAGAATAGAAGCTGTGTATTCTATGTAGGTTTGTCTACCTGCAATAAGAGTTCTTACGGAGCCGTCGCTGCCAGCACGGTACTGAGCATCTCCTAACGTTAATGCGCTTAAATCACCATTGTTGTAAGGCTGTGATCCAACAATTTCACTATCCCACTTGAAAGATACGAGTTGTTGGTTCGCGGTTGCAGATGCCAGCCATCCGCTCTCAACTTTGTTGCCGTCGGAATTCCTGGTGTCTACAAGAACCCAATTCAAGGTGACGGGTATCGTTCCTTTTTGCGTTGAACTAACGTTTACTACGCTCCCAATAGAGTCTGCGGGTGGTTTTCCGAGAATCCACTCCCTGTTACTTTGAGCACTTGGGCTTAAGCGGTAACGTTCCCCGCTGAACACTACATAGTAGCCGTTAGAAGAAAATGCGTGCTGCGATCCAGGTTTGAGTAGATAAACGTCTTGGTTGCTGAGGTTTCTGTAGGCAATGTTGCCTGGAACAGGAATAAACTTGAACTCATATTGTCCGCGTGCATGAGCGAAGCGGATGTAGTTGTACTGCGATTGCGGTGCTTGACCTTTTACGCAGTAAAGCGTGCCATTGTTGAGGTCAGTCCACGCAGCGTTACTACCTAACGGACGTGCAAAAATACGGAAGAAACTTAGTCGTTTTAGATATTTGCTGAGCGACCCAAGTCCAATGCTGCCGTTTCGCTGTTCATATTCCTGAAGAACTGCATTAGACGGTTGTGAATTGACATTGGGGAAACCGGAGACTTGCTTCCAGACCGTTGATTTGATGCCTATTTCTGTTGCGTCGCAAGCGCGGTTGTTGGTCACCGCTGCCACTGCAGCGCGTTGAATAATTAGATTCTCATACGGGAGGATTCTATCGGCGGGGCTACGCGCCTCTGCTGCGAGATAAGGAGATTCATTTGACCACTGGAGGCGAAACTCCTTTGCGCTTGATACGCTCCAGGGCTCGTTTGGACTTAAAGACTTGCCGACGCCAAACCTCTCGCCTACTAAATACAGGTCGCCAACAGAACAGGCTTGATCAGCGTTGGTGCGAATGGATTCTGTGAATGAGTTGATGTCCCCTGTGCCCCAAGGGGGGAAGTCTTCAGAGTTTTCTTCGCCTGCTTCAATGCGATAGGTAGCACCAGTGCTGTCAAGCGATGTAATACCTGCGCGGGACGCGAAGTAGGTTGCAATCTTTTCGCGCTTAACGATTGCGTCAGCCTTAACTTGTGAGTCGGCATCAGCAAGATTCAGCACCAGCTCGTAGTTGACCTTCAGAGCATTGCCGTTAGGCATTGGGCTGTAAGCGCCAAATTGCGTTTGAGTGGAAGGTGTACGAACGCCAGAGAAAAATGGCTGATAGCTCCCAACGCGATCCGAGAAAATACTGAAGGCGTCTGTATAAGGCAGGGTTTCCATCGTGCCCTGCGGGTAGCGATCGGCAGTTTCTAAAAGTCTTCCGCCGCTTGGTCTGAAATAAAGAGCCAGTTTTGCACTGGTGTAGTTTTCTAATAGGGTGTCCCCAATGGCAAAGCCAGCAAAGTCAGGGCGTTGTTCGATGGCAGAACCAAACATCATGATGGCTCTTAGCTGCTGCTTTGTGCCCAGACTTAACATCTGAGACCAGAGTAATTGCGCTGAAACGCGAACACCCTTGCGAGTAAAAATAAGCGGGACGATTTGACCTAGAGTTGCCAACTCTTGAACAGAGTCAAAACTACTCTGTGGTGCGAATCGACGTGATCCAGATTGATCGCTAGTGCGAAGACTTGGCGCGGCTGTGCGCTGTTGCGCCGCTGCTTGTGGTGCGCGTGGTTTTGGCGCGAGAAGGAAGCTTGCCGCTGTAGACGCTAGGCCAATGACAAGGCTGATAATCGAAACCGCTAGTGCATTATTTTGTGCATCAGGAATCAGCTCATACTCTTTTGCTCGTTTGCCGTTATATGCCTGCGTTAGTTCTACAAAATACCAGTATTCGTCTTCGCTTAAACCGATTGCATTGCACAGTTCTGCTTCAGCGGGTAATAACAGCCGACGACCACTAGGTTGCCGATGGGGGACCATGCCACCTCCGACTGCACGAAACTCAGCCATCCTTCCTCGTACCAAGCTCCCAAGCCATAGCCGCCGTGCTCCGCTTGACAGAGACCAACTGCACCGATTCTAGGCTGCTCGACAACAGTTCCCCAGCGGTTCAGTTCTTCCTCAAAAATACTGTAGTCGCCTTGACGCAAGCGGCGATACCAACTGCGCTGTGGTTGAGGGGCAGTGAAACCGTAGTAACGAACCACAGCAGACACCAGGCTCAAGCAATCGGCGGTGCCGTGTTGATCGGGGCTGGAACCCAATCTGTATTGCATCCCGATCAGCTTGTGCGGGGCGATCACCGATTTTGAATCGCGGCAGTAGTTGGTAATGCTCCAACCAGTGCAGTGGTTAGTACGCGGATTGGAGCGTTGGCACCAACGGCGTCGATGCCGCTACTTAGCAAGACTTCGACAGTTTCCGGGTCGTAGGCCATGCTGGCTGCGAGCCAAAATTCAGTTGTAAGAGTTCTGCCGACACTGAAATCTGTTGGATTCATCGAGCAGCTATCAACGCGCACTTGGTAATTGTTTTGCACTGCTTGCACGGCATAACCCATGCTTATCGGGTTGGCGGATAGTACAAGTTGTGATTCCAAGTTGTCACCTGTACGGTTTTTGGCGGCACCTTGATAGATAAAACTTAAATATGGGTAGTTGAATCCGCGATAACTAATGGATTGGCCTGGTTTGCTGTTTTGAAAACGATGCTGCACTGTGCCCGTGGGCGTGCTGATCTCGATGAAATTGGTAAGGGCTACTACGGTCATCGTCCTAGTCCGAGTTTGGAGCGTTGGCTACGGGAATTTTGCAGCGTACGCATGGATTTGGTGAAACCGCCTTGGGCGCCTTGGGATGCAGCCTGTTGTCCCATCGCCCGGACCTGATCGACGGTGGCATATTCGACGTTGTTAATGACCACGGTTTCCAGTGTGAAGGTTTGCCCACCGCCGCCACCGGCTGCCATGCTGTCGCCATTTTGCGGGATAACACCGGAACCACGGGCGCCAGCTGCATAGCGACTCATGGCGCCGCGCATCTTGCTGGCCGGAATGATGTACTCCGACTCGCCGCCTTCGCCGACAACAGCGCGGGTAGGGCCGGTGACGAAGCCACCTTCGGCATATTTAGGAAAGTCGTTAAGGGTTAGAGGCTGATCGCTGATGCTGTAAGCACTAAACCCTTTAATGTCTGGGGCGTCTTGTTTACCTCCCCCGCTAAGACCCGCAAAAGCCTTGGCGATGCCGATGGCGATATACATCGCAATCATGCGGGTGCCTTCTTGAATAAGAATGTCACCGACGCTCTTAAGGAAGTCGGCGAATACCTGCTGGGCGTCTTTGGTGCCCTCAATCAGACCAACAATTCCTTGACTCATTGAGTCGGCAATGGCAGTGCCAATGCCTAGGGAAACGCTTACGGCGATCTGCTCTAAGTCTTTTAATTGCCTTTCGGCGTCGGTGATAAAACTCTGTAGTGGGGCACGTTGTTTTTGTAGTTTTTCCTCTAGTGAAATAATGGCGTCTTTTTGTTCCGGGGTGAGGTCTTTGTTATCACGAAGGGCCAAACGCTTCTTTTCAATTTCAAGCCGATTAAGCTCCTCTCGGGTTAATGCTTGAGACGATGCCAGTTCAAGTTCTAGTCCTTCGATAGTATTTTGAAAACTACGCAAACGGTCACGTTCCAGTGTGGCTAACTCCAGCGTGGTATCTTTTTGACGCTCACGAATAGCTATTTCGAGCTTGGCAATCTCAACAAGTTTTTCAGCAACTGGAGCGTCGCTGAGCCTGACCATTGAAATATCAGACGCAAGCTTGAGAACGTCCGCCTCACCTTTAAGCCGAATTTGAAGTGCTTGGTCTTGGTCAAACTCTGCGGCGCGGATTTTATCGTTGATGCCAGCAAGTTGTTGAGCTAGACGGAGTTCTTCCTGCAGAGCAGGTATGCGTGATTTGCGTTCCTTACCTCTACCTTTGCCGCCTGTCTTCTCTGTGTCCTGCAGTCCAGGAAGATCAATACCGCCGATTTCTGGAGGAGCAGCAGGCTCTAGAGCTGTTTGAAGGTCATCTGCGCTTTTGCGTAACTTCTCAGCAAGCGCTGTAGCGCGTTTTGCATCTCCGAGGAAACCTTCCGCTGCTCCCTCTCCTAGAACTATCTTACTAAGGGAATTATTGGCGGCGTCCCTAAGGATGGAAGTAAAGCCGTCTGCTATCCCTGCAAGAGCGTTAGCAATGCCCTGAGCAGCCTTGATCGCTCCATCGACTAAATACTTATACAGCTCGGCAAAAATTTCAGCAATTCGCGTTGCGACACGCGCTACATTATCAACAAGAGGCTTAAGTAGAGTCTTAATAAATTTCAGTACTCGACTGGTCGTAGCGCCGATGTCCTTCCACGCTTTATCCCAAGGGGTGTATGTTTTTGCAGCTTCTTCGCGGCTCTTGTTAGCAATTTGAACAAGCGCATTAGAAAGCTGCTGAGCTGTTAGCTTCCCGTCCTTAATAAACTTGAGGAGCTGACTGCGATTAAGTCCGAGATTCTTCTCAAGTTGCTTAAGAACAGGGATGCCTTGAGCTGTGAACTTAAACACATCAGACAACCCAGCTTTACCGCTAGTAGCGATATTTGCGTAAGCCTGAGATACTTTGTCTACCTTGCCCCCGTAGTCTTCTGTAAGTTTTGACGCAAGCCGTATAACGTTTAGTTCATCTTCGCTGGCAAACCCAACACCACGAATGTTTTGTACTGATGCTTGAAACTTATCTGCATCCGCTCCAGCCTGACGGAAAGCTTCCCCGAGCAACTTGGCACCCTCTGCGCCAAGACCCATCTCCTTGCCGAGCTCTTCAATCTGCTGGCGGGTATTGATTATGTCGCCGATAAGCGTGCCAACCAACGAACCAGCGAAGCCCCCGCCTGTTCCGCCGAGTAAACCGCCAATCGCACCACCTGCGGCAGCAAGGCCGCTTTGGCCAAATAACAACGGGAACGCGCCACCAATGGCTGCGGAATTTACACGCCCTTTAAGTAAGCCACCAATCTGCTGTTCAGGAGTCTGCCTGTTTTGTCTAGTGGCGTTTATTCGTGCACGTCTTCTCTGTACACGTTCTAGGCGTAGCTCGAAGTCCAGCTCTCTGTTAGCGACAGTAAAAGCGTCCTTTCGGTCCTGAAGCTCTTTCGCTGTTAGTCGTGCTAAATCTTTTTTAATTACTACTCCTTCACGTAAAACAGTCGTCCAGTTAGTCATTAACTGGAGATTTTGACGGGCTTTTTGTCGTTCTTGCTCAATTAGCTCTACTGCTTGCTTGCGTAAAGCAACTCTGTTCGCTTCTGCCCTAGCTACATCCCCTAGCGCTCCAGGGCCCTGCATTGCGCCCGAAACACCTAATAGTGCAGCGGACCGTTCACGCGCAATATCTGCTGAACGGCGATTTTCGCGCATCTCCTGTAGACGAGTGCGTATTTGACTGGAACTACCCAGTACACCCGCTTTGGCAGCAGTGTTTACGGCTTTTAAGTTTTGTTCCCACTGCTTAGTAACTATTGCAGCTTCTCGCGCTAACCTGTTGTACTCATCAATTTCCGCGTTGTATTTATTTGTCTCTTCAGTCAGGTATTCCTGTGCTTTTCGTTTTGTTTTTAACGCCTGTATAGCCTTTGATTCCTGTAACTCAGTTTGAGTTATTCCTTTTGCTTTACGTACTAAATCATTGATTGCTCGCTGCTCGGCTGCCTGAGCTTTTAATGTAGTGACAAGCTGCTGTGCGGCAGTTACAGCATCAGCTGTTGAAGAATGGTAAGCTCCAGATTGCTTAACTGCGTCGCGTAACTGAGCATTTAACTGATTTAGAGTGCTACCGGATACTAAATCTTCAAATGAAGATTTTACAACTTTTAATTCTGTATTCAGTAAACCAACGTTTCCAATAACGTTTGCAAATTTTTCTGTTGTTTCTTTACCTATAGCTTTATCAATAGCTGCTCCAAGACCTACCGTTGTTGCAGAGGCTTTTAGTATTTGCGGGGCAAAGGCCATTGCAGCTACTGCCGCAAGACCAAATGCGTTTGGTATGTTCCCAACTTGAGAAAGAATATCCGTAACGATGCTCGGGACACCGCCAAGAGCGCTGTTTATTGCTGTACCTGCAGAGGCTGCAGCAGCCCCAACTATTCCAAACTTCGCACCCAGCGCCCCAATCGCGGTTGTGGCTTTACCCGCGCCTAAGGTTATAGCGCCTAGCGCACCCCGCTCTCCAATACCTCTGAGCGTTGTGCCTAATTTATTAAATTCACGTTGGGCGTTTTGAAGATTTATTTTTGATGAAAAATTACTAAGTTTGTCCAGTGACGACTGAAGTTTTTTGAGCTGAGACTCTGCTTGACGAGTGTCGGCGTTTACCTTGATATTGGCGTTGTAGTCAGCCACCGACCGATTTCCTAGCGTAAAACCAGTCTACGCATTAAAAAGCCACCGGGGTTAGCGGCGGCGTTTGGCTTTTTCCATCGCCTTTTCCTGGTCCTCGTTCAGGATCTGGAAGTAGGCGCTCCAGCCGATTAGCTCTTCGGCTGTCATGCGGTTGCGTACTTCGCCGAGAGTTAGGCCCAGCTCCTTGGCGACGCCAAATTGGAGCATGAGCCAGTTGTCCTTGCGGAGTTCCGCGCTCAGGCTTTTGGGTCGATCGGTTCGGCGTCGTCGGTAAGGACTGCAAGCATCAAAGACTGGAGATCCTTGTCCTTGACTTCGTTTTTCAACACGTCAATCTCGCCGGCGGCAAACAATTTGTTGCCGTTTTCGTCGAGGGCTTTGGTGATCAACAGCTGTAGGGCGAAGGCGTTGGCGTCGTCAGACTTGGCCTGCTTTTGGGCGCGTTCACGCTCGGCGGCAGTTAGTGGGCTGACCCACATGTCAAACGTGCTGCCATCAGACAGCTCAACAGTTTTCTTGATGGGCTCCAAGTTGGCCGCTTTCTTGAGGCGGTCAATGGCGCGGACTGGAACAGGCATAACCATGTGTGGTTTGCTCTACTGTAGCGGACTAGAAGCAATAAAAAACCCCGGCGGTTAGGCCGGGGCTCCGTTCCCAAACTAGATCTTAGGCGGAAGTGCTGAAGTCGAAGGTCGGGGTGCCGGAAGGACGGAAGTTGACAGTAACGGACTGGGCGTCGTCGGGGTTGATGTTCAGGCTGGCAGAAGTCAGCACTGCATCGAACTCGATCGAGCGGCTCAGGCTTTCGCTCAAGGTACCACCGCTGAACACTTGGTCGGTGTAGAGCTTGAAGGCGGCGCCGGTCTGCTGACGCTGGAGCACGTCTTCGATCATCCGGTTGGAGAGGGCGGCGTCCTCGTTGGTCATGTAGACCGTTGCGGTGCCGGTGCCATCGCCAAAGCCGGAGATGTAGCTGCGGAAAGGCACGTACTGGCCGGGGGTTTGACCGATGGTGGTCACGTCGATTTCAGCGCGGCTGATCTCGAAGCTCCAGTCGCGGACTTGGCCGACAACGGCGAAGGAGGCGTAGGCAACTTGGAACTCGTTGGGAGCAGCTGCGGTGCCGTCGTCGGTGATGGTGATGGTGGAACCGCCGAGAGTGGCGGACACCTGCATCACACCAGTTGCCGCTGCGTAAGCAATGACGTAGTAGGTGGTGCCAGTGCTGATGCCTGCGGGCAGGGTGCCGGTGCCGGAGCCACCGGTTTGGCTGTTGACGACGCTGAACTGGACGGGGTCACCGATCTTGAAGTTCAGGTAAGGAGCGACGGTGATTTCGTCGTTCGCAACGCTGACATTGGACTCACCGAACGTACCGGTGGTTCCAGCGGGTTTGTAGTAAAGGGCGCCGGACGTGCCGGACAGTACGGTGGTGGCCATTGGCTTACCGAAGATGACGTTGTGGGCGGGCACTGCCCGGCTTAATACAGGTTAGCGCCTGTTACTAAACACTACCTACGACAACACAGTTGCCACGTAGGAAGTATCAATACGCCCGACAAAGTGCGGTGCAGCTTCAGTCGAAGAGAATGTCGGGCCGTTGATTTCGCCAACGCGGAAGAACACGCCGCTAGTGGTCTTTGCTGTGTCGTTGAGTGTTTCCAGCACGTTGACGGCGGTGGTCAGCAGGGTTTGGTTACGGGCAGGGCCGCGTCCTTTTTCTGTAAAAATGCGGATAACAATCGCACCACGAGCGTTATCGACGCTGCTAGTAAGCGTGGGCTCGTTGGTAATGCCGAAAGTAACATTGACGCGGACGTACTCAGTCGTTGTGTTAGGCGGGGCGGCTGTGATGTTGTCGAAATAGACCGGAACAGCGGGACTTAGCCCGCTAAAAGCAGACAAAAGAGGATTTTCGACGGCGGCGCGAATTGCTTGGTAGTTCATCAGCCGAAACCTCTAGGTTTGAAGGTGCCAAAGCCCCGTTTTGCTCCTCTGCCTAGGTCTCTGTTAAGTGCCCCACCGTTTATGTAGGTCATGTACCAATCCAGAGGAGCGGTTGCGCGATTGCTGTCTACACCATCCAGCAGCTCACCGCGTAACCCGTTTGTAGGGCGCTGGCCTCGTCGTAGTTTGTCAGGTCTGATGGTGCCTGTTGTTAGTTCTTTGCGGGGGTCGAAAGGATCGAGGTCTTGGGCTTGGGCTGCGTAGTCCATGCCGTTGACTATGCGATACAGCGTGCCAGTCTTAAATCTGGTGGCGGGAACATTGCGACGGTCGTATTTGTAAACCTTTCCCTCTGCTCGTGCACCACCGGGAGAACCTCCCTCAGGTACTGCGTACCAAGCGGAAGAAAATCGTCCAGTCCAGACGGGACCAGCCTCGGCTAGTGAGTTCATTATGTCCACAGCCGCTTCTTGGGCAGCCTGAACCGTCGCCTGTTTTATGTCGTTGACTAAAAATTTGATGTCGCGTTTGGCCATTACTGCGGCCTCACAATTAAGACGTGCATGACGGGGTTGTCGCCGCGATAGCTGGTGATATTGATGATCTTGGCTTCGCGGGTGGCGCCAGCCTGCGTGTACTGGATGCGGTCGGCCTCGGTTGGGTAGTAGGTGCCAAGCTCGCTGGAGCCGATA
>Ga0213867_1001440_pt1 | contig 10609 bp, 8 predicted proteins | sample PICome_12_FD_160120 | JGI IMG/M metagenome (GOLD analysis project Ga0213867, IMG submission 160120) | Coastal seawater microbial communities near Pivers Island, North Carolina, United States - PICO540 | ecosystem: Environmental > Aquatic > Marine > Coastal | place: USA: North Carolina | collected... | reverse complement strand
GAGAATATGGCGAGATGTGAGATGAGATGAATACTCGTATCGGTATTACAATTCACAATTCACATATTTTATAGTTTGTTCTCTCAAAGAAAGAGAGACAAACGTTCCATACTCGCATTTAAAGATATATACAATAATATGGATTTACAACCACATGTCCTTCTAAAAGCCATCGCGATATCGGCAGGCTTGATCCCAGCAACTAACAACACTGTTCGGAGTGAAGCTTATGAACTTCTTCAAAACTTTAAAGTGTATGCTAGTACGGATCACAATTCCGCACGAATGTGTTTACAGATGATTCAATCGCCTCAGCTTGTGCTAGAAGAAACTCATGGATTGCTGAATGTGACGGTCAGTGCGAAATTGTTCAGCATGACAGTGTTGCAGAAATACGTTCAGCTTCAATACGGTAAATTAGATCGGAAAGATGCCGCCATGCTGCGATCGAATGTGGTAGAAACTGCTCGTATGACTGCTAATTCTGTCGGGGGTAATAGCAACATGAAAGAATCTGAGTGTAAATTAATTGCATCCAAGTTGTCTGATATGTTATCGGATTTGGCGGCCAGGGATTTTCCTCAGAGATGGATGGAGTTTTGGACTGACTTGCTGAGTATTTGGACGGCGGAAGAAGATGTGGGCATCGGGACTAAAATTTGCCTCGATTGTTTGATCATTTTAATTGAAAATTGCACGGACTCAGATTACAACTCAAAAATAGATACAAAACGGAGAAATGATGTTTTGCAGGGATTAAATGAGGTTAGCGGTCAAATGTTACCGCGCGTCTATTCGTTACTCTCGACGCAGTATTCTCAATTGGCTGCTAGCAAGTCAATGATCGGACAGATGGAAGCTTTCTTAAGGCAAGAAGCTCGACCACCTACACCAGAGGAGCAACAGCAATATAATAAAGTAATTCAAACGCGAGATTCAGCTGCAAAACAAATGGAACCTGCCCTAACTTTTCTGTCAACAGTTTGCGCATTTATGCCTGTAGAATGGATGTTTGTTCAAAACGCCGACTATGACTTTACATCAGTATTTTTACATCTACTTGGCGAAAGTACGAACAACATCAATGTTTTGGCAGTCACTTGTCTTGACAAACTTGCACATCGAAAGTTAGAAGAATCGCAATGGTTCAGATTGATTTCGTGTCTCCCCAATGCCGTTTCGGTTGCAAATGAAACAGCGATATCTTCACATCAAAATGATTTGAGCCCAAATCGACACATTGTGGACTTTCTTCTATTCCACAAGTCCCTATCGAAATTCTTGGCATCTTTACTTCAGAACCATATTTCGTTTGTGACAACAGACAAGGATGTAGTGAGTTAACAATCATTTCCTATATGATTTTGATATTTTTGAATATCTCACATAAAAAGTATTTCAAGCTCCAAAACTGTGGTCAAAAGTACGATGCTTTATGTCATTATTTTGCTTTGTTGAACGGCTTGTTATCGCACCCATCTGGTGCAGTATGTTCACAACAAATTAATTTATGGACAGCTTTACTACGTGATCCACAATTGCCTCAATCAAATATCTTGAGCCAATTCTTGGGAGGTGTTCTTGAATCTTTTATGAAACATGTTGTAAAATTAAGATGGGCTGATGTCGAGGAAAACATTCACCCTTTTGCAGATGTTCTTGAAAAATCTTGGGATGACGATGTACGTGATTCAAAAAGTATCGGATTTCTTTTCTGTCTACACACACTCATTAAACATCAATGTGATTCTTTAAATCAACAGGAAGAATATGAACTTTGGTTTGCAGAACTTCGATCGAAAAGTACGGGCCTATTTCGATCAATCGCTCATAGTGAACCTGAAATTTCCACTTCATATCTTTGCCAAAAATTGGAGTATTTGCTTGATACACATGGCAATGGAGAACCTAGAGACCATCTTGATTCTTCAAATAACCTCACGATGAAAAGTGATGCAGTTATTCAGTTTGACGGTGTTACAGTGCCCCTTGAATACATTCTTCAAGGTATGCCTACTTGGTCTTTAGAAATCCGCAATGACTACGATAAGAGGAAATTACAGGTACGGCACGTATTTTTTTCATTTTTGATTTCAGACCGATGCGCTTAAAATTTCTCCTGTATATCATTTATGATAGAAATGTAAAACTATTTCGGAATGTCTATCACGAGTGACATCGCGAGTTGTTTCATGGAATCCAACAGACCTTTGTCTTCGACAGAAACGAGTTTCGTTGTTGGCAGCGCTTAGATATTTTTGGAAGTACGACGCCAGAACATTACCGCTTGGAATAGATTCTCTCCTGAGTAATTTGTGTGCCACTGACGAATGCCGTGCAAATGCTCAAGTCTCAAACGAATCGTTAAGCATGGATGTGATTTCCCTACGCAAAAAGAGTGGAGCGGCAATAGTTACTGTGAGCAAGTACATTCCCAACTTATTAGTGTCTTGGCTCGATCAATTAAGTGAGCGTGCGAGGCAACTTTTGTCAACAGATTCACTACTTGATCCAAGCCGAATGCATCTCTTTGAATTTTTATCATGCGTTGCGTCTGCAGTTGATAACGCTGCAAATCGAGCTTCATTTATAGGGAATGTCATGGCGTCATCCCTAGAAACACTGAGAAGAAATGACGTCACGGAAGCCCTCTCTTCAGTTCAAAATATTATGCATTTTCTTGGAATATCACAATCTGCGTCAGAGCAAGAGAGTGTTATCAATAAAGATCACGTCTCAGCAGTCACTCGTCGATTTGCTGAAGTTTATTCCGCTTTAAACCAGCTTTTGGCAGTTGGTCGGCGATGTCATGAAGCTAGTATCAGACGTCCAAGTGGAGGCATTCCTTTCCAAAATCTAACAAATTCGTCAAAGGAGAATTGGCAAAATTCGCGTTTTCCTGATGAAGGACCAGTTAGTTTAAATGATTTATCACAAGACAACCCATTTGTTTCTTTATGGCCGCAATTTTTCCCATCGCTACTTCAAGCATTAGCTGTCACACTTGAACTCTGGCATCCTGAAATTCAACTTCAGCTCTTACAACATCCGCTTCAGCGATATGTATACGCTATTTCGGATGACGAGGTATTTATATTTACGAAACAAGACAATTTATCCACCGGCGGAGTCTTCGGGAAGGGTGGAACGGCAGGTAACGTAGTGAAAGGGTGTGATCGCCGAAGCATAAATTTAGTCCCACGGTGGAGTGGATGGCTGAATGAACTACGTAACGTCTCTTTTCAGCTGCTTGGATTAGCAGCTACTCAACGTGTACTATATTCAGCAGATATGTCTCATTTGTACCCCCATCTAGTGGGAATAGTTTGCAACCAAAAGAATCTCATGTCAATGGAAGGTAGGCATATGGCACAATTCTTGTAAGTGGTATCGATTTCAAAGTGCATTACATTCAAAGTCGACGCTTATTTTTCTTTTCTTCGTTAGAAAACAATTTATAGAGCCCTTAATACTCAGCTGTCCTCCTTCACTTTACGGTAGTCACCTTGCACCAATTCTCGGTCCAATCCTTGATCATATGCAAGCTCGTTTGCACTACACTTGGGCACCTATTCTGGGTATAAGCGACGTTGATAAATCTTCCTCTGTTGCTCTTACATCTCAAACTTGCTCACTGGTCTCATCATTTGCTTCCCAGGCTGGTGAAGAATGGTTTAAATCATATTATGCCCGTGGAGGTCTGTTTGTAGGTGATTGCGACAGCATCGTTGCCGAGTCAGCTGTAGAAAAATGTAGAGTAGATCTTACTCGCATATTCGTGGATATGATACAGTGCGCATTTGCTCTTCGGGGCGATTGGTAAGTTAAGAGAAATGTGGCATATATTGAAGTTAACCTAATTCTTGTATCATTAGGGCTCTCGTTCTCGCAAATATATCAAAAGAGGAACAATCTAACAGAAAGAAGGATCCACGCAAGGCTGCAAGTCGTCCGAAATCTCAATTTGGGTTGGAAAACTCGACCCAGCGTTTCAATGCAAACGGCACTCCCCGCACTGCAAATCAAGATGCTTTAGAAGCACGAAAAGTCGCGCGAATAAACGCACTTGCTAGTTTTGTGCTTGTCGAGAGTTCTTCTATTGCTCTACCCTTAGTGTCAACGATCATAAAGTGTATTTGCTATCCGGATGCTTACTCTTCTCGCCGATGTATACGTATGTGTCACAGAGTTTTGGAGGTAGCCGTGAGCTACCCTCAATACACCGAAATTATTGGTAATGAGATGTTTTCAACAGTGTTGAAGATGATTGTCTATGAACCGAAATGGATGGTTGGGATGGAGTGGGACATGATATCTCTAGTCAGAGATATTTACTGCAGACTTGTGTTGGGCCAGTGTTTGCTGCCTGGCGGGCAAGGGGCAAGCATGCAACAACCTCGAGCTCCTTATGATGCAAAGACCTTTGAACAATCAAAAAATGCAGCAAAGCCATTGACTGGCGGTGGAATACTATGCATATCATCTGATATACCCACCAACGTCCTCCTTAGTTTACCGCTAGGCTCAAATGGGCAACTTCTTGTGGCACAGCTTCACGCATCACTGAAAGAGCATTTATCTGCTAAGGCTCAAAAAGATTTACTACGAAACATGCTGCGTATGGTTGCAAGTAATGTAAAAGCTCAAGAAGGTGACCAAGGAAATAGTGGCGATACTTTATTTGGAAGAGTTGATGAAGAGGAATCAGTACTGAACCAAAAACTTCGAGTTTCTTTAGTACCTTCAATTCCGGAGAAACTTGTAATTACCAGCAAAACTTTAAGAGAGAAGCAAGACCGTTTAACCCAATCAGAAAATGAGCTTCTTGGCGCTAAAAACTTGCAGGCACTGTTTGGCTAGTTTCGGATGTAATCCTAGATTTTCGCAAGTATTCTATAGAAATGTATTCGGGTCTTGGAGAATCAACCTGAAAGATTCCATCGGACGGTGACATTATCCAAAAAACAACTCAAAATTTTCGTGTTTCTCCAATTATGTTCTTTCGATGAGAAGGAAAGAAACATTTCAGATCACAATCGCACTCATTTTGCAACGGCAACATGCAACATGCAAAAGGTTCAACAAAGCTTGAGGTTCGTTCAAGTCATCAATAAAAGGTTTAAACGTTGTGTGCATGTTGTTTATTTAACTTTAAATATTTAATTGCTATAAGGAATAGATGCTATTCACTATGTATCCGATTGAAAAAAGTTTTCATTTAAATTTTGTCATATGAGATGAAAAAAGTTTGCCTCCTCTACGGAATGTAACGGTATGGTACAGTCATATTTTGGAGAGGAAACTTCCCGGAGTTGACGATCCGGTGTTCGCGATTTCGTGAGCCAATCAGAATTCAGCATATTTTTCGAAATCTTCACCCAAAACTTTGACTAGATACTTCGAAGTATCTATCTAAGAATAGAGAGATATTATTAATAAATGCTCATTGTCAACAAACAAGACGGATTCTTTCACTACAAGTACATCGTAAATCGTAATATGAAGATTTTTCAACGCTCAGAAATAGAGGAGGCTATATCGTCATCAACAGCATTCGCCACGAAGTTAATTGATGAAATTGAAAGAGGATTCTGCGCATACTCAGAAGGAAAATTTAATGCCTGCCCGATTCAAACGATGGGAGCTCCACCAATGGACAAATTTCCTGATTCAGAAGACGACAGTCGGTATGCAGCACAGGTATGTGTTAAGTCTGGGTACATCGGGGGAGATGATTATTTCGTACTGAAAGTGGCTTCAGGGGGTTATCCGCTACCTGACAACTGGGGGTGTATGCAAGTATTCTCGCAGAGGACTGGTAAATTAGAGGCGCTCCTCCTGGATGATGGGATTCTAACTGAGATTCGAACGGCTGCCGCTGGTGCATTGGCAGCTAAGGTTCTTGCGCCGAAGCAAATCGATTGTATAGGTATGGTCGGCACGGGTATTCAAGCACGGTATCAGTTGCAATTCCTCAAGGAAGTGACCGAATGTCGAAAGCTATTGATTTATGGTAGAACACCTGAGCATGTTGAAGATTTTTCGGCAGATTGTGTGAGTAATGGTTGGATGGTAGAAGTAGCACAGAGCGCAAATGAACTGCTCGATCAATGTGAATTAATCGTGACAACAACAACATCACGTGAAGCAATCCTAGGTAAGGATTGTTATCAAACCAAAACAATTAAGAAGCAGCACATAACATGCATTGGAGCAGATGCACCAGGAAAAATGGAGCTCGATGTTAATCTTGTCGCGAGTGCCTCGTTGCTAGTTGCAGACTCTCTTCTACAAACCCAAGAAAGGGGAGAATACGAAATGGCTATCAAACAGGGCTTAGTAGCTGTTGATGATGTTATTGAGATTGGAAAACTCGTTGTCGATAAGAGGGAAAAGCCAAGTATCATAAACGAAGAAGGTTTGTCAATTTTTGATTCTTCCGGAGTAGCAGTGCAAGATTGTATTATTGCAAATATGGTCTACACTAGTCTGATGAAGTCGTAATATCTTATCTATAGCCTAATCGACCTTAGCGATTCATCATGGTGTCTTTGAATCTAGTAGTTTATATCTCATTTCTTAATATGCCATACCCGATTTCCTTTCATGCATTTGTGCGTGCGATGATGACTACAAAATCTATCTATGCATGTGGTGACATTATCGAAAGTTAGGAACAATCGTGAACACAGAAGATTATCCGTCGATGAGTTCCAAATTTGAGGGACCTCTTGAATCATACTAGTCTTCCATTACTACCTGTATCGTGGCAAGAAAATCATATAATGCTAGAAAATTTCTAAAACAAAGAGGTCGGCCAAGGATATTACCCTTGTACGTGATGAACATGATCAGTCAATGGAAATTTCATAATGATAAGCATCCTTCGAATTATTGTGAACGTACTACGGGTTATCGAGAATATGATGATCAACCTTTTTTTGAGTACCTGCACGACAAGCCTTAGTCGCTGAATGCATATAAAATTAAACCAATCTAAAATGAAATTATACAGTAATCTCAAATCATAAAAGGCAAATTTTTTGAATTTCCTTCAAAATCAACTTGCATGGACCTGAATTTGACTATGAGGTAATTGAGGCCTGTATGTATGATCAGTCTTTACAATAAGTAACGCAAGTTAACAAAAGTGCATGTCAGCTTTAAGTATTACCATATGCAATGATGACGAATGGCAAGACTCCATTATAATTAACTGTTTTGTAGGCAGTTGTTGCAGGGTTGGCATAGACATTCTTATCAACAATCTCCCTAAATTATTGATATAATCTCATACTCTTTGCTCGTTTGAGGGCACCCTCTTCTTCACACCAGGTCTCGGATTAAATGCTCTCCGCATCTTTCATAATTGTGACACCATTGTAGTAAACCGGATTAAAATTCAATTAGATATATGCACAATGATTCGGAAGAAATCGATTGGTTGCGGCGTCGCCATACCGACTGCCTTTTGAAGAGATAAAGATGTTAATTCGATACTAGAAACTACAAGTACGAAGGATTGCGATATTACGCGATTTTATTTATGGATGGCTTTTATTGATACACCGGTACACCGATATACACAAAAAATTCATTACCAGTTTTCCTTTTTAATGCAACAGAACTGTAGAGCCTTTTGGTCTACCGATCGTTTCGTCACACAATTATGATATCGGATATTCTTTACTAAGTTATTAGTTATTAAAATCAGTGCTTTGGAATAAATCTTGACGGGTAAAACGCTTGGTTGAATCTTACTTTTTTTTGTTTCAACACTAAGCAAACGGATGAGGGAAAGTAGATCAATTAACTTGGTTGAGGACAGCTTTCGAGCACATGGGTAAATTTTCATAGATATGGCTTCCTTATGTTTACTAAAATCTCGCTACGTATGAAACAGGATTTTCACTAGGAATACGCCAAACAAGCGTGAGAAGCAAATATTACCCATTCATAATAACTTTTCTTCCCGTTCCCGTGAGGTGCATACTTTAGTCATAATTTGTTAGGAAGGGAAAATCTAACATTCCATTATGAAATATCTTCTTCATCAGAAACTTCTTCCATTTCATTTAGCTGTTTGGTCATTTCGTATCGTACTTGATTTGAGATGGGACCTGCTCCTGTTCCAGCAAAATGAAGATTCAAACATACTAATTAATACAGCTCTACACCTTATTCAAGTGAGTAAGACAAAACTTACCAAGAACTTTGCGTATTGCATCACCTTTCACACCAGATCCTAACTCGTTGTGAAACCATGCTATTCGATCATCTAATTTCGACCGTCCTGTTTTCAATCTTATGAAAGCTTCATTCGGTGGTCAGAATAGTTAGGTACATCACTCTTAAGAAAAAGGCCTCACCTTCTGGTTCACCGATCTTTGCTTCCTCAATGAACCGTTCGGTTGCCGCTTCCCATGTCAGCTCATGAGATAACTCTGCCGAGAGAGGTTCTGGTTCTCTAGATAATGCCCATCTTAAATTTGCAGCAAATTCGAGATTATTCCGATAACATAAACAATTGGGGAATTTCATGAAAAATGAATTTGATGGATGGACTGGGATGATGACGAATTTACCCATAGCTAGTGCTTCAGCTGTTGTCGTACACAGAACTTCGCTCACTGATGGATTCACAAATATTTTGTACTGCTTCAAAAGTGCATGATCCACGCGACCAAAACCAAACTTACCAGGAATAGAATCCCTTCTGAATTGGTGAATTGATTTTGGAAGTTCAAGGTCATACGACTTCCAGGTCTCGCTTATTTTTGACAAAATAGAAGCCGGAACATCGTTGCTGAGGTCATTACCCATTTCGTTCGGAATACTTTGACCGTCTGGAGCTCCTTTTCGTATCAAGGAACTCCTTCCTTGGAAAGCATTTTCGATTTCGATTTCATCAGGGCCACTACCATAAATATCAATAGCAAAATATGAACCTGTGCATCTCTTGTAAAATGCTTGCAATTCTAATAGCTGGTCAAAACCTTTCGCCCAAAGCAACTTCCCAATGAAATATACATTGGTAGGCGAAGATAATTCATCAACTCGAGCAATGGTTTCTCGGTTTGCCGTATTTTCCTTTCGTCTCATTCCTTCGTCGATGAACTCCGAACGCACACCATGTACATTTGCAGTCGTTTCCTTTTCTGTGTTTCGGATTTCATTTGAGGGGAAGATAAACTTATCATTTAGAGATTTTTAAATTAAGATGAATTACCTATTGCAAAAGTCTGCAATACAGCGGAAAGCTTGATTACTTTATGGCAATATGCCCGAACCATTGCCGAGGACATAAATCCGATTGCTGGAGCTGTCCAAAGACCAGAATAATGTCCACTTGCATACTCTTTCTGTTGACGATATTAGAAAATCAATAAAATGAATAAAGAGTACAATCGTACCAACTTACATAATTTGTGTGAGCAATACCGACAACATAGTTGAATTTATTAGTCCAGCTTTCTCCAGGGGCTCGATACCAATTCTATACGAATTAGAGCATTTTGCATGAACTCGTCATATTATGTAGTTTAACTCAGTTGTATAAAAAGGAAATCTCACCAAATGCTCAGGTTCTTCTAATATACAAACATCAGCATAGTTGTCTGGTATTAATGAGGCAATGTCACCCATTGCAAATATAGATCCTAAGGAGCTATGATATCTAGCAGGATAAAAAAGTATATTTAAGCCATCGGCTGCATCAGGTAGCTTAGCCTCCGCTCGCAACCATTCTCGAATATACAACTCTTGCTCCTTTTGATCTTGGAAGTAAAACTTTTTTCCATACAAAGCAACTCGATCTTCTTCTAAATCTAACCACGGCACAACCAGAGTAACAGAAGACTTCAGTGTGTCGTCCATATCCGAACCATCACCATCATCATTACTATCAATGCAATCATTATCAATTCCCTTTTTCAAGTGTTCTTGTTGTATTTCTTTATTCTTTCGGTACAGGTAGGCAGCTCTTAATAAAGGATTCACGCTAGTTCCCGTCATCCATGGAATTGAAGCTGTCGTCACTATACATATTGTTCTATTGGGTTGGCTTAAATCTGAATATCTAACCAAATCATAAGGATTGCTTTTCGAAGCGTAAGACCCCTTGGAAATATCTTCATCTACACTAGTGCTGTTATCGTATAATTTAACAACCGCTACCAATTTATGGTACACGCGTTTGAGAGCATCCCGATCTAAAATGGTACGGCGATCCGTCTCATTGGTACGCCTCTGAAAAAGCGTCGAGTTTTTGCTCCATTTCAAGTAATCCTTAATTTGTTCCGATTTTTCTTTCAACGCTATCTTCATACTATTCTTAAACCATTCCATATTGTAATCTACATTATTATTATTATCACTTTCGTCAGTAAGAGACTCCGTCACGTTGACATCGCTTTTGTTAGTGGAAATGGGAATGCCACTTAAAGAATAAGGTATCGATGAACCTCCACGAAGCAAGGTAAGCTTATACACCGATGCGGATGCATTGGTGGTCTGTATCTGTGTCAGCGTCAGTGTAGATAGCGCGATAATCGATAATGAAAGAACGAGGGTAGAATAATACGAGTAGTACGAGTATCGTGGGAAAGAG
>Ga0213867_1001439_pt1 | contig 10611 bp, 6 predicted proteins | sample PICome_12_FD_160120 | JGI IMG/M metagenome (GOLD analysis project Ga0213867, IMG submission 160120) | Coastal seawater microbial communities near Pivers Island, North Carolina, United States - PICO540 | ecosystem: Environmental > Aquatic > Marine > Coastal | place: USA: North Carolina | collected... | reverse complement strand
TGTCTTCGAAGTCTGTAGAGTTTTCATCAAAATCTTGGTCAGCGGCGTTTCGGGATAGCAAATCTTCGGGTGAAAGCAAAATATCTCGAAACAAATTTGTCTCATAACGAGAACTCTTTCGAAGATTCACAGGACTTAACCCACTTCGTGACCTACTTGCCGGTCTCTGACTCCCTTGTCGCCACGGCTTTTCGCTCGTTCGATTTGAAGGTTTTACAGCTGATGAGGACGGCGACGATGATTCATTAAAAACGAAATCATCCTTCCGACGAGTTGTTTTTTGACGATTCCTATTGGGACGAACAGATGTCGTGGCGTAAGGCGAATTCAAAAGCCTATCTTCCCAAAACGCCATAATTTTATTTGTTAACGTAATACATTCGTATGAAATGATACGAAGAAATCTTCCTATTATTCATTCGTTAGATGTGGTAATCTTGGCACATTCTTGGCCACGCCAACCTCCTCCACGACAAAATTACGCTGAAAATTTCCGTCTTCTCACAAATTCAACCGCCCCAATAAATCCCATTACAACCATAGGTCCACCAACAAAATTCACAAAAATCTTCTCAAACTTCTTCCCCTCCTTGTAGGAATTATTAGCTGACTTTACATGAAAAACACTTGAGAATGAACATTGCAGTGCTCTCCTTCGCAACACCGTTTCTACTGCCGCACGCATTCCTATATATTTCTTTGTAGGGTGTTTCTTATTCAGTTTCCAGTGATGGCGTTCGTACACTAATGCGAGTATGAGGAATGATGATATTGTATTGTAGCAAGGGCTGAAATCCGAAAGCTGAAAGTTGCTGAGCCAGGAACTTCTCTTGTGGCGCGGCTTCGCTCCAAGCTAAAACTCGCACTCGTACGCGAGACGAGAGTAACATTCCGAATTCCGATGCTCGTGTGGATACAAATGTGTGGGATTTGGGAGATACGAGAAGTGTATCTTTTCCAAGAGAGAAAATAGGATCTACGAACCACATTTTCATTCCATACACCAAACTTTACAACATAGACACTCTCTCTAAATAATCAAGTTAAAGTTACAACATTACCACAGATAGATAGGAATACACTATGGAATCCATGTCACGACCAGCCATCAACCGGTATACTTCTACACGAAGAGGCCAATCCAAAAGATTACTGCCATGCCGCACCAACACGAAACTCATCCTGTGCATTCTGTGTGGGTTGGTACTGGGATATAATTTCAGACCATCGATGGATGCGAATGCTACACCTTCGACTAGCAAAACACCTGCAGATATTGGACGGATTGTATACGGTGCCAAGAATAAGGGAGATGAAACTGCCAAGTATGTGTCCATGGCGATTGATGCTGGTTTTCGTCATATTGCTACTGCGTCGTTGCATGCGGATTATCAGGAGAGTGGTGTGGGGGTAGGTTGGAAGGAGAGTGGTGTTGCTCGAGAAGAGCTTTATCTCCAAACGTTGTTTGTTGCGGAGGATGTCAATGGTTGGAATACGAAGGATTGTCATCTGGAAGACTGTGATGCGAAGAGGAGTTTGGAAGATCAAGTTCATTTTTCCATTCAATCTAGTCTGACCAATCTTCAGACGACGTATATTGATGCAGTTCTTATTCATAACTTTCGTGCACGTTTGCAACCTTACGAAAATATTATACGCGAGTACCGAGTGTTGGAGGAATATGTTGACAAAGGTGTAATTCGGCATCTTGGCATCGTGAGTTGTCACGATGAAAATATTTTGAAGCAACTTTACGACGAAGCGAGGATCAAACCAAAAATTATTCAGAATCGCTTCCACGGCAATCGTCAGTTCGATGTAAAACTTCGTCCATTATTTAAGGAATTGGGCTTAGTGAATCAATTATTTTGGGTGCTCACGGGTAACGGTGGTTTTCTCCGAAATGAAACAGTGAAACGAATTGCGAAAGAGAAAAATCTTACTGTGCAGCAGTGTATGTACGCGTTTACTTTATCGATCGGAGCATCGCCAATGATTGGTTCGCAAACGCTCCAACACATGAAAGAAGATGTTGATATGAATAATAATTTCTCGATGTGGACACTGGAAGATAAGAAAGATTTTGCCGGTGTTTTAAGGCAACAGGGGCTTGCAAATTTTTAACGGAACAGCGGATAACCTAACGAAATGATATTGATAGATTCACTCTAACTGAATTAAAAAACATGAAAACACTGTTCTTGTTCTTGTTCTTGTTTCAAAACGCAGCCACATATTATTCTTGGCGAATGTTGTATATCCCTCACAAGCATGAGAATTTGACAAAAACAATACAATTAAAGAACTTGCTCATGAGCTTGGACTCCATGAATATCATGATGAAACGGTGAGTTGTCATTTTGTTGATCTTATAAAATTTGCGACCATATTGTTAAGAGTTCTTTCCTTCTGAAAAGGTATTTGGGCACATTCCAAGTTATGCAGAAAAAATATTTGGAGACTCCGTCTTTACGATGAATTTGTTTATTTTTGTTTGATTCAATTATTGTGTTTCAAAATTCAATATGAGCAAAAGACGATAGTGGTTGCAAAGTTTACACCTCGTAAGCATGAAGGGTAATCATTTACTTTCTCAATACGTTGACGTTGAAAACCGTTCTACAGTCTGAGCAGCTATGACATATTGTTTATAGATGACAGAAATCGTACGACTCTCTACGCACCTAATTTCACAGACTCAGGGTTTTTTTCTCCCGATACAATGAAAAGACACATTTTTTAAGAATTTGATTTACAATGTCGACTATATTCAGAAATGCGGGGTCGAACAGATTTTTTCTGATGCTTGGAATGTGTACAACTTTTAGGGTTGAGGATAAAGGCCCTGATTTACTCAGTGGGTTTCAGTGATTGACATCCAAAGAATTTATAAAAACCATAACATAAAACCAAATACATCATGTAACATTCCGCATGTCTTGGACCACTTCAATCGATAATGAGTTAAAGTTCATAAAGCAGATGGTTCTATGAATCGTAATCGAAATATGTTCTCGAAATGAAAATTCAGGTAAGGAAGAGATTTCATTAGAAGGAAAATTATGCGGTTTAGCAAAACCTCTCATTCTCTCGTCGTTTGAACTTTTTTAACACGGGATCAGTCCTTTTTGTACAGATGACAAAAATATGTATCCTTTTGAAGCTGTGCACCAAACATTCTCTTTTGGAAATGATGCAATAGATTGCAAAATATTTCGTACCAGGTCCCAGTCCTTCTCCCACAGCATCGTACGAAATCGAGAATCCTGTGTGTGCGTTAAATAATGTAGAGGCATATTTAAGTCAAAGGCTGTATCCCAATAACGTGTCGTGGTCGTTTCGGCCCAGTCCCCCGAAGTGTAGCCCTGAGTTATTTGAAAAAAAAGCGTTCCGAATACTTTGCTATTTTCACCATACTTCATAAATAATCTTCCATTTTGAATTCAGACCCAAATACTTGCGGATGCCCGATTCAAAAATTTTGGGCGCGTATGCTATTTGGGTCCGTCACTTGCCCACATTCAGCGCATATACCTTGACTTTAATAATCAACATACCACATTGTCCCAGCATCATCTCAATACAAAGTTTTCTACCTTTTCATTGATTTTCAAGTTATAGGTAAGTTAAATCAACCATTGTTCAATAAGCCTGTTCCTCTTGTCTCATGCCACATGCCACGACTACCACGGGTTAACATCTTTTGTTTGATTTTTTTCAATTTTTTTCGCCCATATCCAGAAGTCTTCAAAATGAACCATACCGAATCTTTGTCTACAAACGACGCGCCCGCTTCCCGACCTATGATTACAAGGCAACAATCCGGTCATTCGAAACCCAAGAAACCTCCCAACGGCTCTTTGCTAGACTGTGCAGCGAAATCAATTAAAGCGCATGAGCCAATTCCTCCATTATGTATGTATAAGGGTACAGAACATGATGACAAGGAGCGATATCGAAGATTATCTAATTGTATTATTGACAACTCATCATCAGGAACAACAGCAAGAAATTCAGCGCTCCATTATCCTCAAGATCAAGTTGTGCCACTGCAAAACGAAGCTAATATGAATTCAGCGTCAGATGACCAGTTTTCTAATAGAGTTTCGCCTGAACCTTTCTGTAAATCTGTGAGTGATCCTTTATTAGAAATTTTTCCTTGCACGACCCCAATAGAAATACGTGATCGAATACAACAACGATTGCGTAAACATCCACGTAATCACCTGCGTTGGGCATCACGAAGTTTTAAACGGGAACGAATTAAGTTCGAGCTTCAATCTGCTATACAAATGCAATTGTGCTGCGAGGGATGTAATACCTACGTCCGAGGCAATTACGATGAACTTTCTGATCATTTAAGAGAATGCTATGGATGTGGTTCAGACGAGGACGTACCTGACAATATGTGGATTTGCGACGTGTGCAAAGTTCAAGCCTTTTGTTCATTCGCTTCTGCCGAAAAACATGAAAAAGTTTGTACCGGCGAAAGGTACGATTATCTCGAAAAAAGTAATCATATCCTTAACCAAAAAAAGGGTACATCCAACAATATGACGACAAATCAGTTGCACGCATCTAACAAAACAAGACGTGAGTCTGCCGACCCGCCTTCTGTCGATATGAATCGCTGGTTGAGAAGTCTTCCCGATTCCATTACAGATCGTCTTAGTGCACACAATGCGGCAATGTGCCAATCAATCGAATTCTTCGAAGTTTCAAAAGAAGACATCGAATACAATCGATACCCAAACAGTACCAATATACGTCCGCATCAAATCGGTTTGCGATGCATTAGTTGTCATAATGCAGGTCGAAAAAATGCTCGTGCCGCGTACTGTTTTCCTGGAAGTATTCGAAGTATTGCAAGCGGCGTTGCTACAATTAGCCGACGTCACTATCTGAGCGATAAATGCTCGACGATTAATCTTGATCGCCTTAATGAGTTGAAAGCAAGCAAAGCAAATAGTAAAGCAGAAACTGCGATTAAAGGGAAGTATGGCCTTGAAACACTTTGCAGGGATCTATCAAGCGAACACGGCATCATCGAACACACTGCTGGCCTCTTTTTTAAGACTAGAATTGAATCTGAGTCACGAGAGCAAACACAGCTGTCCCATCATTTTCCAAATTACAGCCCGGAAGTTCTTGATGCCGCTTTCCCCTTTCAGCCATCATATGGATACTTTTGGGAATGCAGTTTATGCAAATCAATCCCGTTCCAATGGCGAAGCAGTGGCAGCGTGTTATTCAGTATCGGCGTTGCTCCTCCACGTGCTCGTACCGAATGGCATGCTGCTGTGTGTAACGCTGGTAAGCTACCAACTTCAACTAACGGAGGGTTGTCGTTAATCAATTTAGAACCTCGTTTACCTCTGCCATCATTGAATGATACTGATTCAGATCTAATAACACAAGCTCAAGAGGAGACAATTGTTCAGAAGGCATCGTCAGAAGATGTCGTACATTCTCGACGCCAATCAACAACATCTTTGGCAGAGGATTCTTCCACACTCGTTTTGTCTAATTCTCAACTGGATATGTTGACCCCGAAGGCATCTTCGTTGGTATTCGAAGAAGACAAAAAGATGGTCCCGGGGTTTGTTTATTACACTATGCTACAACTATTGCCTTGCAAATTATCATCCAAAATGGCTGGTGGGAGTCGTTCAGAAATGCCACCCGGATTTCCAGGCCTTTCTTGTCGATTTTGCTGTTCTAATGAGAATTCAGCATCGTCATCAAAAAGTGGCCGAAGATTCTTTTATTCATCAAGTTTTAAATTATGGAACAGCTTCGGTAGCATCGCGAACCATATACTGGAATGTCCTGCTTGTCCCACGCGCATACGTTCTGTCCTTGAAGTTTTGAAAGAAGAGAGGGGTAGGACTCGCGCGAGAGGTTCACAGAAGAAGTTTATGGATCTTGTATGGAACCGCCTGCATGAGAAAGCTGCCGAAAAATCTACCATGTCTTTGGATACATTAGAAAAATCGGAAAGTAATAATGCAAATATGAATAACGATAGTCGCAAAGAGTCGACATTTGGGAAACGAAAACAACCACCTCAATTACCGTCTCAATATGACAAAAAGAAAGCCAAAACAATCGTTTCCATAAATAAACATGAAATGTCTACGAAAACAAAGCATTCAGCCGACAGTCAAGGAACAGGTGATCGTATTAGCAAAAGCGACGACATCATATCTTGTAAAAGTGCACCCAATCATCAAACTTCCAAAGATTGTAGCCAACTTTGCTGCGATAGTGGGCATGATGCCAATAAAATACCTCTAGTACGCACTGAGGACAAAACTTTCGCAACGGATTTTGTATATCTTTCAATGCAACAGATGCTTCCATGTCGCCTCGATTCGTCTGACACAGGTCGCAAAAATTTGTTCCCTATCGGGTTCGGTGGCCTGCAATGTAAATACTGTGCGCCTTTTCCAAACAGCAGAAAATTTTTCTATCGCACAGTAGATGTTCTAGCCGGAAACTTTGCTCAGATTCCAAATCATTTATATGTTTGCAAATACATCGATGACGAACTGAAGGTTAAACTTAACGAAGCTAAGAAAAATCATCAAAATCAAAAAAACAAGTTCCAGCATGGATCACAGCGCGAATTTCTAAACCGAATCTGGAGGAGGATTCATGCACCATGATTAAAATCCTAGATTAAACGAAGGTCACGTATATGTAGAAGAAAAATATCAAGCGCGTCGTAAGCCTGCACATTTGTAGTTAGGTTTTTCCTAGTTCATAGAATTCTACAACTGAAATAAATTCCAAACCAATTTTTGATCGAATTCGATAACAGCATATAACTTATTAAAGTACGGATAGTAGTATACCGGCACAATTCTATTGGGTTACCGATAACATTTCTTATCTTCCTTCGTTGTAAAGATAACTACAGGTACTTAAAGTATTTTGAAGACAGTTGATATACTGAAAATTTTTAATTATTGGCGTTGTCACTGTGGCCGAGTGGTCTAAGGCGATACGTTCAGGTCGTATTCTTAATTGGCGAGGGTTCGAATCCCTTCGGTGACATACACAAACTATCTTTTTTCTGAAAATCTATATTATATACAACCACTTGATCGTCACAAAAGATATCTATAGTCCTTCATTTCACACGAATACCCAAATAAGGATAAAGTTTATCAATCAAGGTTTTATCACTCCTATATGACCACTTGATCGTAACAAAAGGTATCTATAGTTCTTTCATTTCACACGAATACCCAAATAAGGATAAAGTTTATCAAAATCAAGGTTTTATCACACCATGCCTTCAGAGTCTTGAATAGAAAGATAAGATTAGTATCTCAAAAGTCTTCAAATCTCGTCCATTTTTAGACATCGCTGTTCTTAAGGTGTACCATGTCACGTGCAAATTTTAAGTAATCGTGAGGTACAAAAATATTGTCAGACGGTGTTGGTGCCGTTTACACTTGAATGTGTCGGACGTAAACAAAGGATTGATACACCTCGATGCAATACCTTCGTAATTAGTCATACACTAGGTGTCATCATACTTCCACAATTTCCTTTCCTACATTTGCTACGAAACCGCACGCTCTTCCCATACCCTGATAATACTCGTCCTCTAGGTGATGTGCGATTGCTTCGCCACTAGTTATACTTTGTATCAATTTAACTTCGCGTTCAGCATATGTCTTATCAATACCAAAAACACTAGTTATATCAGAGGGCGTCAAGTTTTGAAGCCTACCACCAACACTTTGAGCGATATCACTCCATTTATAACTATCCGTGGTCTGATTGTTCCCTGCGTTCTTCACAGACTCATAAATGTCTCCTAGAAGACCACCAGAAGCAAGAGGTGACGTTAAAGGTGTGCCATCACGGACTGGACACAAAGCATCATCGCTTTCTCCCTCGACCCATAAAACAGATTGTTCGCCTTCTGACGACTTAGGGACAGATATCAATGCAGTCGCCCCACAGTGATCGTAACCAACACTTCCTAATATCAGCGTATTTACTGTTCTTGGAAGTCTTGCAACAACATCTTGGTCATTAACAATCCGATACGCTTGATCGTATCCTTTGCCTTTTAACGACTCAAACAGACTTACGAATTCTAAATTACCAACTCTAGGCGAACCAAAACTGTAGAGTCTTAGCGACTTCGGTCGTGGCGGTTCCTTCCTATTCTTGATCGTTGCTTCTTTCATTTTCATACTTGCTGCAAGACGCTCCCACCATGGTTCAGACGCCGCAAGTTGGGGCAAACCGCGACCAGCATCGAAGCCGTATTCTGCTATGTCCGTCGTGAAGAGTGTTGCTAAAGCTCCCCCAAGAGAATGCCCAGTAATGACTACATCGTACATTGACAAATCTTCGCCGGGGGCAACTGCTGCTAACGTAAGCTCTTTAAGACGTCGTGAAATACTGTTTAAAGAACTTCTGAAACCGACGTGAACCTGGGGAATGCCTTCTTCACTTTTTGAATCAACTCCGTCAACCCACGGCGTTTGAATAATTGACGCATCCGTCAATAGATCTTTAGGAACCGTCGTCCCACGAAAAGTTATCGCAATAAGTCGTTTCTCTAATGATCTATATATTCCGCATGAGCACTCTGTTAACTCATTATTTACGTACACACAGAATTCGAGATCATCACCTGCTACATCCGGATCTACTTCAGGATCTCGTTCTTGAAGTTTAGAAATACGCTTCGAATAGAGTTCCGGCCAATTGACTCCGGGCGTCCCCCCACGAATCTGATATCTATCCCGCTTCACAGAAACTTGAGGTATTGGGATATATCGCACACGTGTTGTCAGCTTTCCGCGTACTGGTTCTTCGTAGAAGCTTTGGCGAGAAAGTTCCCCGTATTAGCTTACGTTAGAAAAAAATATAAAATGAAAATCCCACCTTCCAATAAGTCCCCCTGCTGCAGCCCCAACAGGACCTGCTATCATAGCTCCTGCGACTGCTCCTGCAGTAACCTGTCCACCTTTATCTTCGTTTTTCGGTTTGGTCTGTAACTTTAAATCACCCTCCCAACATTGAGCTATTTCATCTGCCAAATTCTTTTGTAATACATCATCAGGCAGCATCTCTCCAGCCATCACAGCACTTTTCGCTTTTTTAACTAGTTTCTCCTTCGCTAGTTCCCATGCATTGCCAACGTTGGGAAGTAGAGACAAAACAGTCTTCGAGACCGAACCAATCACGTCATCTTCTCCGACCAAATCCTCGTCCATGATAGTGAATACCAATCGAGCTCGGGCTGGATTACTAACATAAATATAAAAGGGTTTATTAATCCAAACAGCTTGTCCACCCCTATTCCATGTTGACGGTATCGAATACGCATACGAATCATTTCCATCTTTTTTGGCTTTCGCCTTTGCTTGCTTTTCGTCTACATTCGACCAAGCTGTTAAACTTCGACCAACATGGGCACTAGATGTCAACCCGACCACTCCCTTGTTAAATTTATCTTCTTCAATATATTTGATATCATCTTCCATTTCACCTTCTACCACCGCGCACAACATGTACGCATCAACTCCATCACCGCTTAGCAAACTTTCCGCAGTATCGTTCTCATTAGGTAAATCAGTACATTTTAGAGGAGTTATTTCAAATAATCCAGAATACAGACTTCTCGTAAAAGAGTTCGACAGAAATGCCACATTCGTCCCCTTGCTTCCCTTTTCCCATCGTGAAGAATCGCTAGGCTCGGCGTAAGCATCAAACGCCAATCCTGCGCACCACAGGGCAAGCGTCAAATCAAACCCATCCTTAATGCTGCTGCTTTCACAAGGAACATCAACAATGTCATTGCCGTAATCATCAGATGACATTGAAACATACAACGGATGTTTGTTCTTTTTCCATAATCCATTGCGTTCACTCAAAATGCGACGAGGGTGATAATGACGTGTTCCTAAAGAAAAGTGACCGGAAGGATGTTGAAGTATAAACCCCTTCACATTTTGGATCCTTAATAATGTAAGGATTGTAACAACATATCGATAAGAACTTGTATTTGAAAACATAGATAGAAAGGTGTGTGCGTGGGTGTTTTTGTGCAGAAATAAAGAGTGAAGGGATAGAGATTTTCTTTGAAGAGAAGTGTTGTGTGGATATTTTTGAAGGACCGTGTCACTCACTTCATGTACGAAAGTATCCGGATTTTGTACCACTACACACTCCTACACACTACACACGTACCACCTTGTGTCTCTACGGAGCTTTACGTAGAGGCTTCTACGGCGTTTTACGTAGACTTTCTACAGTATATTACGTATAAGTTCTCTTCAAACAAAAATGTTATTTTTAACTTTGAAAAATGTCGAAGATTTCCATCCTCAATTTTAGGTTTTAAGAAGAGGACATAAAATATAAAATATAATTTTTGTAATGACAAGAAGAGGTTGAAGATGAACATTATAAACCTCATCGCTATTTTAATTAAGATTGTATAATACGATATGCAGGATGTCCTCCATTTCTCCTATTCCTTCTCATTTGAATTATAATCGCAAAATTTGTATCCAGCCATGTGCCGAGTGCCATCAGATCATAATAAGGTTTGTTCTGAGCCCCGAGCAGTATCTG
>Ga0213867_1001437_pt1 | contig 10622 bp, 13 predicted proteins | sample PICome_12_FD_160120 | JGI IMG/M metagenome (GOLD analysis project Ga0213867, IMG submission 160120) | Coastal seawater microbial communities near Pivers Island, North Carolina, United States - PICO540 | ecosystem: Environmental > Aquatic > Marine > Coastal | place: USA: North Carolina... | reverse complement strand
TTTACCCTGTACAACTGCTACCTTTTCTACACCTTCTGGGAGTTCGATAAAGCTCCATTCTTTGGCGTTACGCATAGACTTGGTAGCATCTTCCCAAGCATCAGGTACAATGAATTCATCTGGTTTAACTTCTTCAATGATTGAGAGCATTCTACCTTTAGAGTAAGGCACTCCAAGTTCATGCAAAGAATTATCCATCACTATATAGCGACGGAATTGTTTGTTTTCTCTTTGGAAAAACTCCTTGTATTCAGAATACTCATCATATAAATGAGGTAATAAGTAATCGTAATCATTAAATTTTAAACTTTGCTCTAAATAAGCAAAAGGGGTTTCATGAGATATCTTCATTAAAAATATAATTCTTTATTTTTTGGTGGACGGCCCCTACGAGGTGCTGTAGTGGGGCGATTGTATTTGTGGTAATTATCTTCGCAATAATTATAAAATTCTTCTAGCGTACCTCCAACCTCAACTACATCACGATCAAAATCTTGTTTAGTCATACGAAAGGTGCCTATAAAATCTTTACGTAATTGCTCAAGATTTTCTTTTTCATATTTTTCATGGTCATCAGTAAGACGACGTCGGCGATTTTTATCAAGGCGGGTTTCTGCAGCTTGAGCTCGTCCATCACCTTCATATTTTTTATATTTCTGGTCAATTTCCCATTGGCAAAAATGGATTTGCCACAAATAAGGACTAGGATCATAATCACCATTGCGAATTTTATCAATCAATGGAGAATACTTGTGGAGAGATTGACCTTTGCGACCCCATCTGCGCCACCAAAAGAATTGGTTGTAATTCAATTTTTGCAGTTTGGATAACTGCCCTTCGATAACCTCAATTGAATGTGACATGTCCGGAATATACGGACAAGAATTTAAAACCCCAAATTTACCTTTTACCTCCGTAATAAGGTACCGCTAAATTCTCAGCTAATAATTTTTCACTTAAATTGATATGATTATGTATATTAGGTTCTATTCTAACATCACCTAAACATCTACCATATTTGTCTACTCCTTTTGAGTAAAGAAAAAATTTACCTTCTGTAAGGGCTAGGAGTTCTTCTACTCTTGCTTTAGCTCTTAATCCTTTTTCTTTTTCTTTTAAATCCCTAGTTCGAGATTCATAGGCATCTATCCCGTTTAACCTAATACGGACATGCTTCCATGTATTAAAACCTAAATCTACTAAGGCATCAATTGTGTCACCATCCACAACTCTATCGAGTTTAGCATTATAATAATATAAAACCATTTTTTAAAATTTAGTGAGGAAAAATACTTTTTTTACTTAACCTTTTATTGGACATTATTAATGAATCTAAATAAAAAATCCAATTCTGTAAAGAATCTACATAATAAAGTAAATCTTGGTTTTCTTGGTTTAATTTTATAATTGTAGGGTAACATTGTGTTTCACATTTATGTTTGGCATGAGACAATGCTTCTTCAGTGTTTGCTATTCTAGTTTCTAGTAATAGAGTAGTTTCTTGGTAAGAAGATAATAAACTATCTTTAGCTCCTAATTCTCCTGATAAGTTTGTTAATAAAGTTTCTTCTTGGTTTACTGTATACTGTAATTGACGAATCTGATTTCTTGTTTTAGTTTTGTTTTCAAGGATTTCATCAATAGCTAAATCAGCTACTTCTAAAGTAGTTTCTACAGTTGCTAATAAATTGTTATTAGGTTGAATTTTGGAAGGCTCAGGATAAAGTGGTATAGGTAATTCTGTATTTTCTCCTGCTTGAGTAGCACATCCTGTTAATAATACTACTAGTATTAATCTCGTGTATCTAAACATTCTAGTAACTTTTCGTTAATGGCTTCTAGTTTCTCTTCGTATCTAAGAATGGTTTCTTCCAAGGATTCAATCCTTTCCTTATGGTCCTCAATTCTTTGCACACAAGAAGATTCTAAATTGTCAAGTTGGGCCTCATGAATACTCATCATATCCACATACAAATACCCTATTACTGCTAACGCCGCGAATGCTATTGCTGCAACTGGGTTTTTGGTAAACTGCTCAAATGTTATAGGTGACTTCATTTATTTTAGATAAAAAGGGGGCCTAACCAGTCTTTATATAACTGATTAGGCCCTTAAATTGGTTTTTGTTTTTTAAGCTTCTTCCGTAGCGGTTTTAGTTTTGTCAATTACAGACCAAACACCACCAACGAGTGTCATTACTGCACCAAAAAGCTCCATAAACATGGCATCATCGAGGACACCTTGTGTTACTAAGACACCACCAACAAATGTTAAAGCGTGTCTGACAATTCCTAATGTTTTTTCTTTCATAATAATTTGTTTTGAAATTCGGGTATACATATGTTAACCATCACAAGAAACGCATTCTGCAGTACGAGATCCTAAATCTCCCTTAATCACAGAATCTGTGCGAAGATAATATAAAGTTTTAACTCCCAGTTTCCAAGCTTCCATATGACATTGGTTAATCCATTTAGGAGAATCGGTAGGGTCAAATGAAAGATTAAGGGATTGTGTTTGATCAATATATTTTTGTCTAATAGCGGCCTGTCTTACTAATTCAAGCTGGTTTACTTCACTGAACGTTAAGAAGGTTTCTTTCTCATCCAGGGATAATACTTCTTCCGGAAGATTTTGAACTGATCCATTGTCAGCTAAGATTTGATCCCAAACTTTTTCAGTATTATGTCCTTTACCTTCAAGTAAACATTCTAGTTCTTTATTTTTAACAATAAATGTTCCTTTAGCTCCATTAAAAGTATAAATGTTTGCTGGGATGGGTTCAATGCCCGCTGAGCAATTGTTTAAACGTGAGTTAGATACAGTAGGGGCAATAGCAAGTAAATGAGTATTTCTCATACCTGTACCTTTACACCAAGTGGGTTCACCATATTCTTCAGCAAGTTGTCTTGAAGTAGCTTCTGCTTTACTTCTAATATCACTAAAAATAGTATGAGTCCAAGCTGTTGAAGCAATAGAATTAAATGGTAATCCTTTTTGTTGGAGGAATGAGTGCCAACCCATTACACCTAATCCTAATGCTCTACCTTTTTTAGCATGTCTCCAAGTACGAATAAGTGATTCTTTACCTGCACTTTTATCAATAAACTCTTGCATTACACCATCTAAAAAGCGAATAGATGTTTCTACCACATCAGTATCTTTCCACTCATCGTATTTTGCAAGGTTTAAGGAACTTAAACAACAAATAAAACTATGCTCTTCATCTGTGTGGAGTGTAATCTCAGTACAAATATTAGTCATACTAACATCAAGGTTATTCATGGCATATGCTAAAGGATTATTTTTATTAACATTATCCTTAAACATAATATAAGGTTCACCTGTTTCTACACGTGTTTTAAGTATCTCAAGCCAAAGTTTCATAGCCTTACCATCCCGGTCTTGCAAGCGTCTCATAAAAGTGTCATCTACTACAACACATTGATGTAGGTTAAGACACTGTCTATTAGGATCACCTTTAGGTCTACGAATCTGCATAAATTCATCTACGTCAAGGTGATTAATGTCCAAGTTTACTGAAGCAGCGCCCCTACGAACCGAACCTTGGTTCGTAGCAATAATTGCTGAATCATAAATTTTGCACCAAGGTACTACACCTTCAGATTTACCATTACCTGTGATTGCTGTTCCTCTAGGTCTAATTCTTGAAACACTAATTCCAACTCCACCACCTAAAGCAGTAAGTTTCATAAGTTCAGCGTTTGTTAATCCAATTCCCCTAACGCTATCAGGTGTATCAATACCAAAACAGCTGATGGGAAGACCCCTATCGGTCCCAGTGTTAGACAACACGGGAGAAGCAAGGCCAATCCAACCGTTCCAAATATATCTGAAGAACTTATTTTCCAGATCTGGTCTATTAATGCGTTCTGAGATCGCTTTCGCGACCCGTCTGTATGCTTTTTTAGGTGTTTCATCTGGTAATAGGTATCCTTTAGAAATTGTTGCTACCCCTACTTCATCCATCCACTCAGGGAAATCTTTTCCCTTAACCCAGTTTGTTGTATCTGCTATTAAATTTCCGTCCATAATTAAAATATTGATTCATCCCAAGACATATTGCCTTTAGAATAATTAGTTACACGGTTAGCAAAAAAATCAGTGTGTTGCTTACCTGCTGATAGAGAATCAAACCATTTCATTCTTTTAAGTGCGTTGGGGTCAATTCCATTAACAACCCCATCATATCCAAGATCCCCCATTTTAGTATTAACTCTATGTTTAATAAATGAAATTAGATCTTCTTTATTACATCCCTCTAAATCCCCCATTTCATACACTTTTTCAATAAAATCAAGTTCGAGTTGTAGGGAAAGAAGGGCAGCTTCAGTTATTGCGGTTTGGAGTTCCGGAGTCTTGAGCTCAGGGTTTTCCTCGATAAGTGTTCTAAATAACCAACATCCCGCTTCGGAGTGCATTGATTCATCTCTAATGCTCCATTCAACAATTTGACCCACTCCCTTAAGTCGGTTTCGCATCTTAAAAGAGAGTAATACGGCGAAAGATGAAAATAAATTGACTCCTTCTGTGAAGGCAGAGAAGATGGCGAGTGATTTGGCAATTTCGTGCCAATCTTTTTCGTCACCAAAACTATCCCTAACTGACATAAGGTTTTCAATTTTTGCCATCGTAGTTTCATCTTCGAGAAATTCGCTAAAGTCGTCGAGTCCAAGTTCTTCATTTAATAGTGAGTATGCTTCGGCGTGAATAGTTTCCATAGCCCCAAAAGTGGTCGCCATTGCTATGATTTCTGGCTTCCTAAACCATTTAGTTACCAGTCCGGTCCAGTAATCATTTACTACTGTTTCGGTTTGGGCAAATCCCTTAAGAATAGACCCAATTATATTTTTTTCAGTTTCGTTTAAGTTTTGTTTCCAATCATTAATATCACTCATCATTGGAACTTCAGTATGAATCCAATGAGCTTGTTGTTGTTTAAGCCAATAATCAGCGGCTTCTGGGTATTCAAAAGGTTTGTATACAATCCTTTCAGTAAGTAGTTTACTTGTCATTTATTTAGTTTTAAGAATTAAGTTGGAAAAATTGTTGCGCTAATTGATCTCGATCAAGAGTATTCATACTTGTTCCTTCCAATCTTTGAATTGGTTGGGGGCTTTCACTATCGTCAAAATGGTGATCTGTAACTTCAAAGTGTCCTGTTGAAGTGTCAGCAACTACCGAATAGGTCATCCCATCCATACCGTATCTATTTTTCATAATGTGAAATCTACCTGTACCATTTACTTTATCTTCTCTTTTACGTGAAAGCGATATTGCTATATCAGTAATCATAATCTTATCATAACTACCCGCTGCTTTATCACCCTCAATTACATCATCTTTTGCTCCAGCTCTATTTACTTGGGAAACAGACCAAACAGGTAACTGTAATTCCTTAGCAAGACCTTTAGTGCTAATATAAATATCATCTATTTCCCCTTTACGATCTTGAACTCGCTTTTTAGATGAAAGGAGATCTACATAATCAATAATAACTAAATCAGGTTTAAAATCTAAATCGTCGCACTTTTGAAGGTGTGAACGAAGAGTATTTATAGTTGCTTGTCCTGGGGCGTATTCTTTAATAATAAGTTGTCCAGGTAATTCTTTAACTATGCCGTCTACTTTATCTCGATTTTTAAATAGTGTATCTACTGGTTTACCTGTGAAAAATGCATCGTAACGTCGGCCTACATAATCCTCACCAAGTTCTAACGTATAGTGAACTACATTAAAACCTAATTTCACGGCGTGACCCCCCATCGCAACCAAAGTCCACGACTTACCTCCTCCAGGATTACCAAATATAAGACCAAAATCTCCATTTCCCAGACCCCCTTGCATAAGGTCATTAAATTTGTCCCAAGGAGTTGGTACAACTGATCTTGCTTCCTCTCTATACCTAGCTTCAGTATCTTTAATATATTCATGTCCTATGTTTTTTTCAGCACCTGCTTTTAAAGCGTTATCAATGAGATTCCTAATAGACTCAAAATCACCAGAATTAAGTAAGTCCACTGAGTTAAGAAGTGCCTTTTTAAGTTGTTGGTTTTTACAAAAAGATGAAAATTCTTTTTCGACATATTCTAAATCTTCATTTGAGGATTGATAAGCTTCTCTAAGTTGTTCTTTGATAGATAGTTGAAGTACTTCATTTTCTACTTTTTTCATTTCTACCTTTAATACCTCCATTGTAGGTGTTGTATGGTATTGTTCGTAGTAATCAAGTATTTGCCCAATAACCCATTTATGGGCTGAGTTGTCAAAGTATTCTTCAGTTAATATATCATGTATATTTTGAAGGAATTCCTTATGAGTAAGTAAGGATGATAAAACCTTTACTTGAAAGGCAGTGCCATATGTTGAGAGACTATTAAGCGTCATAGACTAATCTTGTAAATGTATCTTTTAACCAAAATTCTGTGTTTTTAATAATATGAGTCATACCATCTTCGTTATATAAACTCATAAACTCAAGTATACGAAGTTCATTTAAAGGTTCCTCGGTTAACTGTGAAAGAAATTCCTTTTCTTCATCTGAAAGCATTGGGATTTCTAGGTCCATAATTTTTTTAGTGTTTAATAATTGATCCCAGTTTTGAATTACTCTAGCATATACTACACTATCCTTAAGGCGTTCTTCACTTAACTCAAACAACTTGTCAAATGGCATGGGTCCATCAGCGAGTTCAGGAAAGCGTTTTAGCACTCCTTTTTTACCTAAACCTTTAACTCCAGGAACCCTATCAGAGGCATCTCCTAGTAAGACTTTATAATGAATAAAGTTTTCGGGGACAATACCAAATTTTTCTTGTACAGTAGCAGGGCTATAAAATTCTCGTTCTATAGGGCGGTAAACTGTTACATTATCATCTACCAATTGGAGGAAATCTCTGTCACTAGAAACAATATATGACTTAGTATTAAAACGTTTAGCCATATCTTTTGACATATATGCTATAATATCATCAGCCTCTACTTTATCTATAGAAACTACCTTAACTGGTAGGCATTTTAGGTATTGGATTAAGCGGATGATTTGGTCTACTTTAGAATCATTCTCATCATCAATGCTATCAAAAATATCCCAATTAGTAATACGGCTTAAATTCCTTCCAGATTTATATTCGGGGAGTAGGTACCTCCTATTAGTAGAGGCACCCACTCCATCGAATACTATATATATAGAAGTAGGCTGTATTTGGTTTATAAGGGCCCCTAATGAGCGTAAAAACCCCGACAATCCCCCTATGTGTGTACCAGTGTGGTTAACAAATTTAAGCATAGCAAAATTACGCAAAAATAAATTTAACCCATCAATAAACACTACCCTTTCATGCTGTTCAGGCTTGGCAGTAGGTTCCCCTTGCTCAATGTTATTGAGCATTTCCAAATAATCCTTCTTGTTCATTATTCGTTACTTAAATGGATTATAACTCCATTATAATGGTCTATAAATGGGGGGTTATTATCCCTATTAAAACTAGCATAAGGTTTATCGTTAAATAATGACCATGTTATATCTACTCCATCAACAGCAAAAACCTTATAATTTTTAAATTGAGTTAAATACTTATCTCTAAAATACCTAAATTCTACTTTTTCTATAGGAGAATGACCATTTAAATGAAATTCTCCTACAATATTTCTCACATTATTTAACAAAAAAGGCATATTTTCATCTGTGAATAAGCTGTATTCTCCTCCTTCACAATCTGTTTTAATAAAATCTATTTTGTCTAACTTATACTTTTCAATAATGGATCCTAATGAAATAGTAGGTACACTTTCCCCACTAACGTACATATTCCCACCAGTATGGAAATGAGCTAGATTAGCTGTGTTTGTATTTCCATCCCATTTTCCTATAGCTTTAGGTTCTATAAAAACATTATATCCTTTGGTATTTTTTTCTAAAAAAGGAATACAATGTGGGGAAGGTTCAAGGGCAATTACTTGGGATGCCTTATCCATAATACTCCAAGTAAAAGGACCCATACTAGCTCCTATATCCAATACTATATCTTCATTTTTTACAGAATATACTTTTTCATAAATGTTGTCTGTAAAAATTTCTTGGTGAATTTCTTCTAAGTGGGGGTTATCATAACCCCAATCAAATTTAGGTTTCATATTAATCAGGTTCTTTTTCGAAATGAGAAATATCTTGTACTTCTTGATCCTCTTCTATAATATCAAAATCTACACCTCCTAAAATTTCTCTCCATGCTTCAGCATGGTCATTTTTATAGGTTTTAATTTCTTTATCATCATCATTAATGAACCCATGGGGAGTCATAACAATTTTACCCCTTGTAGTAACTCCATTAATGTGATTTTTATCAATTTGTAGGTTGGTACGCTTAGCAAATTCTACCTGCTTACCATCTTTAATTGCTTTAATTTTAGATGTGCCAGCTGACATAACGTTGCCAAATGTTACCACGAATGTTGAGTCAAACCACATAGCATACCCTCCTTTATTCATCAACTTGGGTTGGCCCATAGGTGATTCAGGTTTAAGAGTCCATACTTTATTAATACACACTAATGTATTAGTATATGGGCTGCTTTCCTTACGTGAAAGAGTAATACGTTGGTTTACATTATTACCAAATTGAGTTGACATAGCACCAGCGTTCCATTCGTTATTATTCTTATTAGATTTAAGAGACATTTCACAGGGTACTGAGCCAATTGAGTCCCAAAGGAATAATAAGTCATAAGGTAGGTTACCTTTTTTCTGTTCGTCAATCAAATCTAAAATAAATGCTGCTACATCTTCAATTGAATTAATAGTTTCTCTATCTACATAAATAAAGTTACCATTGTAATCGGTAATTTCACCAGTTTCTTTATCAACTACTTCGTTGATTTCAAGACCCATCATTTTAGCATGTTCCCAACTCCATTTCATCTCTGTGATAATAAACACAGGGAGTATTCCTCTCTTCTGGCCGGAGACAGCCGCCTCAATTAAGGCAGTTGTCTTACCGGTATCAGAGTGGCCTCTTAGCAAAACTATATGTCCTGCAGGAATGCCAGGGATTGAAGTTACGTCCTGAAATGCTTGGGAAAGTGGTATCCATTGTTGGGGCTTAAACTTAGCATTAGCGTTAAGCATTTTCTTTTCCTTAAACTTGTTAAGGTCAAAACCTGCTTTTAGTTCTGCTGAGACCGCCTCTGTTAATGATGCTTTTTTCCTAGGCATTAGCTAAATAATTCATCAAATTGGTCTACTTTGCTCGTTTTTGTTGGGGGAGTCTTTAGAGCATAATTGTTTTGAGATCCCCCATTATCAAAAGGGAGGTCGTCGCCTTTTCCTTCGTCAATGATATCTCCTTCTTGTGCCTGGTCCTCAGGTGTCAAGAATGTTTGGAGATTATTTTTCATATCCTCAAAAGAGTAACGCTTAAATACGTCAAGAGGATTTGATTGGTTATCCAACCAATTTTGAATTTGGTCAGCATCACCAAGTGGAGTCTGCTTTGTCTTAACACGAACCGAAGACTTATTGTAAGCGGTTCCTGTAACATCCGGACCTACAGTATCAACTGTGATGTCACGTCCCTGATGAATGTCAGTGTAGTCACCAATATCGTCATCATCAGCAAGTGAAAGAAATTCGAGGTAAGTATTCTTACCGAACTGCCAAAGCTTAACACCTTGATCTTCTTCACCACGTACAATTACAGGTACGAAGATACGCATCTTAGGGTCAAGCTTTTTAGCCAAACGCCAATTTTCTTTATCGCTAGTTGTACGAAGCTGCTTCGCAAACTCAACGATTGGGTCTTTTTCACCATAATTAATAGGTGAAATCATAACACGTTCACCAATCCCATAATGAAAGTATACTTCCGTAAATGGATTTGCTTTGTTAAACTTATTGGGTACAATACGTACTACCTGTTTACCAATGCTGGGTTTCCAAAATAGGCTCCGATCTGAGCCCCCATTTCCCTTGTTTTGCTGCTGTAGGGAATTCAGCTTACTGCGAATTGCGTTTAAATCCATAATATAACTGTTTAAAATGTAACTTTTGATAAATATAAGGATCTAAATTTAAGACCCCAAATTAAAGTTCAATGATTTTGTGAATCCTTGTCTTTAATTGTTTTAACTCATTATGCTGGGTTAGCAATATGGTATTTCTATAATGTTGCCAATTTACCTTATATCTTATGTCAACTACCCCACCATTTAAAGATTTAATTAATTCGTTAAGGGCATTAATTGTGTATAAAGTGTTGGATTCTTTTTTTCTGTGTACTAATATAGTTTCGGGTAAAATTCTCTCTACGCTGCTCGGCTCCACATTGTACGTACAAACGTACTCATCATTGCTCTTAATGTATAAAACAAAAATCTTTTTATAGAGTATATCGTAGCTAGATTTTACCTCTAATAAAGTTCTCTCCATATTTTCGAGAGAAGTAAAGGTACAAAATAGCTTGTTGTTCATGCTTGGGTTTGTATATAAATATCAAACCCTCTCTAAAGAATTATAGTTAGAACCTGCCTCAACTTTAGTAGAAAACCCATACTTTTTAAATATAGCGAGGATAGATAATACTACATATTTCTCATCCTTAGAT
>Ga0213867_1001436_pt1 | contig 10631 bp, 3 predicted proteins | sample PICome_12_FD_160120 | JGI IMG/M metagenome (GOLD analysis project Ga0213867, IMG submission 160120) | Coastal seawater microbial communities near Pivers Island, North Carolina, United States - PICO540 | ecosystem: Environmental > Aquatic > Marine > Coastal | place: USA: North Carolina | collected... | reverse complement strand
GCCATGTTCATCCAGCGGCCGCGGATAAGTAGATGGATGCTTTCCCTCGCCGGGCTGCTCACGGCCATCACGGTCTTTGCGGTCGTCATCCGATCCGGCTTTGAGTCGGTTGCAAACTCCAACGCAGTCGATGGAGATCTCATCGAAGCGGCGATCGCTGACGACGGCCCGGCAGGGCAGACGCTGTCGACCAACCCAGGCTCGATCGCCGGCACCGTCGAGTCGAACGGCGGAACTGCGATCAGCGGCGTCACCATCGAAATCTTCAGTGCCACCGATGGCGAGACACCGCTGAGCGCAGTGTCCACTGGCAGTGACGGCACCTACCGACTCACAGGACTCAGCGCTGGCGACTACCGAATCCGGGCAAGCGGCGCTGGATTCGACACGCTGTGGTTTCCGGATTCTCCGACCCACGCCGACGCCGACGACATCAACGTCGCCCTGGACGCCGTAGAGGACGGCAAAAACTTCGTACTGAGCGGCCAACCGGCCTCAATCAGTGGACGGGTGATGGCCGAGGACCCCTCCGGGGCAATGGCAGTTCTCGTGGTTGCTGCCGACTCGATCGACAGCGATGTCCCCGCCGAAGCACAACGGGTCGAGGTCGCAACCGACGGATCATTCCTCCTCACGGACGTACCGAGCCCGGGGTTCTACGAATTGATCATCGAGAAGGCTGGTTTCGCCGCAGAAGCTCGCTCGGTAAGTGTTCGCGGAGGGCAAGCCGTCGAGGGCATCGAGATCGTGCTGCGTGAAGGCGTTGGCATCGTCTCAGGGCTTGTCGAAGGCCCTGCCGGCGCCCTCGGAAATGTGACCGTAGAGATTTCCGACGGATCAACCAACCGACGAACCTTCACCCTCACAACCGAAGGTGACGTCGGGACGTTCGCCCTTCGAGATCTTCCCACCCCCGCTGCGTACACCCTCACGGTCTCGCGCCCCGGCTTCACGACCGAAACACTGTCGATCGTGCTTGACGACAGCCGCTCCGAGGTAGACGACCTCCGCATACGACTGTCCTCGGCACTCGGCTCGATCGCCGGGCGGGTCACATCGACCGATGGCAGCGTTGTCGGGAGCGCATTGATCACCATCACCGGAGCTGACGTCCAACGGACCACCCGATCGATGAGCGCAACTGGGGCTTACCTCATCACCGACCTGCCAACACCAGGTTCTTACGCCGTCACCGTCGCAGCACCCGGTTTTGTCTCTCAGACGCAAGCAGTCGAGCTTGGAGCAACCGACACGGGCAATGACCTGCGGGGCGTCGATGCCGCCCTTGCCGCCGACACCGGCACGGTAGAGGGCATCGTTCGCGACGACGATGGCAACGAGCTCGGGTCTGTACGCGTCTCCCTGACAAATGGGGACGCTGTGTTCACGGGGTATTCGGCAGATGCCGCCGATCAACTCGGACGCTTCCGGATCGATCGGATCCCGCCTGGCACCTACACCGCAACGTTTACGCGGGCCGGGTCCGCCACCTCAGCGCTTCTGGTGACCATCACAAGTGGACTTGTGACCGAACAGGATGTGGTCTTGGCTCCCCAAGCCAGTATTTCCGGCCAAATCCTGGAGGACGGGATCGCTCGAGCTGGCTCGGTCGTGAGGCTGTACAAGATCGAGGAATTCGATACGACGGTGCTCGCCGAAGTCACGACCGGCGCAAACGGTCGCTACACGTTTGCTGGCCTTGAGGCCCCGCAGGACTATGTCGTCGCCGTTGCTCTGGCTCCCGGGAGTAGCACACTGATTGCATCCGAGATCGTGAGCGCTATTCCGGGAACGGCTGCAACAGACATCGACATCGACACCAGCAGTTCATGAGCACGCGGCACTCGTTGCCGCCGAAGGTGATTTTGCGGCTACGAGTGCCCATGGTCGAAAGTCGCGGTACACATAGACCACACTCGCCGCACGCCAGAAGCCACTCGCCGTGATCACGACCCTGTTGTACAGCAACGAGATTCGCGCCTCGCCTGATACTCCGGCGCACGTGCGAGTCGACATCGTGAACACCGGGTCGACCGTTGCACAACCCACGTTGGATGTCATCGGACTGCCTGAAGGCTGGGTCGCGCCGATCGGGCCGATCCCCGAACTCCCTCCGAACCAGTCTTGGAGGGGCAACATCTCGTTCACCGTTCCTGTCTCGGCATCGCACGGACGCCACCTCGCCATGGTCCGTCTCGTTGACGCCTCGACCGGTGAGTCGTATCGCCCCAACCGCCTCACATTGACAATCCTCCCACTCGAGGGCGTCGATGTGGCCTTGGCCCCTGGGGTTGTTCGCGGCCGAGTACGGGCGAAAACCAACATCGTCGTCACCAACCGTTCATCCGAACACGTGTCCCTGCATCTTGATGGTGCAGCGGAAACCCTCCGGCTGCGTTGCCGACCGACGCATCTCGATGTGGCTCCCGGGGACATCAAGACCGCCAAGCTGCGTGTTCGAGCCAAACCGAGACTTCTCGACGCGAATCGATATTCGTTGTCGGTCACAGCTCGCGGCTCACAACTTCCGATCCGGGCCACTGGCTCCTTTGACCACCGACCAGTGATTGGCTCGGCGGCGAGAGCGACCGCTGCAGTGGTGTTCTTGCTCGCTCTCGCCGTCGGCGGCTTCCTTGCTGCGCTTCGGCTCCTCGCTTCTGACGACGAAGCCCCGGCAAGCGTCGATTCCGTTGACATAACGGCCAGCGATGCGACCGACTCAGCAGACGGTTCCGGAACCACAGCGTCCGACGATTCCGAGGACGGCACCACAACGACGAACAGCGCCGCCACCGATGACAGCGATGACTCGGGGATGCGCTTTGACCAGGAGGGGACGGTGAAACTCGGGGGCTCGGACGACGACCTGAGTGCAGGGGTTACCGTCAGCCTTCGGCGTATCTCTCTTGACAATCCCGCCTCGAGCACCTCAACCCGCACTGGCTCTTTACGGGGGGCGCGAAAGGTCTTCGCCCGCGGGCTTCAGCACGCCATCGCCCTCAATACCACCGATGCGCCGATCGAACTGACAACCGCGGAGAACGGGCGTTGGACCCACACTGGACTGGTCGCAGGACTCCACTACGAGATCTCATTTCGCCGTTCTGGCTACACGACACAGTCCTTTGTCATATCGCCGCAGCGTGACGTGCCCCTGGAGCCAATGGAAGTCGAACTTATCCCTGGTGACGGCGCGCTTGGGGGGACGGTCAGCGGCCCTGATGGCCCACTCGGAGGGGCAGTCGTAACCATCAGTGATGGTCAACTCACGTACACCGCGACAACGTCGACAGCGAACGGGTCCTTGGGCAACTGGAGCATCGAAGGCATCGGTACTCCATCTCGTTATGTCGTCCGCGTCAGCAGCAGCGGCTTCGGAACCGAGGTGATCTCTACCGATCTGGGCCCCGGCGAGGCGAGGACCACGCTGAGCACCGAGTTGACCGTCGGCGTGGGCAGCATCACCGGCGTTGTGCAAGCGGGCGGCGTTGGTCTTGGTGGCGCAGTGATCACGGTGTCCGCCGGCGACACTGTCGTTACGACGACCACCTTGACACAAGGCGTACCGGGCGCCTTCAGCCTGCCGAGACTTCCCGTCGGCATCGAATACACACTCGAAGTCCAGGCAGATGGTTGGCTCACACAGACGCAGACCGTTTTCGTCGGGAGCGCGGTCGACGGTGTCGAAATCAACCTTCTCGAAGATTCGGGAGGAGCCCAAGGGACGGTGACCAACGACCAAGGGGCAAGCCTCGGCGATGTTCGGGTGACCATCAGGTCAGACACACTGTCGTTCGAGACGACGACCGAATCGACCGAGGGTCGCTGGCAGGTCTCCGGCGTTCCGCCGGGTGAGTACCAGGTCGTCTTCGAGCGTTTCAACCACCTCACGGCGTTTGCGAACATCACAATCAGTGCAGGCGCCAATACTCGTGTACCGGATCCAGTCCTCGTCTTCTCCACCGATACGGTTCTTGCGGCAAACGCCACGCTCAACGGCGTGCTGCGCGACAACAACGGTCAGCGAGTCGTCGGAGCAACGATCGCCATCCCCGGTCACGATCCGGCTCTGTCGGCGACGAGCGATGCCGACGGGCGCTACGAAATCAACGGCATCAACTTCGGTAGCTATCGGATTCGCATTACCTCCCCTCTCGACAGCGAAACCGGCGCATCCTCGCACCAGCCGTTCGAGGACTATCAGACATTCACGCTCAACAGCACCGTGTCGTTCAGTCCGACACTGTTTACGAATGGCGCATTCAACGGCACCGTTACCCAGGCGGCCGCGCCAGGTGTTGCTGTTCCGAGTGCCACCGTGACTGTCAGCGGAACTGAGCTTCCCGTTTCGAGAGTTTTGGTCGTCGATAGTTCTGGAGAATTCAACGAAGCTGACTTCTTCCCGCCCGGTGACTACACCCTGGTTGCTGCTGCGCCGGGGTTTGTCCCGATCACCACAAGCCGGACGATTCCTGCTGGTTCCCCAAGCCCGATCACGATCGACTTTGACATGAGCCTGCGGCCGCGCCTTCGGGTGACCGTCGTCGCTCCGACCGGAACTTCGTCCGGTTCCACGGTGTTCACCGCGGTGCCCGATGCAACCGTGACGCTCAATCCCCCAGCCGCAGGGACATCCGGCGATCTGGATAAAGCCGTAAACAGCAGCGGTATCGCTGAATTCGCGGAAGAGCAAAGTCTCACGCCAGACGCAGAATCGACTCAGCTGGAACCTGGGACGTACACGATCGATGTCGTTGCCCCGAATTACGACACGCTCACAGGCCACCTCGAGACCGGCGTAGCAATCGGAGAGACCCGCGAGGTCACGATCGCCCTCACCGGAACCGCCGGAGCGATCCGAGAGTCTGCGACGGGCACGATTTCGTATCTCTTCGATGACGCGCCTCGGGCGATCGCGGACGCCTCAGTGTCAGCCGAGGTCATCTCCGGCTTCATTCCCGCAACAGAGACGATCGATGTCGCCCCGACGTTCGTCAATGTCACGACGACAACCGACGAAAACGGCGTCTGGAGCGCCCCCGAACACCGATTCGGCTCATCGACGTACACCGTGTCCGCCTCCAACTTCACGACGGGTACCGTCGATGTTGATGTGACCCCAGGCGTCGCAACCAACGGTGACCTGACACTGACCGCCGCACCGTCGGCGTTGAGCGGCCGTCTCGTGTTGTCGACACTGGACACGACGACCGACTTCGAGGACTTCAAAGCAACCGCTTCGGGACCTGGCGACAACGTGATCGTCAACCTGGCCGCCGACGGCTCCTACACGATCCCGATCACGGTGCAAGGAACATGGAGCGTCACCATTTCCCGAGCAGATGACGACAACACCAACTTCGACGGTCTGCCTGGAGAACAGATCGGGCTGAGTACCGATCCGGGCGTGACCACCAGCGTGGCTGACATCACGGCGACGGAACTCGGCTCGATCTCCGTGGAGGTGACGCCCAGCGATGCTGACGTGCAATTGTGCACGGCTGTTGACGGCTGCGGGACGCCACTGACACCGACGGACGGAATGGTCCAATTCACGGCACTTCCTGCTGGCAACTACTCCGTGCAGGTTTCTCAGTACGGATACAAGACGGAAACCTCACCCACGACAGCACTTGACGAAGGCCAAGACGTCGCAATCGACCAAATCGATCTCCAAGAATGGGGAACGCTCGACGGCACACTCAAGGGGCGACGAGGGTCGCCCGGTGCCAACCCCACGGACTCTGTCCTGCAAGGCATCACAGTCACCGCCACCCCCACCGGCGGAGGTGACTCGTACACCGCCACGACGGGTGCTGACGGCAGCTTCTCTCTCTCAGCGCCCGCAGATACCTACAACGTGAGTTTCGGGCTCGACGGCTATGAGGCCTCCCCCCTCCAACCGGCATCGCTGGAATTTGCCACGACCACTGCCACAGCGACAGCGGTCGGGGACGTCATCTTCCAAGCATCGGCAGTCACACTCGACATCAGTGTCGAGAACGATGCAGGCACGCTGATCGATGCCGCCATCACCCTCTCCCACGGCGACGAAACCGACCTCACTGGAATCAACCATCTCGCCGGCAGCTCTCCGGTAACGGCAGGTCCACTCCAGCCCCTCACCTGGACCGTTACTGTCACGGCGAACGGGCACAACGACCTCCAGACGAGTGTCACGATCCCGCCCGGTGGCCTCGGGGAAACGCTCCTCATCACCCTGCCGCGGAACACTGGCTCCATCACCGGTTTGATACAGGCTCAAATCCTCGGCAGCGTCAACATCGGGCCCGTGGGTGGCGTCACGGTGATCCATACCCCTCCGGGAGGCGGAACTGGCTCGACGGTGACCAGTGACGGGTCCGATGGCCGCTACACCGTGGCGAACGTGGTCAATGGCGCCAGCACGCTGGAATTCTCCAAGTCCAACTTCGCGACCCAAAGCCTTTCGGTCGTCGTTTCTGACCAGAGCAGTGCGACGGAACAAAACATCGTTCTCGTCCCTGCCGACAGCACAATCACTCTGACCGTTGCCGACAACACAACGGCAGATTTCGAGGACCTTAAAGCGCAGCTCTACCTCGACACCGACGCAGGAGGCACGACGGAGGTGGGGAGTGCCGAGACCGTCGGCGCCGACCGGACGGTGATTTTCACAACCCCACCATCGCGACCCGCAAGCGACGTCGCTCGAACCCACCACTACCGGATCGTGCTCTCGGGGACGGACTTTGTGACCAAGACGCTCGACGACCTCGACCTCTTACCCGGCACTCCCCTTACGCCAGCTGCAACGATCGTCTCTCACCCGTCCGCTCCTCAGACGTTGTCGGTCGTTGCTCGGGCAGCTGGTGGGGTCACGGCGACATGGACCGCCCCGGCAAGCGACGGTGGCGACGCCGTTGATTCCTACCGCGTCGAATGGGATCTCGGCGCCGGCACCTTCGGAAATGCAACGGTAATCACGGGAAGTCTGACTGCGGATATCACTGCCGTTGATCAAGGTGACGACGTTTCCGTTCGGGTGTCAGCGACCAACGAGGCAGGGACGGGGCCTTCGTCGACCATTGCAACAGCAACCGCCCCATCCGCACCGGACCCAGTCGAGAGCGTCACGGCTGATGCAACCGTCGCTGCCCGTCAAGTTGATCTGTCGTGGGTGACTCCCGACGCCAACGGCTCGGCGATCACCGGCTACGACATCCAGTACAAGCTGGACACGCAGGGTTGGGAAGACGCAACCACCGCCGCATCGTCACCCCCGTTGACGACGTCGGCATCAATTACCGGACTCAATGCGGACTCTGACTATGAGTTCCGAGTCCGAGCCGTCAACGGGGTTGACGCCGGCGACTACAGCACAGCTGTCTCGGCGACGCCGGCGGACATTCCCGCAACACCGGCGAACCTCACCGTCGACAGCTTCGGCGATAGCGAGGTCGCCCTCAGCTGGGACGCCGCAAACGACAACGGATCAGCGATCACCCGCTACGAATACCGACTCGACGACGGCAACGGATTCGGCACCGCCATCTCCGCCGGAACATCCACCACCGCCACCGTCACCGGCCTCACCAACGGCACGGCCTACGACTTCCAAATCCGAGCCGTCAACGCCATCGGCGACAGCGCCTGGTCGGACAGCATCACCGAAACTCCCCGCACCACACCCGCAGCACCCACGGCAGTCGTCGTCACAGGCGGCGCCGAGCAGATCAGCGTGGCCTGGACCGACCCGGCAGACAACGGCGGTTCACCGATTACGCAGTACGACGTTCGGTATCGAATCGGCACAGGCGACTGGATCGAGGTCATCGACTACACGGAGAACGATCCGATCACCGGACTCGATGCAGCCACTACGTTCGAAGTTGAAGCCAGGGCAGTCAATGGAGTCGGAAATAGCGCGTGGTCGACGAGTGCCTCCGGAACAACCGACGCGTAACCCTGCCTGAACGCAGGCCTCACCACACCCAAAGGTTGAGCCCGAGCAGCACAAGGATGACAATCAGCACAAGCCCCGTGAGCACGAGGGGCCAGCGACTCGGATCCGGGAGCGGTGGGGGCAGTTCGGGCGGTGGAGGGAGCACCATCTGCTCGGGGGGTGGAGGGGGTGGCGCAATGCGGAGATCTGCACCACAGCGCCAACATGACACGGCATGCGCATCGTTGAGTTCGCTGCAGTCAGGGCACTTGTGACTTGCTTGCGTCCCGAGGCCGGTTGTTCCCGGTTGCCGTCGCATTGCATCGACTTCGCTGCTTTCCGGCGCTTGAGCAATGACGGAGTTCGGTGCCCAAAACAAGGGGTAGTCGCACTCCGGGTCGGGACAGAACTCCTCGGCACGTCGATGAAATTCCGGGATGTCGTACGGCCGACCGCAACTCGGGCAAAGGGTCGGTGCAGTGTCAGTCATCGTCCAACTCCGGAACCGGATGGATGGTACGCCCGGCCCGCTGCATGGTGAAGGTCACCGAAGCCGGAAGCTCACGACGAACGATACGGGTCAGATCAGCATCATCCAGCTGCACGGGGTCCGGACTTGCTGACGAACCGACCGAAATATCGACATGCGACGGGGCCTCAACGGGAGCCGGGCGGTCGAAGTACACGCCACCGCGATCGCGAATCTCGACAGGAGCTCCCGTCAGCGCCTCCAACAAACCCTGAAGCCCCTTGGCCGTTCCGCGCGCACCCACGAGGGCGCTGTACTGCTTCACGACCCTTCGCTGAGCTGCCGGCGGGATCTCCTCGTCGAGATAGTCGAGACCGATCCAACGACCCATCGCCCCCACCATCGGAAGCGGCGCGACCGAGGGATCGAAGACATGCTCAATGGCATCGATGTGATCAAGGTACGTATCGGCCATTGCCTGGAAAATGCCCATGTACCGGCGGAAAAAGTCGTCGTTCAACATGCCCGCTGGCAACTGCTGGAGCAGCCATTCGGGGTCTCGACTCATCGCACGACCACCCGGTGGACTCCGGACAAGAAGAGCGAATTCTTCCGCAGCCGAATGATCTCCTGGGCCTCACCGACCCGTCGCCCGTTCCGGGCATCCCAGTGAAACAACAGGACGTCCACTCGCTCGACGCCATCAATGTCCGCAACCCGTTGATTGAGTGTGGCGGCATTGAGGTCGTCGGTCCATCCCCAACCAGTGCCGTCGGGGCCGCCCGACGTCGGATGGATGAAGGCATACAAAGCGGCAAGGACGCGGTCCCGAACCACATCGGGAGGTCGAGCAGGAGCGGCGTGGACGAGCGCCGCGACACTGACCCCCTGGTAGAACGGCGTCAAGAGTTCTACCGACGTGCCGAGCACGCGACGCTCTTCCAGATAGTCGCCTACCTGCGCCATCGATCCCACCGGAAGAGCAAAGGCATCGATAGAAGGCTGACGTCCGTGCTTCTCGCCGACTTCGGGCACAAGGAGAAGCCGGACAGGCGCTCCCAACGACTCCGGCTCAAGGGCTCGTACCCGCGCAATCGACGAGTCTGCCTGGCGGACAAGTCGCTCATAATCTTCCGCGGTGACCGCACGCCCCGCAGCCCGAATGGTCATCGGACCGCGAAGTTTCGCGTTCTCGACACTCTCGCGATCAGTGCCACCTGAAGCTGGCCCAAGATTTTCGACACGATCAACGCCAGCGATCGAGGTACGCAGTTGGGTGAGCGAGCCAGCCGGCACATTCCCGAGGTCACCGCCGCCGTGGCGATACTTCGTCATCCAAATCGCAGCTCGCGACTCGGGAACAGCCCCATGCTGGTGATAGTTCCCTTCGCGGTCGCGGATTCGTGGACCGAACTGCACCTCGCCGGTTGTCTGATCCCAACGAAAATGCTGATCACTCGGGCCCGACTCTTGAAAGTCGTCGACTCGTTCCCACTGCTGTGTCAGCCCAGCTGCAGTGACGACTTCGACCGTCTCGTCGGGACGTAACTCGAGAACGGGAGCTAAGAGGGTGGTGAACCGTTGATCAGGTCGCCCATCGCTCTCGCCGAGGCGCTCGCGCTCCGTTGCCACACTGTGCTCAGCCGGAACGCTCACGGCGACTCGCGAGGAGGAGACTGCGTTGATCTGCGGTATCGACCGATAGGTCGGCTGATCTCCTTCAGGTTCAACGAGCATCGCTCGCAGCCAAAATCTCGGTTCGGCACTGAGCGCCGCTGACTGCTCCACCATCGGCACAGCGACGCGAACGATGCCATCCCGGTTGAAGCCACCAGTCGCGTCAGCAATCACGTCCGTGTCGACCCAGGATTCGGCCGTGTAGATCTGCCACCGCACGGGCGGCCGAGTCGGGTCGACGCCGATCCCCTGGTTCGCAACGCCAAACCGAAGGTCAAGAACCGTCCCGGTCAGTGAGCGGTCAAAGCCGAGATAGAGGGCAGCACCGGGAGTCAACGACGGGAAGACCGGTATGGGTCCTCGCCGGAGATCCTCATCAAGTGACAGGAGTTCACCACCAAGGCCTGCTGTCTGCACGGTAAGGAGTTGTGGCGCAACCGCATCGAATGGCTCGGTCGTCGCGAAAACGATTGGATCGTCGGTTTCGCTGACCGTTGCGACTTCTGTTCCGGCGGGAATCGAGACCATCGCATCGTCGAGAAGCCAGAAGGTGATATCCGT
>Ga0213867_1001435_pt1 | contig 10631 bp, 9 predicted proteins | sample PICome_12_FD_160120 | JGI IMG/M metagenome (GOLD analysis project Ga0213867, IMG submission 160120) | Coastal seawater microbial communities near Pivers Island, North Carolina, United States - PICO540 | ecosystem: Environmental > Aquatic > Marine > Coastal | place: USA: North Carolina | collected... | reverse complement strand
CCGCCTACACGACGAGCAATATCATATCCTGTTTATTTGATTTGTACTATTTTAGCATTTGCAAACCCTTTCTTCCTGTGTGGCCTGCAGGAAAAATCTAATCGCTAGGTTTTCGTGTTCCCTCCAGAACAACCCAATCGTCACTTGTACCAAAAACTTTGAAATTTTCGAAATACGGGGAGTAGGCATGCATAACAGCTTGAATTTGGTTTTCCTGTAAGCCTGATAATAGAATTCGTCCGCATCCAACCTTCGCAAGCGAAGCCAAAGTTGACGCGAGACTGATTAAAGATTGTGCAATAATGTTTGCCATAATCATATCATAAGTGCCAACACGGTTGTGAGGAAGTGAGGATGCTACTTCATAAGGATCCTTCGAAACTGCACCCGTAATCGTATCCCACAATTCGCTTCCTGGCGATCCTTTCATAGGAGCTATTTCAAAATAAACTGTCGTTAGGCTTGATCATTAAGGCAATATTAATATGACACACTTACCAAAAAATTCTACCTGTGATGGCTCAATATAGTCATTCAGATCGCAGTTTCTTCTTGCTGCTTCGATTGCAACAGGATCAACTTCGACTCCTTCAACTCTGATATTACCATCAAATCCTACTCTTCTGGCAGCTAGCAATACCAGAAAACTCAGGATCCTTCATGATTGTTTTACAATTAATAATTTAGTTTTCGCACAAGGTCTTCATGGTCCTGTAAACTTACCCACTCCCACTTCCATAATCAAGAACTCTGTAGTTATTCCGCATTTTTAAATGTTCACATTCAAACGCATCAAATATCCATTTCGCACAAAGTTGTGCTGTCGGATGATATCCTGTACCGAAAGAACTACCGCCCTTTCCACCAAATAAGCAATGAGAGTTATGGCGATTAGGGGGGCGAAAAGTAGTATATTTTAATCCCGATAGCAACCCACTTACCTCAAGAACAATCTTCTCGTAAGCGTTCCCTTCGCCAACAATGTTTTGACAATCTTCATGAGAATGAAACGTTAATGTTGCAAGCACTGGGACAACGTTAAGTTGCGAAGTATCACCACCTATCAGTAAAGAAGGTGGCCAGTTTTTCTCTAATTCTTCGCACCAGTCTATGTTTTTCTCATCTAAAGCGTTGATAGTCTCAACTCTATATCTCAGCTGAATGATATCATCTTCATCTTCTGTAAGGAATCCTTCGAGCGCATTAATGATGGATGCAGCCGATACCTCAGGATCAACGTCACTATTAACGAACCGAGCAATAATTTCAGACTGGTCCCACAAATGTCTCGTTGAAGATGTTTCGGGAATTACATCCTGTTTCGGTAGCAAATCCAACGAATCTACCAACTTATTCCTCTGGTGATGGTTCAATTCTGCGTGCACATCTGGTTCATCAAATACATCCTGTGCTGTACCATCCAAGCACTTTTTTGTAGCAACAACGGATTGAGCCCCTAGAGATTCAAGAAACAGATCAGCAACAAATGCAGTTTCAACAAAGATGTGCGCCTCTCTACCATCGCTTCTACTCTTCCTCAACGCTCTATTTTCAACAACTATTTCAAAGTCATATTGTTGCGGAGATGCCATATGGTGAAATACATCGCTACGAAGACTATTTGGGCTGATTCCAAACGAAAATGAAAACGCGTGAACACCGCCAAGAATTATCAATCCCTTCAAGAATACAAGGTACAACAAGCAACTTTTGTGACATAACATTATGATCGAACAAAGGTTCTTCTATCAAGCCGGGGCACTTTTATTCTGTTTGATTCGTGTAAAATATTATTGTTACATTAAGTTTAGGATGGAGGATAAGATAATGTTCCTCTTACAAGTAGGTAGTGGGTTGATATGTGATTTGTGATGTGTGATGTTTCTTATTTGAGTGAAAGTGAAAGCTTTGACGTCTACTTGTACACATGAGTGGTGAGGGTGTATCTGTTGGAAAATAGGTTGTTTTCATTATGCTCATCTCCACAACAATGAAGATAACGATACCAATTTCAGCAAAAATATTTCTACGAAGAGAAAACTTGATAGAATTGGAAGTAGAGAGTTTCTCTCTTCCTTTCCATGCAAATCATGGGAATGTTGTGCTTTTCCAATAACAATGGAGAAAAAGTATTGTTCTTCATGAATCGTGGTTACATCAAACTAATCATGAATGTAACGGGTAAGTTGTAGTTTTCCTAATAAATCAAGGGAATATTATCCTTTTTCCTAAGTTATTTGATGGCCTGACTGAAATTAAGTAGATAAATATTTAACAATTTACAAATAGTCGTAATGTATTCATAATAATTGAGGTGGCAATGCTGACAAAGACTCGTGATCAAGTTGGAAACAGAAAAATGGTAGGGCTTTGTAAATTCGAGATGTCCCATCTTCATGTTGTTTTTCCGTACTTGAAAATGCACACTTAGGTGAAAAACGCAATAAACATTTCATGATGTTTTGAATACCACCTTTCTGCTCTTCGTTCAAACCTAGGTTGACCAAAAGTTTGAAGAGTTAATCAAAGGAGCAAACTCTACCTTTTCGAATACTGCAAAATACTTTTTGGCGCCTGCTCGCTCTACTTTCTTGCCTTCTTCAGTTTCTTTTTTCATAGCTTCGACGCAAACATCAGCCTTTAATTCCTCTTCATCTAACTCTCGAAATAAGGGATGAGCTCGGCATTTTGAAAGGTGCCATTCATGTAACTCCTCCACATCGGTAATAGCATATAACCTGCCCTTTGTTTTGAGGAAATACGCATACTCCGTTAATAGGCGTTCACTTATGATCCGGCGTTGGTGATTCTTTCGTTTGAAGTTAGGGTCAGGAAAACAAAAGAATAATTTCTCGATTGACGCTTTATGAAACAAGTTGGGCATATATTTCATAGTATTTGACCTCATAACAGAACAATTACCAAATTTTTCATTAGCTGCTTCTTTTCGAAGCGCTGCTATACGAAGCCGCACATACTCAGTAACCTTAGCTCTAATTTCCAGACCAAGAATTCTATATTTATTGCTTGGTAATAGCTCAGCCAGTGCTACTGTCAGACCACCGAAACCACACCCGATATCAAGAATGTTTGGAGCCATACTTCCATCTTCTCCGCAACTCGTGAAGTGTTTGGACCAATCCATGTAATCTGGACCACCGGTTGGATAAGCAAAAGTGTCATTATGTGAAAGAGGATTGCTTTTGGAAGCAATGCGAGAGAATATCGAAAGAAGATGGTTATAAGACGGTTATACATTGGAATATCAGAATTCAAAGTCGATCAAACCAGCCAACATTGTACCTACCAGTGTGCTCTAGAACGGTAAAATTTCTTTTGAGGCATTTCTCCCTCGGTTGTCAACGGACCATGTTCATCTTCTATCGAAATTGGAAGCGATCGCTTGACCGGTTTGGCTCCAGACGGCGCATCATCATTTGGGGAGGAAACTTGTGCAGGATCTGACATTTGTATAGAGAGAGTATAAGCGTTTACAATTTAAAAGTTTGCATGTAAAAATATCTGCTCCCTACTTATTTTCAGCAGATATATCATCATACCCATTACAGATTACAGCATTACACCATATCACATATCGAGTCTCATATCGTGAGCTTTTCTCTCTGATGAATGGCTGTTCAGCTCTGATCAGATCAGTAATAAAAGTTCGCATATTCCTATCGAAAATCAAAAGGACCTCGAAATTCGTTCAAAAATTTCAAATCGATGTTTGAGGATTCTACATAAATTGGCTAATTTATTTCATAGAGGGTCATAAAAATGGCGTACCAAACATTACCTTTTCACTTCAAATATTGACTGCAACGCCCCCCTTCCATTCCAACCCCTGAAGTGCAGTGAAGGCACAGCAATCGATTTGGATAAAAACGAGTAGAGACATAAATGTCTTGAAAAGGATATGACTAAAAATTCGGGTGTTGTTATCCTCAGAGTCACGAGGAACAAGGAACACTTATTTTTGACAAACGTTTCCAGTAGAACATTTCCGAGATTTCTCAGTAGGATTGCAGCACCCAAGAGCACAGTACCAACTCATATTTCCGAACGAAGTTGGTACTGACCAAGTTATGGGGTTGAGATGCCTCAAGGCTAGGTACGACAAGAACCTTTTTTCTGATCAAAAGCCACTCCAAACAGAATAAGGTATGCTAAGAAAAGTATTCACTTGTCAATGATATGTAGTTCTAAAAAAATGAAAAACACGAAAAGGAAAAACAAAGATGATAGTTGAGGAGACGGATGATTAAGATTTTTATTTATATTATTCATAGACCTACAGATCCTCCTGGCGCGGCGCGGGAAATGCGAATTTATACTCATGTTGAAGTTGCTGTTTAGTGTCAGCTAAATAATTTTCACGCAGATCACTTTCGTCATACGTACTTCGTCAGAGGTTCGTTCGGTCTTTTCCGAAGTGTTGACACTCCCCTCGAAGGCAAGGTGCACGCCAACTTGCTTACAGTTGGAATACCGATCGAAGGAGCACGGAATTCAAGCTGTGAGGAGTTTCGACGTTTTGATTAAACGCGATTAATTTACTAAGGGCCAGAACGCTCCTCCGTCACCGTGGAGTTGAAGTGTTTGCGTTGCCTTGAGAAATTATCGCGGAACTCTGAACGAGGATATTTAGCTATTTCCCGTTTGCTAGCTAAACAAGTAGAATAGCGTTTGAGTTATCGGTGGATGACTACTTTTGTTCCGTATTTTGAAGAGGAGGATGTGCTTCCGTCGGACGCGAGGGAGAATTTTGCGCGGCTAAAGGAATTGAATGCGTCGCGAAGGATTGGTGACGAGGACGAAAAGTTCAGTGAGGCACAGGAAGAAAACTCGGAAACCGTACAAGAACTCAAGAGAGAGCTTGCCTTATCGACCCACGCCATAGTTGAGAAAGAGATAAGCACTTTAGAAAGGGGGATTATGGAACTGGAAACATTGCTCAGTGAAGAAGAAGTAAAGTGGGGAAACGGAGAATGTACGAAGGGAGAAGTGTGTTCCAAGAAGAAGGAAGAAGTTGGTTACGAATATGGCAGTGCGAAGAAAAAAATAAAGTTTTATGGCTCGCTTGAATGCCACATGACTGACAAGAAAATATCTGCTAGTTGCGATGATGGTGCAGGACTCTGTTTTGATTCTCTTCCTGTTAAGTCAGCTGCAATCGAAAATTTAGATGTCGAATGAGAGTTCTCTCTCACAACATTTTTTGTATTTATGTTCGCATTATGCACAAGAAAGGAGTCAGCCGAATTGCGAGTTGATCATTTAGAAGATGCTACTACTCTTCATTAAAATAGTTCTTGCGAAGGACATAATGTTGCTAAGCTATGTTTTTCATTGTCGAATTTTGCCGAGTGCCTGTAGTGCGTTGGCGTAAATTAAGAAGACATTGAATCATCTTTACTTGCTTCCTATTAACTCATTTCACATGCGCCTTTTTCCATTATTTTTTCATTATCTTGAATATTGCCCCTTCACTGATAAGTTGACTGAACAGTTTATGTGGACTGCGTGATTTAAGTTAAAATCATAATTGTTTTTGCGTCGAAAAAGTAAGGCATCAAAACATATCCATTGTAATAAGGTATTAATTGTAAATGTAAAATTCAAAACAAATTAATGTGCGGAACAATAGCCTACTTTAGATCTTATTTCGCTGCAGAACTTTTTAAAAATATGGTAGAGAATTTGAATTTCGCCATCGCTATTGGAGAGATTACTTTTTACATATATTTAGGGCGTAGAGACGAACCAAGAACCAATGGGTGCGGAAGTCATACAGAAAGAAACAGATTATGATGGCGAAACAGAACAGAGTATCAAGTATTTGGAGAGAACTTGACGGCTGGATAGTCAACATTACCGCTGAATTTTATGAATTTATAAGCCAACAATAATTTATTTTATCAAAAATATTAAGTTTTTTGATACCTACATGAAGCGCCGGTCAAAAAGTAGGATGATGTAGGCTTGCACAATTAGAACACCTGAAAATGCTTGGATATATTCACTGGACTATTATTTGGGCGCATTACTTTCTCTCTGTCAAGATATGGAATCGTTGTCCGCTCGATACTCGATATCGATTGCCGATTGCATTAATAAAATAATCAAAAATTATAGTTGTCAACTTGAAGAGGTAAACGTAAGGAAACTAATTTCGCAACGCGACTTTTACGAAACTTTCAACCATCAGCGTGCCAGAAGCACTGTGAAAAGTTGACACAAACCTCCTCAAGAATTTGCTTGTGACGAAGGTTATATGTTGTAATATCCGCATACATAAATTCCTTAATAAACACGAGGCTTCAAACAAAACATCACGAAACACGATAATTATTTTTCATTCTATAATTAACCGTATCATCAATTTGCGCAAGCGAGTGGGCAACATATTGATTGATTACTCGATCTAGAGATGAGTGAAAAGAAAGAAGCGAAATCAGAAAGCCCCGGGAGTAAGGTGAGGCGTCAGGATCGACTGCAACAGTCATCCACTTAAATGAATTTTGATTATTTATCGTTGAAAAAAGTTATCCCTTGCATTAGCGACAAGATTATACCATTCATCGATGATGATTTTCACATGGGCCTCACTCTGACTTTTGCCCGTAGTACGTACATGAGAAATTTGTCGCTTTTAGTGACTATCTTAGCTTATTACCGTTACTGAATCCTCCAATGTGACAACCAACGAATTAACAGTTTTTCTTCTTTTCCATCTTCGTTATTTTTACAGTTGAAGGCGTCGGCTCCGGCATGGACTCCAAGTTCAGCTTCATCCGCAAGCGCAGTCGCAGCACCTCCTCCACCGTCAGCTTGGGGCAAAAAATCGGATGCCGTGAAGGCAGCTGCGCCAATAAGTGATAGGACGTTGCCTCCCAAGCCCGTGGTAAAATCGCAGAAACCAGCTGGTCGTCATCACAGTGGAGGTGGAAGGCATGGTGGTGGGCAACATAGAGGGGGACGAGGTGGGCAACGGCATGGACATAAGAAATCAGGTTCTAGTTATGACAACGATAATGAGCAGTCGGAAACCCACTATAAAGTTGAGTTGTGGAAGAATGGAGAGGGGGGAAGTGAACGAGCAAAGGGTGTGAAGCGTATTTCTGGAAAAGATCTTCTTGATTTGCGGCTTAAATGTATGGATCCTCCAGATTCGTGGAAATCTGCGGAAGAAGGTGACCTGCCGGTTTGGAGGTGGGTTGATAATGAACGCAAGGATGAAATCAAAACAAAGGTAGAAGCTCCGCGAATGGGTGGTGATGCTGCACCCACAAGGAGAAAAAGCAACCATAAGGATACAGCGCCACCTCTTGAGGAATGTGCACCTATTCAGAAGAATGAAGAAACACGTTGGAAGGCGAAGGTCATGGGTGCTGAAGAAGACGAAGAAAGTGACGACGTCATTCTTAAGCGTGCACTTGTTTGCTTGAATAAGCTCACTTTGACAAAGTTCGAAGTTGTTTCAGATTCTTTCATCAATGCTGGTATTGGTCGAAATCGTAAATGTCTGAGCGAAGCTATTTCCTTGATCGTGAAAAAGGCTCAAGGAGAGCCTCATTTTGCAGCTATGTATGCTAACTTATGTCTCAAACTTGCTATTACACCCATGGCTGCAATAGGGGAAGAAGCTGAGAACAAAAAGGGAAAGATGTTTAAAACCTTGTTATTAGAAAGATGTCAAGCAGAATTTGAGCAAGATACAGGGGAGCGCATATTGGCCGCTACGAAAGATCTCGAAGATCCAGCTGAAAAGGAATATCATGCATCAATAATTAAGAAAAATTACCTTGGACACATGCAATTTATTGGCGAACTCTACAAAGGAGATCTGTTGAGTATTAAAACTATGCTTTTTTGTTTGCCCATCCTTCTCGGTGATGACGAAGATAATCCTGCAGACGTTGATGAAGAAAAGATTGAATGTTTTACTAAACTTATGACTACAGTCGGTGCTAGGCTCGAAGATCATAGCGAGTACTTCAAAAGAGGTGGTAAACCTGATCGCGCTCTGACCTTAGCTAAATGCTGGACAAGGGTCGAAGGAATAGCGAAAAAGAAAGATGGGTACCCAGTTGTAAGCACAAGGCTACGTTTTATGCTCCAGGATTTAATCGACATGAAAAATAAAGGTAGAGTATGGCTTTTCTTTTTTGTTGTATGGGTTAATTGCTCAGTAAATTAAATGACATTCAGGTTGGGAAGCTCGTCGAAAGGTGGAGACTGCCAAGACTCTATCACAAATTCATAAGGAGGCGGCTCGTGAGGAATCAAAGATGAAGCGTAGCTCTAGCAATAATACTTTACGAAGAAGTGGAAGCAGTAACTCTCTCCGAAGAAGTGGAAGCAGTAATTCACTTCGTGGCATGAATAGAAATAATAGCAAATTGAGTCGTTCAGTGAGTGCTGGTCCGACCGTTGATGAGGATGGATTTATAACACCTGCTCCAGCGAAAAATTCAATTAGAAGAAGTTATTCTGATAGCAAATTCTCAAAAGCTGACAACGCGTCTTTGGAACCATCAAAGCCAAGTAAATTTGCTGCGCTTCAAGAAATCGACGAAGGTCCAAAGAAAGTTATTGTTCCAGATAAAATACCCACTGAGAAAGATATCGAGAAAAGTATTCAAAATATACTTAAAGAATATTTTGTAGGTGGGGATTCTGATGATGCTGTTTTATCGGTAAAAGAGTTAATCGGGGACGGAGATGGCGTTGTTGAAAGAACATCAGCAGTCTTAAGTGGGGGGTGCCTTTTAGTTATGGAGGCAAAGCAGGCTGAAGTCGATAAATTTGTGAGTAAAAACTTTGCATGAAAAATTGACCGTACTTGAAACTCACTTCGATTGAATGTTTCAAGATCTCCATTATTACTCGATGCATTGACGAAGATGTTATAGCTAAAGATAGAGTTCTAGCAGGTTTGCAACGTCCACTTGATGTAGTGAGCGATATTGCAGTCGATGCACCACTCGCAACGAGCCATTTGGCGCAAGTTGTTGCTACATGTATCAAGGTAAGTTACGAATATGGTTGAACACCGTGTGGGAGTCGTTTTCATTTACTTCTTGCTTATTCTAATTTAATCTGTAATAGATCGTATCTATTCCGTTTGATTTCTTCTTAAATACTCCGGAATGGTTTTTAACTGAAGGCAATGCTGCAAAGTTTGGAACAATGGTTCTCAAGATTTTGGGAGATGAAGCGATCGCCAATCAGGAAAATATTGATGTTATTGAAAAACTTATGACATCACAGGATAAAGAAAAATATAAGACAGTGATAGAGCTAATGGCAGCCTGCTAATGTTGATTGATGATAGACATAAAGTAATGCCTATAGTATGGAACTTTAGAGAGGTATTTGTGATCTAAGGTGGAATACATTAGATATCTCGGAACGACGCGGCAATCTTATCTTTGTACTACGATTATTTAGTGCGAAAAGTGAGACGTTTAAGATTAATTTACACGAGCTTTCTCCCGTCTTCTACGTTCGTCCGCCATTTCTATAGTTGTCGAAGTTATTGCTGCTGTTAAGTATCGAAATATTGAATCTGTTTGTGAATCAAGTGCGTTGAGCTCTTCAAAGTTCAAGGAATTATTACTATTTCTGTCACAAGTACGATCTAGATCTTCATTACAGTGGAAATCGATGTGATCTTCTACCTCTTTGTCTTCCTTGTGACTGGCATCCTTAGATCGTGTTTGCGTTTTGATCGTGAATACTTTAGACTCCATGTACGAGTAATCATGACATTCGGATTCCTCGAGATTAGCTTTCATATTACGTAGGTTTTGAAGCATTCCCCTGACCGAAAGTTTGGTTTTTGAAGAGATTTCCGACAGTGCTCTCTTCTTCGAAGGAGACATATTTTTCGCAGCATTTCCCTTCATTACTTCAATAAGTTCTGATGTCTCTTCTGTCATCATTCTCCATTTTTTCTCCAAATCAGTTTCAAGAGCAAAACTAAGTTTGTTTCGTTGTGATGCTGAAGGTGAATTCTTCTCTTGGGGTAAGTTTTCGGCCTGTCATAGGTTGATACAATAAATAAACGATGAATAATATTAGATTTCACGTGAAGCACAAGTATGAAATCGTTTCTCACATGAATCGGCTTTCTTAGAGACATTTCAACCGGATTACCGTCTATAGACCCAAGACCGAAGGATAGAGCAGGAGCTTTAGCTCCGGGGAAGTGCAGAGGAACTGCATTCGCACTAGGCGGCATCAAGAAGTCAGCTGACGAGGCAATTAAACTACCCTCGCCACTAACTTTCATAGACTGGTGACTGTTTGTCTTCATTACTTTCATAACTAGCTGCTCCCGCACTTCATTTCCAACAACATTCTTGCAGTCTCTACATTTGCAAAAAGTTTTACTACAATAAACACCAGCTTGAAAGCACTCACAATATTTCTTCAAACAAAAACTCTTTTTACAATTGCACCCTCGAACAATGCGCTCCTTATCATTAACAGAGGACGAATTTGAATCATTTTGCCCTGAAATTCCACCTCCCAAACCCGTAGTCACCTACGCAAGCGAAGACGATCAAGACTAATGAACTTAAATACTATCATAATGAAGGTATTACGAAAAAATACCGTCT
>Ga0213867_1001433_pt1 | contig 10633 bp, 4 predicted proteins | sample PICome_12_FD_160120 | JGI IMG/M metagenome (GOLD analysis project Ga0213867, IMG submission 160120) | Coastal seawater microbial communities near Pivers Island, North Carolina, United States - PICO540 | ecosystem: Environmental > Aquatic > Marine > Coastal | place: USA: North Carolina | collected... | reverse complement strand
AAAAAGGTATGGAGCATACACAGTGTGATAATCATAGTGAAGAGAGATTATTAGTTGATGTTTGTGACGTATGGAGGGCAGAAAGAGATTCGATTTCGACAGTCATTTTGATCCGTCGAACAATTTAAGACGAGAGGAAAAATTCTTCGAAGAAGAACTAGCATTTAACGCAACGACTGTTTCGTTGGATGGCTCAATACCTCGTGCTAATAGATTTCGTAGTAGTATGGTCATGAGGGGGACATCGTCCGGTATGACTGCGGTGAAGTCGTTGAATACTCCCGGCAAATTAAAGCCTGTGACTAAGACACAAGTGTCCTCGACATCATCACCGTCATCTTCGACATCGTTACCTGCTGCCGCTGCGGCTGTTCCTATCTCAAATGTTATAGCGAGTGATGCCAATGACGTGTCGTCACGTTCTTCGCCGTCGGCTTCTCCTGTGTCTGTAAAGAGTGATGGTGATGGTGGGACCAGTAGTTGGGGGATGATACGATGTTCAATAGCAGCTGGGTCTGCTGCCGGAATAACTGCGACCATGATGTTTCATCCTTTGGATTTGTTGAGAACTAAAGTGCAGACAAATGCCATGGCTGCGGCGGGAAGTCGTAGCTGTGAAGGTTCTTCTACGAGCGCTGCCACGGCTGCGGCTGCTGGAAGTGGCCGTAGGTCTGTGGCTAACTACAATTCTCCCTTATCAGTATTGAGGAGTACTCTGCGATTTGGCGGCATACCTGCATTATACACGGGGCTTTCGCTTCCGCTCGCAGCACAAGCTGTGTACAAATCATGCGTGTTTACTACAAATACAGTTTGCAAGGCAGGTATACTGGAGTGGAGAACTCAAGAGCGGCATAAAGTTGGAATGTTCTCTGACCCGAGGTACATGAAATTGCGTTTGTCTGATATTTTTCTTTGCGGAGCAACAGGCGGCGTTATCAATGGTTTTCTGTTTGTTACGCCAGTTGAATTAATTCGTAACCGTCTGATAAGTCAAGACCTCAAACTTGCGAGAGAGGGAAAACGAAAATTTCACCTTGACGGGAAGAAAGTACTGAGAGGGCCATATGATGTACTTCGTCACGTCCTTCGAGAAGATGGGATTATGGGGTTATGGCGTGGAGCTGGAATTACAGTTGTGAGAGACTCATTGGGGTGTGGGGTTTACTTTCTTTCTTTTGAATTGGGGAAGAAGGTGTATCGATATTTATTTCCCTCTGCGAGTGATTCAACAATAACGTTACTTGCAGGGTCGTGTGCAGGTGTAGGCTTCTGGGGGATCGCCGCACCCCTCGATACGATTAAAACGAAGGTACAGATTGGTACGTCTCGACGAACTGTAAAGGATGTTGTAATGCGTATTGTGAAAGAGAAAGGATTTTTCAATGCTATCAAGACATTTTATTCTGGTTGGCAAGTCGCAGTTGGAAGAGGTGCTCCATCTGCTGCTGTAACTTTGTATACGTATGAGATGTGGATGAAATATTTGACGACATCTCCAGCTTAGATACAGGAATGGAAGCCGTTGGCCCTCAGATGTAGATTAGTATAGATGATTTTATTAAAGAACGCAGAGATTGCATGTTTTGAGCGTATAATTCATCTCTTCTGTGTTTGCACATAAGTTGTAACTTAAAAGTATGTGAAACAGCTTTATTGTTGTAAGTTAATTACATATATATATATACATAAGTGAACAAAGCACTAGTAGACGGGATCTTGTGTGAAACACCTTAGATCGCACGAAATGAGGCGGAAACAAATAGGTAGCTAACAAAACACAACTCGACCCCTAGGAGCAAGCTTATTCACGCTTACACGTCGGTTTTAAACAAAATTTTAATATCTTCCTTACAAATATATAAGGAAAAGTTATTTGTTAATTTATGTCCATTTCAAATACAGTTTTCTGGAGTTGAAATACTCTATCAAAGAATATCGTGAATGACGAGTAGTTAAGTCAATTCAACGATCTTCCTTGCGAAAGTAGCTCAGAATACTTGTTCCCCTTCATTATTGCGAATTGGGAGCAAGTAATTCCTTTTCACACAATCGCACATCACCAATAATGCTCTTAAACTCGGACTGGTCGACACACATCTTGAACCATCGTGAGACATTGGGAAATGGCTCAAGAAACGATGCATCGCATACTAGCTTCATCGGATATACAAGCGCACTTGCAACGCATATATCCGCAAGAGTGATCTGCTGGCCTACCAAAAAGGTCTGACCATTAAAAAGATGACATTCAATTTTTCCGAAAGCAGCTGCTAGATCGATCTTGGCCTTACTATAAGCCTTTTCATTGTAGGGAATGTACCCAGCAATCGGATACCACCATACGCAGGCAGGAAGCTCCAACTCGTTTGATCCAAAATCAATCCAACCATCAATTTCTGCAGCCTCATACATATTTTGTCCATTGAGGCCAGAATCCCCTTTCCCGATGCGTGCAACATGACGAGCTATAGCGTTACTCTCCCAAATATTTCCCTTCGGTGTAACTAATACGGGCGCCTTTCCAACTGGACTAAGACTTCCAATTTGTGTAAGGTCATCAGATATTGTAATATCTACACCGCAGTATTCAGCGGCAATAAGTGCCTTAAATGCACGAAAATTTCCTGGGGAAGTATGAAGAGTGTTGGTCATGGTTTCGTTGTGAAAAAAGTACTTCGAGTATGAAATAAAATTGAACATGAATACCTTTCTTAAAGTTCGCACTTCGAGTCCGTACGACGGCCACGACCACACATCTCGTACTAGCAGCATGTAAAATGGGTATCAAAATATCAAACCGGTAACATACATACCATTTTTCACAAAAAATAAATTCTTCGTAATATTTTGTACACATCGTAATCGACAATAAGATTACACAAAGGAAAAAACAAATCAACAACTACTTCTGCTGGTCAGGAAGAATTAGAGAGAGATATGAAATTCAGATGAACCGAGATATTAAATAGATGAGAGTAAGAAAAAGCCTACTCCCACTTGAAAAATGGTAAGAAATACGATTTTTTTATTTCCTAACCTATATAGAAACAATGAAGAAAAACACGCCTATAACCTCTTGAGACGTCGATGATATACAAAACTAACTGATTTTTGCACGTCAGTCTGAGTTTCACACCAACTGTGTTATCTTATTAGAGATGTCTCACGTTTGAAACTAATTAACATTTTTTTATATGGAAGATAGATCCGTTTTTGATTGGATGGTTCGCAATTTGATACCTTTGATTCGTAGATGCTATTCACGGGAGTATCAAGGATCTTTGATGATTTTTGTGGCAACTGTCAGTTATGGCCCATGCCTGAGGAGCGCTAAAAAAGAGGTGTTTTGAACGAGTTTTTGTTGAGCTCAGTGAAGGAACTCAAATTGGTTTCCTCTTGCTTTGTTTACGTTGTACCACAGTGTGTTTATTAATCGGTGGTTGTTCAAGAAATTTGCACAATATCAGCATTGAATTATGATGAAGACGACAAAGAAAATAGTCTTCTCCTCTTTATGCTTACAAGTAATTTATTTGACGACTCGTAGGATGTTTAAGATTTAAATGCTTACCAGCTTGTCTACCGCAATTATTATTAAAGACAATATAAAAGTTTTCTCTTGTTAAAGCCATATTTGCAACTTCAAATTTTACTTCAGATCCAGTTAAGGATGAAGGGGAGGGGTTCTAGTTTATGCAATTTATAACAACGAAAAAATTTAAAAAATTCGTGAACTCAAACCAGGACATACTTCACCATTGAGTTTTCAAATCAGAGTAGGTGTTTGGACGAGCATTCAAGTTCATTAAAATAGACATGACGTATTATGCTAATAGTAACATTCAAAAAAAAATTGAATTGATTATAATATTAACGCGTCAGTTCCAATTAGTTCATTATTTAAACAAAGTATAAAGTAAACACTTGATATTTACAGCTGACTCTTTAACTCTTCGATTTTCTTTTCTATTGCTTCTTTCTTTACTGAAGCAACCTTCTCTTCAATAGTTGCAGCTTCAACTGTGAGGAATTCACCAACAGCAACATCATCATTCCAATCAGCAGAGCACATCGACTTCAAAATGTCAGTCGCAGCAGCGGTATCGAGAGAATCATCTGCAGCCTTCAAGCTTGCAATGAAGCCATCCTGTGCAATGCGACGTTTAGCCAAATTGTAGAAGAATTTGCGTGACTCTGACCATGGTACAGCAGCCTCGATGACTCCCTTCGCCTTCATACGGCCTGTCTTGTCATGAAGATCTGCAAATTCTGTCGCTGCCTGAAGGTACACTGGCTTCAATAATTCCTCACGCTCTGCGATTTGCTTCTTGATGGCTTCTGCATCGTTGTCAAAGTGAGAAGCTTCAAGATCGGCGTCCAAAATCTGAAGGACAGGGTCAAGTCTGTGCATCACCTTCAACTGGTCAGCGAGGCGGAACTTCACCTCGGTAATACCAGCTGGTTCTAATATACCTCCACGAGAGTCTGGATCGGCAAACATTGTCATCTTCTCCTCGTTGATAGTAGGGTCAACAACAACCCATGATCCTCCACGAAGCTCTCCATGAGGTGGGAGGTAGATGAAAACAGGGTGTTCATACTCACGCAAAGCATCAACGATCTGAGCTCCAAACTTCAAAATTTCACCAGCCATATCACGACTTCCTCCGCTGAATCCTCTCCAATTGGCAAAGAGCATTAATGGAAGACCTTCTTTGTTGAAATCACGGATTGCTTGAGCAGTTTTGTAAGAAGAATCAGGGAACAACACTTGACCAGCTTGCGGGAGAACTGCTTCTCTTGAATTAACATCAGCAGGGTCAGCAGGAACAATTTGGTTTACGAGACGAGTCTCAACAGCAATAGCACCCATCGGGATTCCACCTAGTCGGCCCCTTCCGACGACTACACTCTTACCCCAACCCGCAAGGTACTCCTTGAAACTTTCCTTATCGAAGAAACCTGCTTGATCACTTGTTCCTGAAAGCATAAGACGAGGGTCATACGGAGTAGGAGTAGGCCTAAATTCTACCTCACGATCAACAGGATCAGCAAATTCACGAGATGGAGTAAGTGCATCAACACTCTTTGGTACAAATGATAACCATTGCAAAATAGATTCTACACCCTCCTGATCGTTCTCAACAATTTCATGGGACACACCGTTAGGGAACATAATCTGCGGTCCTCCAAGCTGATCTTGAGAAGTATATACCTCGCGTCCAAGAAGTTTGTTGAGGGCAGAGTAACCAGTTAGGATCATTGGGCCATTCTTCATCTGAATGATACGCTGACCGAGACGGACGAGGTAAGCTCCAATACCAACACTACGGCCAGTAACATAGCTCAAGGTAAAGATCTCATCATATGCCCTTGAAGTCTCACCAGCAATCTTTCCACTTCCCTGGAGATTCTCTACACCAATTCCGTGCTTGGAGCCAATGATATCGTCGAGTGCCCATCCTTCAGGTACTTTGCGAGCATTGACTGATCCTTCAGGAAGTGATTCGTAATCTGAGTCTTCTAGGTATAAGTAATCAAATCCTTTTGATGGGTTTTCAGAGTCAGAAAATTTGATCTTAAACATCGGTTTCAACTCATCAACAAGTCCGATACGTGCACCTGCATTACATGCGATATATACTCGTGGAATCTTGAGCTTGCGCGCGTATTCACTAGCTTTGTAGTAAAATTCATCTTCTTCAACTCCAAACGATCCACTTTGAACTGTAACATCGTTGGCAATGAAAACAACATCACGGCCTTCAGGATATTCAGGAGTTTTCATAGATACAACCCATGCAACCATTCCAATGGGATTCGTTCCAATCTCACGACTTCCAGGAGCAAGAGATCCATCCTCCTGCACAAGAAGTTCATTTGCTTCAAATACACCTCCGGGTATAGCATCGGGTGTAAAAGACAAACTGCTCAAATGACTTTCCCATTCGCCGATAAGACCAACTTCGAGCAGACCCAAAAAGTCGTAGGCGTAAGTCGAGCCGACGCGACGTGCGATAGCACGTTTTGTCTGAACAACGTTGGAAACGTCGTATGGGCTAATCATACACACCTCCTCTTCAGTAGATCCAATAGTACAGAACTGAGTGGAGACTCCAGTGATCGGGTCAGGAGTTTCAACCCATGCCGAGCACTTAAGCCACTCTCCCCCCATTGAAGAAGCAATCAATCGAACGGGTTGAATGACAGAATTTCCGTCACTGTCCGTAGACTTCACACGAACCTTTACTTCGATTTCATCAACACGGAGTTTCAAGAGACGAGTCGCAAGCTTGCTCTTTAACATACCCATGATGCTTTCAAAGTTTGCAGCCAACTCCTCTGGACTAGTATCCTCGAGCTCAGGCAAGGAATGCAAAAAGATTCTGGAAGACGACTGACTAGTAACCTTGGAGTTGGACTGGGCACGTTCAAGTTCGTCCAACCCTTGCAACAAGGCACGGCGTGATCCGGCTGCGGTGACGAGTCCCTTACTGTGAGAGATACCACGTGCGAAAACAACTTGTGGGGCAAACCTCTTTGCTGTTTTCTCAGTTCCAATGTAAACCTGTGCATTTCTTCCAAGTGCATCCATCCGTTCCAAGTTGAAATTGGCATCGAGACGAGCGAGCTCAAGAAGGTGGTGGAAAGTTGGTCTCATGCCCCTTCGAAGAGGATCTTCCTTGAATCCGTCGCATTCCGGGAAGGAAAAGTAGGAAGGATCTCTACAAGGAAAATTGAGCATACAAGTTTGTATTGATTCAATCAGAAAATAAAATAACTCACTTTTTCTCAACAGGAATAACTGTGTTCGCAGTACGAATGCCCAACGAAGTCATCTTGTCTGCACTGCCCGTAATGGCAGTCTCAAGATCGGCAAGTTCAGGACTTTCGCCAACAATGGCAAGGTGGACCGAGTTTAAGCTCTTATCAGACTTTCCAAACTTGGTCTCGAAGTCACCAAGTACAGCCTCCAATGAAGAAATTCCATCTACAACAGAGAGCATTCCACTTCTGCTTACACTTTCAGCCTCGGAAACATCCGAAAATCGATAAGTGAAACTGCAAGTGGCCCTTCCATCAATATCCACTACATCAAGATCGGTAATAATAAAGGCACGGTATACTCGGCGAACGTAGACTTCAATAGCTGCCTTGCGAACAGCTTCGTCACTATCAGCAAATAGAGAAGTAAGAAGATCAACACCAGCGCTCAAAGTCACATCTTGGGAAAGCTCAACGAGGTCAACTCCGGCAGAAAGCTTCTGCTTAAGCTCTTCAACCCTGCTTTCAAATGGAGCAACTTTGGCACCTTCGATAATGGCAGACGCATCTAGGAGGACATCGCCATAAATCTTATCTTTAAGGGTGGTAATCTTTGTGATAGATTCCATAAGTTCTTCTGGGAGACTTTCTCCTCCAAAGCGTTCACTAAAGTTTTCAGTCTGACGCAGAAGGGAGCTGATAATCTTGCTTCGTGGAAGTAGCTGTTGATGGGCAAGGTTGAGATTAATGACAACATCGAGATCTTCTGTGTTTGCTTTGGCAAGGTTTCGTACTACATCATCAAGTAGCTGATCATCAAACATACTCTCAACTCTCATAAATTCTTCAATAGCTTCGATGACAATAGCCGACGAAGAGGACATATCTGACGCGTCAGCAAGGGCGGCACTTGCAACTGCCTCGGCATCACACTAAAAGAAAGCATTTTTGTTAAAGAATAAATGCTTATAATTCCTTCGTATGGATACTCACCTTGTAGCCAGCCAGAGCATTGGTCAACGCTTCACTTGCAGTGATTTCGAGGGGTTCATCTGCAAGATCAAGACTCTCCTCGAAAGTTAAGATCTTTTTAACTTTTGAGGGATCCTTGAGAGATAACGACGCAAGCAAGTCTCCAGCGGAAATGACTGATCCTGGAGATAGCGCATGCGTAATTGATCCGCTTTCAGTTGCCTTAATGGGCATAATCATTTTCATTGCTTCTACCTCTACGAATGGCTCACCAGCCTCAACGTTGCCTCCATTGTCCTGCAAGTAACGAACAACTTTTCCAGTGACATCAGTTCGCAGTTCAGATGGATCAAAAATTGTAGGCATAAGAATTGTAGCACCGTCAAGAACCAAACGCAAACCAAGGGGTTCCTCTTGGCCTAAAATGCGGTGAGTCTCTCCACCGATATTGGCGAGGAGAGCTCCCTCTGCAGTTTTAATCACTCTAACATCAATCACGTTGCCGTTGATCGAAAAGCTGAAGATCTCATTCGACAGACGAGTTACCTCAAAATTGTACTTGGTATCCTGGTATGCAATCTCAAGAGGAAAGCTGTTGATACTAGGAATGCTTCCAGTAGCGACCTGTCCCTTAGTGAAAGACTCTTTTAACTCTTCAGTCATACTGCTTACATGCTCGAAAGCTCTGAAAACAGCAGCGGAAAGAACAGTTAGATGGGGAGGACGTTCCACCTGTACACTCTTCTCTTTGATGAGACCATCTAACCAACTGGTGTCGATGGTATTCTCCTTGAACTCTTGTGTTTCCAAAAGCTGTACCAAGTATTCAACGGTAGTTCTAATTTCACCACGAACTTCAATCTCCTTCAACGCAAGAACAAGTGATCGACGTGCATGTTCACGAGTAGGTCCCTTTGCAAAAAGATGACCAAACTGACTATCAGCAAACTCGTGAATACCTCCATTGGCACCGACACTAAAGTAACCCCATACATTACTGGTCGACTGAAATTTGACACGTTCGATGGAACCAGACGTAGGCTTGAACCCCTCATCGGGATTTTCTGCAGTAATACGTGCGGCTATCACGTGCGAGTCAATATCTTTGTAATCCTCCTCTAAGAAATCAATAGGAGAGTCGCCATACATGTCTGGCAGTCCGTAGAATTTGCGAACCTCAGGAATCTTGTAGAGAGGGATTCCCATTGCTACTTGAAGCTGAGTGGCAGGAAGATTAATTCCAGTGATTCCCTCCGTCACAGGATGCTCGACCTTAGCGAAAAACATTGGTGAGATTCGTATATGCATTTTAACTTTAACAATGCGCACCCACCTGTAGACGAGGATTCAACTCCAAAAAGTAAAATTCGTTGGTATCAGCATTGTACAGGTATTCCACAGTTCCGGCACCCTGGTAACCAATATTCTGAGTCAATCTCTGTGCTGCTTTCTCCATCTCCCTGAAAGTGGCTTTGGGTACAATTGCAGGAGGACCCTCTTCAAAAATCTTCTGAAAACGACGCTGAGTACTACAATCACGGCCGTTCAAGGCAACGGCATTTCCGTGCTGATCTCCAACAATTTGCACTTCAATATGACGAGCATTTTTACACAACTGCATGATAAAGATAGGACTTCCAACTACCTCATTTGTAACCTGGATGTAGGCGTTGGTCAAGTCCTCCTCATTTTCCACGAAACGAATACCTTTACCTCCACCACCTTCACTGGCTTTGATCATAATACCGTTTTCATATCCAATCTTCCTAGCAGCCTCAATAGCTTCATCGACATTTCTGCAGGTTGCCATCTCAAAAGTGTCTTTTGGAATAGTTCCTTCCGCAGTCAAATCTGCCTCCAACGGACCATCATCGACCCCACCAAAAGATCCACTCCATGGGATGGACGGAACCTTTGCGGTCTGAGCCAAAATGTTGGCAGCAATTTTATCTCCAAGGACGCTCATTACTGGTCCAGTGGGTCCAATAAATTTGATGCCCATATCGTTAAGAGTGTTGGAGAGAACAGGATTTTCACTGGCATGACCCCAACCAGGCCACACCGCATCAACGCCCTGCTCCTGTGCAATTTTGGTAATTACTTCTACGTTGGCGTAGTTGTTAGAATTCTTTCCAGCAGGAACCTCAACAAAAGAATCGGCAAGACGAATAAACTCTGCGTTAGCTTTGAGATCCTCAGCAGTTGCCATAGCGACAAACGTAACAGCCTTCTCGTCTCCAAGTTCCATGTAAGCCCATTGGCGCATAGAGAGAATAGACTTAGTCGCAGCCATACCATTGTTGGCAATCAAAACCTTGCGAATTGGACGGTTACCACCTCGAGCCTCGACGTAGTCCTCCATCTTCGTACTGGTTCCAATCTCTTCTACAGCCGACATCTTCAGTGAAGACGACTCGGAAACAGCCACATTGTTCTTCGAGATGAATGCAGAAGCAGCATGATTCTGCTTTGTGGTCAATCCCTTATTAAGGAAGGAGCTAGGCCCTATGACAGAATCAGAGGAAAATTTTGAAATGGCTAAAATGAGAAAAGATATGCGAACACTCTACGTAAACTCAAAAAAGTACGTGTTACGTAAAAAGTTATCAAGGCATGGAGACAGAGATGATTTCGATAGAAAACAATGCCTAACAACAAAACCAAACAAGGTAGGATTCACGACGTGCAACCTCTTGCATCCAACAAAGTCCAATCCTATGAGGGTCGTGGGATAAGCAATCGGTCCCTCGAAGCATTGACGCAAATACTTTCTTTGACATCGAAATTCCGTATACTCAACGCATCAAATAAACACCACAGAAAGAAATTTCTATTGCACTTACCGAAAGCCGAGCACCCCGAGACCAGCAAGCAAGCTGCTGCAAGGGCATAC
>Ga0213867_1001432_pt1 | contig 10634 bp, 12 predicted proteins | sample PICome_12_FD_160120 | JGI IMG/M metagenome (GOLD analysis project Ga0213867, IMG submission 160120) | Coastal seawater microbial communities near Pivers Island, North Carolina, United States - PICO540 | ecosystem: Environmental > Aquatic > Marine > Coastal | place: USA: North Carolina... | reverse complement strand
ATAATCTAGACAGCTTTATGGAACGATTTCATGATAGGCCAGATATCGGAAGAATGAGATGTAATATTGCATTAAACATTACAAATTTAGTATACCTAGATGGTATTATGCAATTTTTATCTAAAAAAGGTTATAGCAATGTAACCCCTCATTATAACTATGTTCATAAGCCTGAGTATTTCTATATAAAAAGTTACGGCAATAGATTGCAAAATGCTTTAGAAATAATTAGGTCACAGGATTATGCAGGTTATGATATGTATAAAACACACGTAATTGAACTAGTAGAAAGCATGAGTCACTTAGAACCAAATCTAAATGAGATTGATAATGCAAAGTCTTGGCTCGATAAATATGATAAGCAAATTGGAAAACAGTTTCTAGATTTATTTCCACTTAATGAGTATATGTTTAATGATTGATTGTGCAATGATATCGGTTCCACCGTTATTTTATAATGGTCCTCACATTGGACCTAGCCTTCTAAAATCATATGCACAGTTAAAAGGATATTCTGTAAAATGTTTTAATCCTTCATTAGACATGGTTGAAATTTTAGAGGAAGAAGATTTTGTAAAATGGCCTTACAATAACTTTGCACACTTTGACGAAAAATATAATTTAGAAACTGTGATATCTGAATGGGCAGATGAGTGGTTATCTTACAATCCAAAGCTTATAGGATTGAGCACTCACGTTTGGGCAAGCGAATTTTACTTAGAAAGAATTTGTAAAGTTTTAAGAAGTAAAACTAAATTGCCAATCATTATGGGCGGACCTGCTGCTATAGAATTGGGAGATACTGCTTTACAAGAAGGATGGATTGACTATCATGTTGTAGGTGATGGAGAAGAAGCCTTCATAAATGCGCTAGAAGGTAAGTTTGATCATCCAAGCATGAATTCTAATAAACCACATGCGGTAAGTAATGAAACATTTGCTGAATTGCCTGGACCTGATTATAGTGATATTGATTTTGAAAGATATAGGACACTAGATCCAAAACAAAACAGAGTATTCTTAATAGGTACTCGTGGTTGTGTATTTGATTGCAGTTTTTGTAATGTGCCTGCACTTATGAAATATAGGTTTAAAGACGGTACAAAATTTGCAAATGAAGTTAAAGATATCCAAAAGAAGTACAACCCAGAATGGATAGAATTTGCTGATAGCTTGATAAATGGAAGTTTGCGTGAATATAGAAAAATGATCACAGAGCTTGCTAGATTAAACAAAGAAGAACCCGAAACAAAGCCCAAGATTGTAGCGTTTTACAGAATACGTCCTTTGAGTCAAACCAAAGAAGAAGATTTTAAATTAATGGCTGAAAGTGGATTCTTCAGATTAAAAATAGGTGTAGAGTCTGGTAGTAAAGACGTTCGAGATCATATAGGTAAAACTGAAACTGACGAAGAAATAATGTATACACTTGATATGTGTAAAAAATATGGTCTTAAAATAAATTTACTTATTATTGTAGGTTATCCTACAGAAACAAAAGAAGATTTTTTAAAAACTATGAATATGCTTAAAATGATTGCCGAAAACGGATATTCAGAAGTGGTAGATAGGGCAGTAGTAAATGAGTTATATATTAGTACAGATACGGGGTTATCTAAACAGATTGAAGAATTAGAAATTAAAAATGCAGAATCACACACTAATTGGACTAGAATATTACCAAACGGCGAAATATTAGATGCTGATGAACGTCAAAGAAGACTAGTAGAATCTATTACATATATTAAAGAAAACTTTAGCGGTAAGATAATGGTATTCAGTGAAAGCAAAGTTGCTATGGAGGATAACAAGAAATGATAGAAATTTATGATAACTTTTTGCCCTCTGATGTTTTTAAAGAAATACAACAAGAAGCAGAAACATTAAAATATGAAAAAATTACTCTTGGTGATGATCCTGCTTACAAACTAGACACTGGTACTATTTTTAAAACTCATAATAAATTTTGGTCAGATAAACCAAAAGTATTTGATAAATTTTTTCAAGCAATGCATGAATTAGATCTTCCATCGGACGTATTTTCTCTTATGGTTCATGTTTATGAGCCTGGCGCAGAAATTAGTTGGCATAGAGACTATGCTTCATTAGCATCATATTCTTATTATATACATAATGAATGGCGTAGTGAATGGGGAGGTCAATTATTAACTACTGATGCAGAAGATACAGACAATAATAATGGAACAGTCTTTTCACATAGACAAGATGTAATGACACCCGGTGTAGGAAAATACTACGAACCGATTCCTAATAGATTAGTCATTATTAAAGATTGTTTACACAAAGTAAATCGAGTACAGCATAGAAGAAAAAGTTTTACAGGATTTTTTAAATGAACTGGTTATATACTCGCAAGGATGTTACATTGTTACAGCTCGAAGTTACATCTTTTTGTAATTTAAAATGTCCTGCGTGTGAAAGAGAATTTGGAAAGAGTACTACTAGTCTTAAAGAGACAGCAGATATTGTGTATAATAATCAGCTTAAAGGACGTGAACATAAAACAACAAAATTTGATTTTGATAGCGAACATATATCGGCTAAACACATTAATACAACACATATGCCTTTGGAAAAAATCAAAGAATGGTTTACAAGAGAAACACTTCCTAATCTACAATTAGTTACATTTAGTGGAGCAATAGACGAACCTGCTGCTCATCCAAATTTTTATGAGATATGTAAACATTTTGTTGATGAATTTGATTGTGAAGTAAGTGTCAATACTAACGGAAGTATAAAAACTAAAGAGTTTTGGCACAAGCTAGGCACACTAGGTATAATAGTAGAATTTGCACTCGACGGTTTAAAAGATACTTTGCATATATATAGAGTAGGTGCAGATTACGATAAAGTTATAGAAAATGCAAAAACGTTTATATCTGCAGGGGGAAAGGCATGGTGGAAATTTATAGATTTTAAACATAATACACACCAGTCAGAAGAAGCTAAAAAAATAGCAAAAGAATTGAATTTCGAAAAGTTTGTTTATGTTAATAGTGCTCGTCCTGCAAGTAAAGATATGAATACACCTTATGATTTTAAACATAAGGAAAATACAGAAGTTAAATGTAAATCTACTTACAAACCTTGGCTATATGTAAATTATGACGGGGTAATGAGTCCTTGTTGTTATTTTGGATATAATGAAAGATCTAGAGATCCTAAAGATAATTTATACAACAGCACAATAGATGAATTTTTTGATTCTAGCGAGTTTTTAAATACTTTAAAAAATAATTGGAATACAGATAATTGCAACAGACGTTGCTATATAAAATGTAAATTGAATCAAAAAGATAACAAAGAGATAATATGGTTATAGCATGGCTTACTGTATGGCACAATATAGAAACGTTTATATTAATAATGGCAAAGCTAGACCTTGTTGCTGGTATGAACGTAAAGAACTAAAAAATAAAGTTCATCAACTGACAGACATTGTCGATGTATTCCATTCTGACGAATTTAATGCTATACGTGAAAACACTGATCTAAAACCTAGCGGCTGTTGGAAATGCCAGATGCACGAAGAAAAAGGCGGAAAAAGTCATAGACAATTATGGAATGAACGTGAAATAGATAACGGTGAAGTAAAACTTACTGATCTTGATTTTTATATGGGCAATCTATGCAATTTAGCATGTGTGACTTGTAGTAGTAACAATAGTAGCAAATGGATTGCAGAAGAACAAAAAATATTTGGTGCAGCTGAAAAAACTACCCAAGACGATATAGACATAAAATTGTCTTGGGAACTTGTTAAAGATTTAAAACGTATAAAACTTGCAGGCGGCGAAGTTACAATTATGCCTGGACATAAAAAGTTTTTGCAACAATTAATTGATTTTGATGTTGCAAAAAACATAACATTGGTTTATATAGTTAATAATACAACAGATCCAAATGAATTTAAATCTTTATTTGAAAAATTTAAAAAAGTAGAATTTATTTTAAGTATAGATGGAATTGGCGAAGTAAGTGATTATGTGCGTTATCTAAGTAATTGGAATAGTTTAGAAGACAATATCAATAAGACGATAGACATGGGGATAGATGTCAGTGTAAATTCTGTAGTTAGTATATTGAATGTTTATCATATGCCAGAATTGTTAAGCTGGTGGAATAACAGAGGCGATATCATGTTTAGGCTTTTGGATTATCCCTCACATTTAAGTATAAAAAATTTATTACCATGGCAACGTGACATAACAATAGACAAACTGAGCAAACATAATGAGCTTGATCATATTGTAAAAGCACTTAAAGAATTACCACAAGGAGATTACGATAAGTTTGTTGACTGGATAAGCAAAGTAGACAATCACCGTAAGAATAGTTTTTGGAGTATAAATGAGCAGTACCGATAAATTCTTTTGTTATTTTCCTTTTGTACATGCAAATATACGTGCTAATAAAAACAGGCAAGTTGCTCCTTGCTGGCGTAGTGATGAAATTTTAGGTAATCTAAATGAAAATACATTAGAAGAAATATGGAACGGAAATGCGTATAAAGAACTTAGAGAAAAGTTTTTAAGAGGAGAAAAACCTGCAGGGTGCGCACGGTGTTGGAAATTAGAAGAAAATAACGAATCAAAAAATCTAAGTTTGCGCAGTTGGTATTTAGAGCATTATAAAAAATATAAAAATAATATATCAGATCCAAAATTAAAAAGTGTTGAATTAAGATTTAGCAATCTTTGTAACTATAGCTGTTTACATTGTGGATCTGATCATAGTACTTCGTGGAATAACAAATTAAAAAAATATAGTGGTCTTAAAGATTTTCATGATATAAACGAAAGAGATCCTCGTATTATTACAGAACATGAAGTAGATTCAATGATTCCTATGTTTGCTACTGTTGACGAAATACGTATCACAGGAGGTGAACCATTAACTGATCCTGTGTTTTATTATTTTTTAGAAAGTATGCCTGCACATATTGCAAAAAATATAGAACTTCTAATAGTAAGTAATCTTAGCACTCTTAAGTATGAAGAAAAAGATGCTATACCTTTATTTGAAAAATTTAAAGAAGTTAAATTACGTGTAAGCATAGATGCTGATGAAGATACATACAGCTACTTTAGAAGTGGCGGTGATATAGAAACTGTTAAAGATAATATAAAACGTATACAAAGTTATACAAATAATATTAGTATAAGCGGAGTATGTGCAGTCAACATTTTAAACATAACTAGAATTGAAAATATTGTAAAATTCCATGAAGATAGAAATATGTTTTTTAAGGTTATGTTTGTTCAAGAGCGTCCTCCTTATCTAGATATACGCAATTTACCTATTGAACTTAAAAATCAGGTTAACCAAATAGATATTAATCAATATAATGATCATAACAAACAAGAATTACAGCGTGTACTTGATTTTATGAATAGCAGCGAAGGAAATAGTAAACACTGGAATGATCTAAAGGTATATATTTCTCACATTGACAAAATGAATTGTACAGATTTTTTAAATACCTATAGAGAACTAAAGGAGTTTTGGTTTGATTAGGTTGACGCATCTAAAAGAAAATGCTATTGAAAAAATTTTAGAAATTAAGAAAGATTCTGAACGTGTTGAAAAACATCACGGTGTAGTAAATCATAAGTTTTCAAAAAAACAGTTTAATTGGCTTTTAAAAGATTTAAACATAGAAGGTAAAATTACAGGCGGAAATTTTTTCGAAACACCTAATCCCTTTCATGTGCATACAGATACTGGTAAAAAAGAAGAACTTGGAAAACTTAAACCTAAATTTAATATTGTTATACCATTAACAGAAGCAGAAGATCATAATACCGTAATATTTGATCAGAAGTGGCACGGCGATGCAAGTCATTTTATGGTAGGTAGTATATATAAGTATTGGCCTGATCCAGTTTATAATTTACGCAAATCTAGCTACCATGGCGTAAAAGGTTTAACTGATTTTAATTTTCACATAAAACAATACAAAGATTACCTTAAACATTTACCATATGAAACAGTACAAGGCCTAAGTATTAAGAAAATAGTCCGTTGGCGAATAGGCGAAGTAATTATATTTAATAGCGAATTATTACATTGTGGTAGTTATTTCCAAGGTGTTAAAAAAGGTCTAACAATTTTAGTAAGCGATGTTTGAATTATATAAATCTCCACATTATGGGCTAGGTACTTGTGTAGAAGTTCATATCGACAAAGAAAATCAAATTATTAAACGTCAATACAAAGATGATGCTATTACAGTAAACGGCTCGATAACAAAAAAATCCTCACAAGAAGTTGAAGCATTTTTTATGAATGAAGTCTATTGGTTAGAAAAACTCCAAGGACCTTGGTTACCTATGACACTTGATGTAAATATGGCAACTAGAACAATTATCCAAGATTATACATATCCCGATCTATTAACTATAAAAAAAGATTTGCATAAAATAGTTCCAAACATTGAAGAACAAATTATAGAGATGTATAAGTTTTTTAAACAAAAGGGTGTATATAAACGCAACGGTAGCTTGAGTAATTTAAGTTTATGCGGCAACAGAGTTATTGCATTTGACTTCAAATGGGCAACAAAACGTCCTGAGGGATTAGAAATGGAATTGCGTAGTTATGATGATTGGCTAAGTAAAATTAGTCTAGATCTTCCTCACAAATTAAGAGAATTATTATGATTACATATAAACCGTTGCCTATTGAAGATCCTGAAGTTAAAATTAACTTAGAATGGAAAAAACACAATGTAAAGCAGTTTGCAGACAAATATAAAAAGTGGATTCAATCGAGTAAAAATGCAGTAGTATATGGTTTAGAGAATTATAATTATTATCTTACAGATGGTGTTACTGGAGCATTTTCTGATTTTGAAAAAACATATCCGCATTTGCAAAGTGTAGCGTTTAGAGGCGAATATCCCTATCATAGAGACACAGGCGCTAAACGAATAGAGCACATAATGGATTTGCAAAAAGGACAAAAACTTTATATAAGTTATCCTTTTGCGGCGCACGGCATGGTGCATTATCAATTCGACTTAATAATGGATTCTTGTAAAAAACAAAATATTCCTGTGTTTTTAGATTGTGCATACTTTGGTGCTTGTGCATTTCCTGATCTGTATTTAGATAACGACTGTATTAAATTTGTAGGATTTAGTATGAGCAAAGCATTTGCAACAGGACGTTGTAAAATTGGCATATGTTTTACAAAAGAAAAAAATACTTTTATGAGTTTACTAAACGAGTATAGTTATGTTAATCATATTAGTATCGGCATACATGATTACATATTAGACAACTTTACACCCGATTATATGTTTGACAAGTATAGACTTAAACAGTTAGAAATATGTAAAAAATACAATCTAGATGTTAGTAATACTGTATTTTTAGCCTACAGTTACAAGCCAAAAACAAAAGGGTTTGATAGAGACGGAACTGTAAGTAGATATGGAATAGCTGATTTGCTAGTAAATGGTTATGATAGAGAGATAGAATGGATATCAAAGAAATAGATTTTGAAACATTAAAAAACTATTGGATTGAAGTTGATCACTTTAAAGATCCTAACAAACGTATAGTTGAAGTTATAAAGTATCTAGGACCGCATACAACGCCCTACAGTGACCCTCGACGTATTGCCTATGGGTTATATGACGAAGGTAAACTAATAGGTGCTACACAGCTTGTGCATTGGAACGAAGGACAAGTTAGATATCGTACACTAAACGTAAGAGAAGATTATCGTGGCAAAGGACTAGGGTTTTTATTGCTAAGTACAGCATATGAAAGAGATTGGAAAGGTTGGGGAAACCTATTCGGTTGGATAAGAGATACTCACTATGAATGGGCAAAAAGACATGACTTTTTTGAAATTGATAGAGAATGGACAGACGATCATATAGCAATGGAAAGAGATATGTAATGGATGTAAAGAAGTTACAATATAAATTTGACAATGTAGAATTATTATCAGCAGTTACTGATATAATAGAAACTGTAGGTTTACACAAGCATCATAATCAAATCAGTCTAAAACATACTGAAAACGAAGATGGTAATTTATGGTATCAAGGGTGTGGTAGTTTAAAGTATAAATTCGGCGAAAATTTTATTGATACAAATGGAAATTTAATCGAAAACGAAATAAAATTAGAACAAAAAGATTTTACTGTATTAAATAGTAATTTAAAAGAGTCCTACTTATCTGAAGTACATGATACCATTGCTAAAGATTACACCTTTGGTAGATTTCGAATTATGGCAATGGTCCATAAAAAATGTATGAGTATGCATACAGATACTAGCAAACGTATCCATATACCTGTGTATACAAACGAAAATTGTTTAATGATAATTGATAATCGGGTATATCACATGCCCGCAGACGGCAATGCCTATCTTACAGATACAACAAAGCCGCATACTGCGTTAAATGCTAATCACAGTTTTATGCGGCTTCATTTATTGTTTGATTTATATTAATATAGGTCTTGCCAACCAGCACCATTATAACCTTGGTGCTTTGCAACATCTGTTACATAAACCATCATACCTGCAACTGGTGTTGGAATTGCGGCATCACGTGCGTCTGCATCTGCATAAACACCTGGTGTAATAGCATTGTTTGCTTTTATTTCTCCACGCACATCTAGTTTTACTGCTGGATCATATGTTCCCATACCAAACTTGCCATCTTTTGCAGTAAAGTATTTTGTTTCATCTGAAAGGAACCCTTCATTAAGATCGTGTGCTAATCTAAAGTCGCTATCACTGCCTCTTAATGTACTTCTTACTCCAGTACCATTTGGTGTGTCCGTGTAACCAAAGTTGACAACACCATAGTTTCCTGTGTAAGTACTCATGTCAGTTGTTGTATCAGGCGCAGTTACATAATAATTGATTCTGCTTCTTGCGTTTTCGGTTTCAACTCTAACTTCTGTAATACCGTTTGGATTACGTAATGTAATACTGTCGTCTGTTTCTATAACAGGTGCTGTAATTTTAGCAACGTTCATTGATAATGAAAGAGCATCGACCATTGTGCTTGAGTCAGAACCAAACACACTTCCTGATACATCGCCTCGGTGATAACCTACAGTTGGGCCTACGTGAGTACCTTCGCTGTCGCCAACTAGAAATCCATTAAATGTTCCAGTGCCTACATCTACTATTACTGAACTGTCAGCTGCTAATAAATCACCTTGGAAAGATACAGAATCAACGTTTGTAAATGTTGCAAAATTACCATCGATATTAGTTGTAGATATGTTTACAGCAGTTAAATTATCTGTAGTAATTTCTGTATTTTGAATTCTTGTTCTTATAACATCAGTATTTTTATATCTTTGCTCAGCAGCGTCCCAAGCAAGAATGTCTGCTTCATTTTCGTTGAAGCTGAAAATGTCAGTGATATTTTCTGTAGTCAAAGGACCAGGACGCCATCTTTGTTGTTCTTGCTCCCAGATAAGTGCTTCGCCGTCAACAGGTGCAGTACTATCGCCAAAGTCAATTATCACGTCATCAAGTCCAGCTAGTGTATTGGTAGCACCAGCGACGGCTTTTGCTTCCCAATTACCTGTACCAGAGTTATACGCTAGAATTTCACCGTTATTAGGAGCAGCAACACTGACGTCTGCTACTTCATCTAGTGTTAGTTCTTTACTACGCCAATCACCTGACGTACCATCATATGCAAGAACATCTCCGTCACTAGGAATTGCACTATCTGCATTAACATCTGCTAAATCATTTATACTTGATTGACTTAGATCAGCTAGGCCGCCTCCACCACCGCCTAGTGTATCAACTGCATTACCGCCTACAGTAATGCCATCGCCGACATAAAGTTTCTTCGTATCTGTTGTGTATATTAATTCGCCTTCTAAAGGCGTAATTAGTAAGCGTTCTGCATCTGTGCCGCGTCTTAGACGTAATGCCATTCTAATAACTCCTGGAACTATTTGTTACTAGTATTTATGCCTTTTGTCATAATAAACTATCTTCTTTTCTTAAGAAAACTCTTAGTACGACTCTGAATGTCAAGTTTAACTTTCGCAGTATCTAATTTAAAATCTACACCATCGATCACATCTTCATATTCTTCAAACAGATCTTCTAGAGAATCTTCCAGTGCTCTAGATCCTTCTTCGCTTCTAGTATGATGTCTATCAATATCTATCTCCCAGATTTTTCCATCTGTAAAATGTATATTAATTGATTTTATATACTCTATCGGAACTGCTTTTATTTCAATATCTTTAAAAATTTCTGGCCAATGATCGATTATGTCTTGAGAAAGTTTTTTCTTTTTCTTAGGCACTCTCTTCAGTCTTCTTTTTTCTTTTAGTAGGAACAAGTTCTTCTGCTTGTTCACGCAGTCTTTTAGCTTCTTTAAATAAGCTGTCAGCCTGTGATCTATATTGTGCCGCTAGTTCTTCGTCTGTAATAACTGACTCTTCAGTGGCTGTTACTTCCTGTACAGGTTCTTCAACAGGAGTATCTTGTTTTGCAGGCTGAGATGAAGGCTTAATTGCTAGATCTTCGACAGTAACACCTCGTTGTTGTGCTACCATTTCGTTAAGCTCTTTTAAATTAATTGAAGTATTCCTATTAGGTGTCAAT
>Ga0213867_1001431_pt1 | contig 10636 bp, 6 predicted proteins | sample PICome_12_FD_160120 | JGI IMG/M metagenome (GOLD analysis project Ga0213867, IMG submission 160120) | Coastal seawater microbial communities near Pivers Island, North Carolina, United States - PICO540 | ecosystem: Environmental > Aquatic > Marine > Coastal | place: USA: North Carolina | collected... | reverse complement strand
GTATGCCGCACCATACACTAGACCACTAGTTGTTCCATACATGGTCGCGGTGTTAGCCACCATCATATCCACAGTGGTATCGGTGGGATGATTGCTTAAATAATCCGGGACGGCATCCCAGTTCTGATTCCATCCATTTGTTTCCAGGGTATTTCGATTGGTCCATCCAGCGCTCCCGTCATCTGTGGCGCTGTAGTGGTAGTTGGGGGTATCGGTTACCACATTCATTGCGCCGTATTGGCTAGATGCATACGCGGTAAACGCGGCGTCATTGACAGCCGACAGCTCACAGCAGATAGCGAAAGAATAGCTAACTAATGAAATGACAGCTCTGGAGTAGGGTATTTGGATGTGCTGTTTAATGAATGAATGTAATTTCATATCTGATGGGGCATTTAGGAGCGAAAGCTCAGGGTGATTGGTTACAAATAATCCGACATAAATGTATACGGCTTAAAGCTTAGAGACTTTAGCCAGATCGTATTCAAATACGCTTTACTCGATTAGCTTAGTTTTTAATTGAGGTCGTTTTTGACCGGCGTCGTATTCTTTTTGACGGCATGCACCGGATGTTCTCAAACATCATGCAGGATTCGACATATTTGCACATCAGCTCTTAACATTTTGTATTTGATGCAGTGCACCTATACTGTTATACTCTAGCTATTATGAGTGAGCAGTTCATTACGAGACAAACCCTGCTTCAGCGTGTGGCTGGCCCAGATGGTTACGATGCTTGGAAGGAGTTTGTCAGTTATTATGAATCCTTTATTTTTATGTTACTGCGTGGCATGAAAGTTCCAGAGGCGGATTGCGAAGATATTGCTCAAAATGTCCAAGTGAAAATCTGGAAAAATTTAGATAAATACCGCTCGAATCGTGCGAAATTTCGAACTTGGTTTTCGAGCATTATTCGCAATGAAGTGTATACTTATTACGATTCACAGAGGCGATTGAATCGTAAACATGAGGCGCTCAAAAATGAAATGAAGCCTGGGTCGATGACTGATGAAGTCTTTGATCAGCTGGTCGAACGTGAGTGGTCTGTATATGTGACCAATCTTGCAATGCAGCGTGTTGAGAAGCATTTTACTGGCAATGCGATTGAGGTTTTTAAGCTGACCCTAGATGGGATGGATGCCAAGGTGATCGCCAAGCGATTTGATATTGTTGTCAGTACGGTCTACGCCTTGCGTAACCGAGTGAAAAAGAAGCTACTCGAAGAGGTCGATGGCCTGCGGTAGCCGCTTGGCAATGCGTTTGCTTCGTTTAAGAATGAGTGATATTTACCCCATGTGCGCTTTGGGCGTGCGCACATTGAAGATGATCATGGTATGAACTACGATAATCGGCTGGCTCGTTTCTTCTATGCTTCGAAGTCAGATGTAGATGAGGATCAATGGGACCAAGTCTTGCTGGATCGTTTGCAGGATAGGGGAGCTCGTTATTCCTTCGTCGAAAAAATTGCGGCTGGTGGGATGAAGCAGATTAGCCGAGTCTATGATACTCAGGTTGATCGTTTTGTGGCCATGGCGCAGTTGTTGCCGGGTACAAGCGATGATTTTTATGAGCCCTTTCTGAGAGAGGCTTGTTTAACTGCACGCTTGGAGCATCCCAATATCATATCGGTGTATGATATTGGCCTAGATGCTCAGAAAATGCCTTTTTTCACGATGGAACTGAAGTCGGGAGTTTCACTAGCGAGTATTATAAAAGCTTTAAAGGCAGGAGATCCCAACTTCCAGGCGCGGTATCCTCCTGAGATGTTATTGGAAATTTTTGTCAAAATTTGTGATGCGATGGCCTATGCGCACGCTCAGGGAGTGGCTCATTTGGATTTGAAGCCTGAGAACATACAGATAGCCTCATTTGGTGAGGTGACAGTTTGTGATTGGGGGCTTGGGCGTTTCCTAGAACTCAAGCCATCACAAAGCAGTCAGCTGCGTTTACATGTCGATCTTCTAAATACGATCCCTGCTTTAGGGATGGCATGTGGAACGCCTGGTTTTATGGCTCCCGAACAGATGACTAGCGGGGGTGTGGTCTCTTATCAAACCGATATTTATGCACTGGGAGTCATTCTCTATACAATGTGCACATTGACGGAGCCTAACGAGCATGGAACGCTAGAATTGAAGTCGATCGTTGAAGATTCTGCATATTCGGATATGGCTCACGGCTGGCTCATACAACATCCTGGATTGAAATCAGTTATTCGCAAATGCTTGGCCTATGCTCCAGAGCAACGCTATACATCGGCCGCAGACCTAGGCGACGAAATCCGGCGCTTTCAAAGTGATTTGCCGACGAGAGCTGAACGGGCAAATCTGATGCGTAAACTACATTTATTTTATAAACGCAATCGCCGTATTTGCCATACCTTATTAGCTGGTACGCTGTTGATTGGCTTTATTGTGGCTGTATTTATCTTTGTGTTGCGCGAACGCGATCGTCGCGTGCATAGTGCGCGAATGGAGGCGATCGAGGCAGAACAGCTTTATCAACAGGAGCAAGCGCATGCTGGTGAAGTAAAACGCGAGTATTCGGGCGCTCTTAAGTTTATGCACATGCAGTTTGCATATGTGGCCAATCAGAGTGCTCCAGTGGATGCCTACATTTACCACGAGATGATCAGGCGCTTGCGTATCGCGCAACAATTGAATCCTCATGATACTCAAAGCATGGCGGCGCATGCGATTATTTTATTTATTTTACAGCGCTATAATGAAGCGACAGAGGTGTTTGAGGCCGCTCCAAATTGGGCATGGGATATTCGTGATCTAGCCGCAAAATATAGGCATAAAAAAGAGGATTCAGAACGTTTGCATGCAGGTGATTTGGCTGAGCTTATTCGTGATTTTCGCGCCCGTAGTCAGCGGCCAGCGACGATTGCGACGATTGAACAAATTGCGCGCTATGATTTAAATCGACGGGAATCTCTTGGCGAGCGCGCACTGATTGTAGAGGAACTCATCAGGATTTATAATCCGCAATGGCTAGGCCGGATATTTGATTATATCCCCGAGACTCGCCACTTAACTATTGGGGGTGAAAATTTATGGTTTTTAGACAGAAGGCCTGCAATGACTGGATCATTAAAGCCACTTGATTGGCTTGATGTGCATACCCTCAAACTTCATGATCTAAAGTTTTCAGATTTAACCGGATTAGAAGGGCTCTCAGTTGCACGATTGGATCTGACGCAGCTTAAAGGCCAGACCCTTTCTCTCGATGTATTGCAAAAGTTTAAGTCGCTAGGAGAAATTGTTGTGAATTTCGGTCAAATCTCAGAAGAAATGCGTCGTGTAATTCCGCCGTACGTAAAGCTGGTCGAGCGATTTGATCTCAATAATAATGGATAAAAAATGTCGACGATGGCTGTAGGCAAAATTAAATATTTGCTCCGATTGGGGGGCGCTTTTAGCGTATGTCTTATGCTGGGCCATGCGAGTATAAGTTCGGGGCAAACAGAGCGATATGAGTCAAATTTGGTTGACCCGAACACTCCGCTTGATGCTGGTCCCAAAGATGCCACACTTGTTTTTAGCGATGAATTTAACGCTTCAAGATTGGATTCCCATCGATGGAATCTCGGGCTCAACGCAGAAAATACTTTGCATGGAATGCTCGATTCAAGCTATCGTATGGAAAATATTGATTTTATAGATGGAAAGCTGAGATTAACCGCGCGGCATCATCCTAAAGGTGTACTGTGTAAGCGTTCTAAAGATATGAAAATCTATGGGTACTCGTCGGGCGCAGTGAATACAAATGGGAAGTTTTATTTACGCCAAAATATGTATGTCGAGGCAAGGGTCAAACTCCCCATAAATGAAGGAGGATATTGTGTTTTTTCCGCGATACCAAGTCGCAATCATGCGACGACTTTTACGGATCCCAGGGAGCGGATGCAGTTACATTTTTTTGAATATGTTGCCAATGAGAATCAGAGAATGTTTGCCAGCCTAATTTGGTTCAACGACTATTTGAAAAAAGAGATCCCTTCGCATCTGAATAGCTCTGAATATATCAAGCTAACAGAGGATCATTATGTTATCACAGCCGACATGAAGCGAGCCCGCTGGATTGGAGATCATAGCTTAATTCCAGTGCTGGATTGGTATGAATGGTATGAATGGAACGATTTCGTGACCGTAGGCTTTAAGGCGACACCCAGTCAGCTTGAGTGGTATATATCAGAAAAAGGACCTGTATGGCAATCTCCCCCTTATATGGTCTTTCAGGGGGGGCGAGTTGCCCCGCCCGTTTATTTGGGTCTGGAACGACCGAGCCATTATGATGCGTGGCAACGGTCAGTTCCCGCGTGTCTAGAAAATAGTTTGATACTGGATTTTAGTTTGCGCGAAGCTAGCTGGGCTGGTGGGCCTATTAACAAAGAACAGCTGCCTGCATACATGCTGGTCGATTACATTCGTGTCTATGAGTTCAATTGAATCCGCCTCGATCCCGCCTTCATTTAAGAAGCTCAATGCATTGTTGATGATCTAATTATAGCTAGGCTGTAGAAGTACGATTGAATGTGCCAATGCCAAGCGTCACATAAAGCACCTTTGATTGGAACTATGCAGATGTCGTGTATTTTTATACCTGAGAAGTACGGGCGCTATAGAAGTGCTTTTGAAACGGAACGCTTGTGTCTTATCAGGATTTCAGTGTAAATTTTCAGATCAACGACTGACTATAATACATTATTTCGTGGGACGGAGGATCACAGCTTTAAGATTGAAGAGTGCTTCTCCTTTCTTTTCGGACATTTTGAGACTAAAGTGATAGTTTGTTAGATCTTCCAAATGCACTGTCCCGACCGTCGTTGTTATATACTGACTCCATCCTCCTGTGTGACGCGTAATTCCATTTAATTTTTGGCCCGCAACCTTAAATTCAAAGGTGCTATCTTTTGCGTTTGAGGCGTAAACAAATAATACTGCATATTTGCCGGGCAGCACGATTTCCTGGCGCCAATTCGCCTGATTATCCGTAGAGGTCCACCAGCCTAAATTTCCACCTTTCTCAAAACTTAATGGGCCAGATCCCGTCAATTCCGCCTTGTTGGCAGTTAAAATTAAATCGCCGTCTTGGACTGGGATATCGATATCCAATGTTTCGAATATTTTCACGGAATTCGGCATCACAACAAGTTTAATAACGGAGCTATAATCGTTGGTCGCCTCTTTGGGTATCGATAGTAGCATGGAGGTTTCATGATTCTTTGCGTATACCCTTTCCTTCGAACCCATGAGGCTGATGGAATCAACCTCAGCATTGAATCCATCTACAATCAGTTGGCCGTCATTGGGCCACTCAAAAACATGAATATAATAGGTATTCTCTTTTTGTAGCACGCGTCCCCAGCGCTGTAAGGGAACCTCTGCAAAGTCAGTCGCATATATGGCATCAGTATGATCTTTCAACCATTTTCCCATGCCAGCAAGTCTCTCTAGGCATCCAAAAGGAAATTCCCCTTCTGCTGTTGGGCCAACGTTGAGGAGTAGATTGCCTCCTTTAGAATTTATATCAACTAGTTTTTGGATTAGCTGCTTTGTGGATTTCCAGTTTTTATCGTGCGCTTTATAGCCCCATGAGTTGTTGATTGTCCAACAGGCTTCCCAGTAATAATCTAGTTTTGTTCCGGGGGTAAAATTTTCAGGTGTTCCAAAATCTAGCTTTGAGGCAGCGCGCTTGCCGACTCGGTTATTGATAATGGCATTCGGCTGGATTTTTTGTAAATAATTATAGAGATCGATGCCATCATCCATAGTCCAGTTCTTCCACCAATCCCCATCAAACCAGAAAATTTGGGTATCGTACAGATCAACGAGCTCTTTGAGCTGCGCTTTCATGTACGCCACATATTCTTTTTTTGAGCTAGGACTCACCCAGTCTGGTTCTCCCCACTTTTCCCAGGTACTACCGGTAGCGGGCTTTTGCGTTGGGTGGTGCCAATCAATAATGGAATAGTACGTCCCAAATTTTACACCATATTTTTTGCAGGCTTTACTGAGTTCACCCAAAATGTCTAGGTCCAAGCCCGATGCGTCTTTAATGTCATATTTTGTATATTTCGAGTCCCACAAACAAAAGCCATCATGGTGCTTGGTTGTGATGACCAAATATTTCATGCCTGCCTGGACTGCTGTTTTAATCCATTGCTCTGCATCAAATTTACTTGGATTAAATTGCTTTGCAATCGGCGCATATTCTTCTTTGGGGATGTCTGCATTGGCTTGTATCCATTCTGCATAATGGCTGATTGGCTTGCCTTTCCAAATACCTCCCAGCGTGGAATAAGAGCCCCAGTGGATGAATAATCCAAATTTGGCTTCATCAAACCAATTCATGCGAGCATCAAACTGAGCAGTGCTTTCTTCTGCAATGATCGACGTCATCCCCAGCAGTAGCCAGCATATCATAACACGCATGTTTGTTAATTGAATCGATGATTTTAATTATATGAGGTGTCGTCTTCGCCTTATTAGTGTGTTGAAATGATGGGAGCGCTCCTTTAGTTGGCGGGCTTGCCATACATTCTAACTTGGCCGAGACCTGCTTGGATACCGCGTCCTCCGTCGCCTTCTTCCCAATAATTTCCAATCGAACGCTCTCCTTTAGCGCGGATACGCAAATAGCGGACTGGTTCTTCTTTTAAGTTGACCACGCGGCTCGCCTCAAATGCTTTGCGATCGTCGCCTTCAGGTATCTGAACCTCTCTCAGCAATCGCCAATTCGAGAGTTGATCGCCTTCGTGTGCGACATGGATTTCAACCTGTCGCATGCCTCTGCGAGTGAGTCCGTAATTTCTATTTTGAGCATAATTCCATATTCGTAATTCATCGAGCAAGTAAACCTGTCCTAAGTCAAATGTCACAGATACTCCGTCAGGGCCTCCTGCATGCCAAGGGCGATCAGCATCGTTCGTGATGTTAAGTTTTGCGGAACGAGTCCCAAAGACACCAGGAGTCGATTCAATCATTTGATGGCCTGTAATCAGTCGATAATGGCGGCGGCCGCTGCTCACGTAGACGGCCACAGGATCAACGTAATCTTTTGCGATCGAGTCGTGTTTCGGTTTTCCGAGTAATTTTTGCTTTGTTTGAGTCCATTCTTGATGGCCGGCTTTCATATGCTGCATGAGATTTTCCCATGAAGCAAAACGCTGTAGGACCTCTGGATCTTGAGTTAACGCAGCCTTTGCTTTGTGGATAAGCTGTTCCAGTTCCTTGAGATTGGCTTCGTTACCTTGAAGTTCCCAAAATACGCGCTGATTCAAGTTAGCACTATAATTTTTTGGATCGCTGACAATCTGTTCCATTTTAGCATAAAATGCGCGTAGAAAGCGGCCACTTATTTCGCCAAATGATTGTGAGAAATACTCATCAAGCAAGTCGTCGAGTTCGAAATTTGGGTTATCGAATCCTTTCATGAGTAGATAGAAATCTAGGCCTTCACCCCACCCACATAGAAATATTCCCTCAACTCCATCTGAAGCATATTGCACGGCACGAGCATGGATCGCTTTTGGTGTAAATTGTGGGAATACTTTGTGCCCACGTATGGCACCAATTTCACCAGGGTGGTGATAATAATTCCATAAATAGGTACCCGAGCCACTGCGCGCATTTTGTTGCACCCAAAATTTGTAAGCGGTTTCGTCATTTCTTCTCTGAGCCTCCTTCCAATGATCGCAGGTAATCGGGCAGGGGACTGCGACCACATTCGGCTCAAGCTCGATCTTGGCTGGCTCCCAGAAGTAATCTTCATAAGCGAGTACCGAAATGGTTTTGTCTGGATGTGTCTTCGCTATGCGCCTCGCAACTTTATTGGCAAATTCGAAAACGTAATCCGTCGCCATGCCGTTGCCAAAGACTCCAGGTGTTTCAGATTTACGGTTCAGGTAAGGTCGAATTTGTGCTTGGCACTTTTCATGTGTGCAGTAGTTGCCAACGTCGTAAGGGACGACTGGAAATGTGTCCATGCCCTCCACGGGTAAATTAAACGGTCCGTTTGCGAGTTTGCCATCAAAGTAATCGGCGGCATCTTGAGCAACCTGATCAGCAAGCGCTTCCGAACTATAACAAAGTTGGTTCGAGGGAGAGCCTTCAGGGGGCCAAAATTCCGGACGATAACCCTCATGAAGTTCTGGGCGTTTCGGGTCTGGTTGTTTGCCGAAACGTTCACGATATCGAAGATGGGTATAGGTGTGATTGACATACCATGGAATGCCACCAGTGCGAAGCCGGCGGGCAAAAAGTAATACTTCATCCGAGCTGGGGTCGTCATACAAAATCTTCTGGATGGCCCAGCCTACTCGCTCACCTTGATCTGAGCATAATCCGTTGGTGTATTTCACTGAAGGTTCTCGGCGTATGTCATATTGATTTGCAGACAGCTCGGATTGCTTTGGATAAATACATTGATAGGCGCGTGGGCCATAGTAGCGAACTCCCAACGACTCAATAAAGTGGTAGGCTGCTCGTAAAGAACCTTGTGGTTCATACATGCCGGGTAGTTGTAAGCGATGGGTCCCTTTTTTTCCAGCAGCGGCATTTATATTGATCGTCTTCCCCTTGGAAATCGCAGCATCTCGCCCAAAAAGAATCACTTTTTGGGGGGATACGGTGACGCTGTATTCAACTTGTGAGTAAGTCGTCGCATCCAGTCCTAGTTCTTCGGTGACAACACTGTTCCCGATCAGAATTAAATTCCCTTCAGGGGGTACCGTCCCTTTATAAACAGGTAAGCTAATGCCTGTTATTTGCTCAATCGCATGTTGCACTTCCCATGCCGCTAGCTTGGCTGCTGGGCTTGCTTGTGGCGAAAGAACAATTGTACTTGCAGCTTGCCCGTTTGCCACAAGTTGGTGTGTTTTTTCACTCGCGAAAGTTTGGGACAGCAAGAAGAGCGATAACGCTAGTATTATGAATGGTCGTCTGCACGACTGGTGGGGTTTATTCGGGCATGTTCTCATGTATGATGTACTCTTAGGGTTTTATGGTAGCGGGATCGGGGGATCCTCATGCTCTATCTGGTAATGACTTTAAATGGACTCGTATTTAATAACGATGACCGATGCAGTACTGTCAGGTGCCTTCGCGGGTAAGTGCAGCGTTGTGCCTGTCGGGGCTACACTGATTTTCAGTGGCTGTTCATTGTGGTCAGCTAGCAGGTAGACCTTAGCGATTTTACGTTCACTTGCAGGTAAGCTCAATTTGGAATTTTGCGGCCAGTCAAATATATGTGCATACAGACGATCTGCTTTTGCAGTGTAACGACCCCAATCCGGCTTTTCGTATGGACTCGCGGTGGTTCCGTATATGGCTTCTCCATTTACGGCCATCCATTTTCCAATTTCATGCATGCGCTGAATGCTTGCTTCAGGGATGCTGCCATCCGCTTGAGGACCAATGTTCAAAAGATAATTGCCTCCTTTAGAAACAATATCTATAAGATTACGGATCAGAGCTTCAGTAGACTTCCAGTTGTGGTCATATTGGTTGTAGCCCCAAGTATCGTTCATCGTCATACAAGTTTCCCAATCGACTCCAGCAATCCCAGAATCTGGAATACGTTGTTCGGGGGTCGTAAAGTCTCCATGCGACGGCTCCCAGATCTTAAGGTGATCGTCTTGGTGCGAGCCCTCAGGAGCGCAGAAGAGTCGATCATTCATTATGATTTGAGGTTGATGCTTTCGAACCATCGCCATCAAATCCTTGGCTCGCCAACTTTCGCCCTGACAATCTGGACGACTGTAGTCCCACCATACGACATCGATTGAGCCATAGCTCGTGAGTATTTCTTCGACTTGTCGGTGCAGATAGTTTACATAGATTGAATTGTCACGCCCATCGTTTGTGACCCCTGCTACTGTGGGGAGTCCAAAGCCTGCGTAGGCATGTGGATGATGCCAGTCGATCAGTGAATGGTAGGCACCTACTTTCAACCCTGCAGCTTTGGTCGCGTCGACAATTTCTTTAAAAATATCTCTGCCAGATGCATCTTTGGCATCATAATGCGTATATTGGCTGTCATGGAGTGCAAATCCCTCATGATGCTTGCTGGTGAAAACCAAATATTTGCAACCTGCCATTTTTGCTGTAGCGGCCCATTCGGCCGCAAAGTCCGTTTTGGGCTTAAATCGTGGTACAAGTTTTTCTTCATATTCCGCGGCGGAGATGCTCGCGTATTTCTGGATCCATTCAACACAGGATTGTTCCAACTTTTTTCCCTCCCATTCTCCAGCAGGAATACTGTAGAGACCCCAGTGGACAAACATACCAAAGCGGGCCTCCCGCCACCATGCCATCCGAGCGTCGCGTTGCTCGGTTGTTTCTTGTTTGTTCGCGCTTAGACTAAGTGCTAGCATATACAATCCGTAAAGGGCTAGCTTGAGGGTAATTTTATGAATTTTCATGTATTGGTAACAACAGTATAATACGGAAGCGAATGCCCAGATCTTCACAGTCATCTGAATTTTTATTGAAATTTTATCTTCAGGGCACCTCTGAAAACCTACCAAGACCGAGACGAATACAATTTTGATTTTGAGCAAGGCGATTCTGCGCACAGGAGGGCTGGAAGCCCTTCGTGCGCAGATCAACGCAGCTCAGAACCAAAAGTG
>Ga0213867_1001430_pt1 | contig 10638 bp, 1 predicted proteins | sample PICome_12_FD_160120 | JGI IMG/M metagenome (GOLD analysis project Ga0213867, IMG submission 160120) | Coastal seawater microbial communities near Pivers Island, North Carolina, United States - PICO540 | ecosystem: Environmental > Aquatic > Marine > Coastal | place: USA: North Carolina | collected... | reverse complement strand
GACGGCACCGTGATCAGCTCAGCCGACGATCTCGGCAATGCCTCCGCGCTACTCGACAGCGCGGGCAACCCAGTACTGCAAGTTGCCGCAGATGGCACCGTCAACCTCACTCAAAGCCTGCAACTAGCCGACGGCACCGTCTTGAACGCAGCTGAAGACCTAGAACCCAATTATACGCCACTGAATCAACGTTTAATGGGTCTAGAAAACACCTTACACGTTCACCCAAATCAGGTCAATATTGCTTGGGCCAAAAGCTTCGGCGGACCAGATGTTGACTATTCCCCCTCGATGAGGGAGCTCAGCGATGGCAGCCTGCTAGTTTTCGGAAACTACAGCGGCACCCTACAATTGGATGCAACGACCACCCTCACTTCAGAGGGGGTTCAAAACAGCTATCTCGCCAGCTACAGCCCTCAGGGCGAACTTATCTGGGGCAAAATCTTAAACGGTCAATACTGTAATCTAAACTCTATTTGTGAGCTTAACAATGGCAATATTGTAATTGGTGGCCTATATATGTTCAGTTTAGTGCTTGATGATTATATTACCTTTACTGATTACCATGAAGAAGGATTTATCGCCAGCTACAGCCCCCAAGGCCAACTACTCTGGGTTAAAAGCGTCGGTGGATCAAACAACGATACAGTCTATACCATTCGTCAACTAAGTAACGGTCACTTATTAGTTTCAGGGCAGTTCGAAGGTAGTATTCAATTTGATGCCAATACGTCACTCTCTGCTCCATCAAATAGCTATACAGATAAGTTTATCGCGAGTTACAGCGCTCAGGGAGACCCGCTGTGGGCTCAAGGTCTCCACTCAGATTCATATTCTATCACTACTGCCACCACCCAACTTAGTGATGGCAGCCTGCTGGTGAGTGGATATTACACCGGCACGATGCAACTGGATGCCAACACCAGCCTCACCTCCGCGGGTTCTCGTGATGGCTATCTCGCCACTTACAGCCCCCAAGGTGAACTACTCTGGGCCCAAAGCTTCGGCGGAACAAACTATGACTATTCCCCCTCGATCAGCGAGCTCAGCGATGGCAGCCTGCTGGTGAGTGGATATTACCAAGGCACGATGCAACTGGATGCCAACACCAGTCTCACCTCCGCGGGTTCTCGTGATGGCTATCTCGCCAGTTACAGTCCCCAAGGTGAACTACTCTGGGCCCAAAGCTTCGGCGGAACAGAGCGGGACTCCATCTCCAGTGCCATCCAGCTCAATGATGGCAGCCTATTGGTGAGTGGATATTACACAGGCACAATGCAACTGGATGCCAACACCAGTCTCACCTCCGCGGGTGATACAGATGGCTATCTCGCCAGTTACAGCCCCCAAGGCCAACTACTCTGGGCCAAAAGCGTCGGCGGAACAGAGTGGGACTCCATCTCCAGTGCCATCCAGCTCAATGATGGCAGCCTATTGGTGAGTGGATATTACTACAGTACGATGCAACTGGATGCCAACACCATTCTGACCTATGAGGGTCTTTGGTCTGATCCCTATGGCTATCTGGCTAGTTACAACCCTCAAGGCCAACTGCTCTGGGCTAAAAGCATGAGAACATCAGGGAATTTAGGCTTCACCATTAGCCAGCTCAGTAATGGCAATCTACTGGTGCAAGGATTTCACGAGGGCACCCTACAGCTCGACGCCAACACAACTATCAATTCTACCGATAGTGCTGATTATAATGGTTTTACAGCCAGCTACAGCCCTCAAGGCCAACTACTCTGGGCCAAAAGCTTCGGTGGACCAGAATGGGACGGGATCTCCAGCGCCAGCGAGCTCAGTGATGGCAGCCTGCTGGTTCGCGGATCTTACTGGGGCACGATGCAACTGGATGCCAACACCAGTCTCACCTCCGCAGGTTCTAGAGATGGCTTCCTCGTTCGCTTACAGCCGCAGTCTGGGCTCAGTCTGGGTGAGCATGCCCTCACCGATCCACAAACAATCTTTGCCGTCGGTAATGGCAGTGCCGAAGCCCCCAGTAATGCACTCACCGTGCTTGATTCTGGCAATGTCGGCATCGGCACCGATAGCCCCAGCTCTGCCCTGCAAGTTGTGGGCACTCTCACCACAGACGCGCTGCAACTCTCCGATGGCACCGTTCTCAGCTCGGCGGCAGATCTCGGCCAAGGGCCCGCTGGGCCTCAAGGCCCACAAGGCATTCCAGGGCCTGCGGGTGCAGATGGCGCCACCGGTCCCCAAGGACCTACCGGTGCAACCGGAGCCACAGGTGCAACCGGGCCCCAAGGGCCGCAAGGTATTCCGGGACCAGCCGGCCCCGCGGGCGCATCCCCCTTTAGCTTGCAATCCGGTAACGCCGTCTTCACCTCCGGCAAAGTCGGTATCGGCACTGACGCCCCAACTGCCGAGCTGCATGTAGCCGGTAGCCTCGCCACCGAAGAGATCCAATTTGCCGATGGCACGACGCTCACATCCACAGCCAACCTCGGCAATGCCTCTGCGCTACAAGATGCCGATGGCAATGCGGTGGTTCAAGTCGCCAGCGACGGCAAAGTCGGTATCGGCACCGATACACCAACTGCCGAACTGGAAGTTGCCGGGGACTTAGCGGTACAAGGCACTTTGATTCTGAGTGTGCAAGGTGATCTCTCCATGGGCGCTTTCACTACTGGCGAATAAGCATGCAGCCTGTCTCTGATTGTGTACGCTAGAATGAAAATGCGACTCCCACTGATAGCGGCTATAATAGGCTGCCTGCTGACCCTGCCAGCAGCGGCTCAAATCACCCCGGGCACCGTCACCGAGGGCGGCGCAGCTTGGCCCGCCACTTATCCGAGCTGGTGGTACAATGCGGAGGACCCCGCCAACGGCGTCATCAACGCCACCCTGCCCGCCTTCAATCAACATAACTTCGCCCCCCTCAATCAAGGCCAACTGTGGAACTTGGCCGCCCAAGCCATCCAAGAGCTGGACAGCCAATTAGCCACCGTCGGCGGGGCCAACTTTAGCCTCGCAGACTTTAGCAACGGAGCCAGCCCCGATTACCATGCCCCAGCCAACATTGGCCAGCTTAAACACGTCAGCAGCCATTTCTTTGATCGCTTTGCCCAAGTCGGCTTCACCCCCGAAAGCCCCGGCTGGCCCGCCACTCTTATCCTCAACACCGGCCCCGAAGACCAAGCCCCCAACTATCCCTGGTTGCGAAATGTCACCCCCAGCAACGCCCACATCGCCAACCTCGGCCAAGCCAAACAGCTCTTCTCTTGGGATCTTAGCAACTGGGCACCCTCCAACCTCGACAGCGACAGTGACGGACTCCCCGATCTTTGGGAGCTACAATGGTTTGGAGATTTGAGCCTTGCTGCCGATGCCGATCCAGACGGCGATGGCCTCAGCAATTACAATGAATATATTACTGGCACAAACCCAAACTCCAATGCGGACGCCAATGCCAATGGTATACCGGACGATTGGGAACTATTTTGGAGCGATCAATTTGCCGTCTATCCGGCCAAACTCACTGCAACGCTCAGCCACCAAGCCACCACCACCCAAACGCTCTACTTAAACAACCCAGTCGCACCAGATGCAGACTACACGATTACACTCAGCAACCATCAAGCAGGTGATCAGGTAGCCTACAGTGCGAACGATTCCCTCACCGGCACAGCCAGCTACAGCTGGACGGACATTTCCACCACGGGCACAGTTTTGACGAATATCTCTAACGCTGATGATGCCAGCGAATCTATTCAACTAGGCCAGTTTACTTTTCCATTCTATGAAGTCCACTATGATACAATTTACATAAACTCAAACGGATTAATCAGCTTCGGTAGTCCTCAATACGATTATTCACATCCATCGATACCCAGCAAAAACGAACCGGATAACTTTATTGCGCCCTTTTTAAAAGACCAAAACCCTGCAGACGGCGGTACTATTTATTTTAAAGAATATACAAACCATTTAATAGTACAGTACGAAGCCGTCGCGCCATATTCTGGCACGGGATCCTACACCTATCAAGCCGTACTTCACAGCAGCGGTTTAATCGAGTTTTTCTACAAGGAGATGCTAGGCGAGGTTCAAATCGCAACCATTGGCTTGGAAAACGCAGACGGTACATCTGGCCTTGAACTCGCCCACAATCAACCCTATATTCAAAACGAACTTGCCGTACAGATAGCAAAAGAACCCGCCTATTTCGTCAGACTGTCGCCCAATTCAGGTACGGTCGTAGCCGCAAGCAGCTCCGAAATTGACGTCAGCTTTAATTCACATGACTTAGCCCCCGGCAACTACCAAGCCAACATTGAAATCAACCACACTGGCAGCGGCACCTCGCCGTGGACGATTCCCGCCGAACTCATTGTCGATAACCCACCTGCTGAGATTTCCATCACCCAACCTGACAATGGGACCCATTATTGGATGGATGAAGATGCCGACATCTATGTGACCGCCAGCGACGCTGACTTTGGTATCGAGCGTGTCACCTTCTACGCCGACGCTGAGCTCATCGGAGAAGACACGACAGCTGCATATCGACTCTATAATTGGACACCCGACACGCCGGGAACCTATCAGATGACCGCCAGAGCCGTCGATCAATTTGGTACGGAAACCGTTTCCAGTCCGATTCAAATAACCTTCCACGAAGACACCGACCTCGATCGGATGGAAGACAGTTGGGAACAGCTTCACTTTGGCAATTTAGAACAAGATGATCTGAGTGATTTCGACGGTGATGGAGCTGTCAATCGCTTGGAATATGATCGCGGAACAGACCCGTCTAACGCCCAAGATTACCCAATAAATCTCCCCAGCTCAGTCGAGATCACTTCCCCCCTAGCCGATGCAAAGTTCTGGTCAGATGACTACATTAGTCTATCGGCAACTGTAAGTGATCCCGACTCAGAGCTCGACTACGTAGAATTCTACAATGGATCGAATTTAATCGCTACCGACACATCAGTCAGCTATGGCTATGCTTCTTATTATTGGAGTAACCCACCAGTGGGCACACATGCTATAACGGCGCGTGCGGTGGATATATACGGTGATTCTACGGTCTCGAGTCCTGTAACAATAACCGTATTAATAGACACCGATAACGATCGGATGGAAGACAGTTGGGAACAGCTTCACTTTGGATCACTCAGCCAAGCAGCCTCAGCCGATTTCGATGGTGATGGCATGCCCAACGTATTTGAATACCATCATGGCACGGATCCGAGTGATGCGAACAGTCTGCTTACATTCTCAGAGGATCAAGCAAATGCCGCTCATAAATATTACATTGTCGATGCGACTGCACCTAATAATCATCACTACAAAAAGCAAACCATTCGCTCCGCCATTTATAGTGCCAACGATTATGATGTCATTGAGGTACGCCCCGGCAGCTACCAGGAAGCATTAGGCACGATCTATGATCGAATTTACTTATTTTCTACAGCGGGCGCTCGCAATACCCGTATCGAGCTGACTGGATTAAACAGTCGGGCATTCTATTTAAGGAGTGAAAGCGTGATTTCGGGCCTCACTTTTGCCGGCGCCAATCCAGATTCACCTAATTTTGACGGCGGAGCTGCCAGTATCTACATTTCAAGCGAACAGAATCAACCACGCTTTATTGCTTGCCGTTTTATTAACAATGTCGTAGGTGATCAAGGGGGAGCCCTTTACGTAAGTCGTGGCAATCCGCTCTTTATTTCCTGTACCATCGCGGGTAATCAAGCAGCCACCGGCAATGCTATCTACAGTGCCCGTAGCAGCAATCAAATTTCGCTCATCAATACACTGCTGTGGAATCCTGGCCTCAGCGCTGAAATTGCGGGCTACCCAAATACTGTCAGCTTCGATCATGCACTCACGCGCGACGCGAACAGCGGCAAAGTCCTAATCGATGGCGTTGATCAAGCCACCAGCGATCCAGGCCTAAGTTTTGACTTTTCACTCACTGCAGACTCTGTCGCCCGTAATGCTGGAACGCTCAGTCTCTACGCGCCTCTGGACCTCGATGGTGAATCGCTCACCGATGGCCTCAAAGATATTGGCGCCGATGAATTCACCGACAGCGATGGTGACCAACTTCCGGATTGGTGGGAGCTACACTATTTCGGAGATCTTACTGCATCTGCCAGCCAAGATAATGATCAAGATGGGCTGGCCACTGCAGAGGAATTTCACTATGGCACCCATCCCAATAAAGCCGACAGCGACGGCGATGGCTTAAAAGATGGCGATGAACTTTCCGCAGGTTTAAATCCACTTATTTCAGATGCCTATTTACTGGATGGTGATCGCAACGGCGACGGCATTGATGATTCTGTTGGGCTAATTATAGGCATCGATTTATATGAAGATGATTATGATAATGATGGCTTAACAAACCCCGAGGAAGCTGCACTCGGGACCAACCCACTTTTAGCTGACAGTGATGGCGATGGCGTCAATGACGCTCTGGATGACTTTCCATTGGATCCCAAACTGAGCTCACTTAACTTTGATACAGGAGATAGCCATGCGCCAGAAATTCACTTAATCTACCCCGCTCATGCTGTTGCCCTATAACCGAATTCACTGTCCGAAATGAAGTACTTCTTACTAATTTTATTATTAGGTCACTGCACTGTTTTTTCTATTCGGCAACTTGCCGCCCAGGAACGATCTCAAGCCAAAGACGTTGCTAAGTTTAAGTCTCAGCTTGTTCAAGATTGGTCGGCTCCCGATAAGCCATTGAGTGCAACCGCCAACTTTAAAAAAAGGCGCTTGACGAAGCCATCATTGTTCGGACACGCCAATCGTATTGTCAGTGAGCAGCCCAGCCACACGGAGCTCTGTCAACTTGTACAGCTTCCAGAATCTTTACTGACAACGCAAGGTGTATCCAGCTTAGCAGAACGCACTGCGCTTGCGACTGCGATTAACGAGTACATGGCTCTAAATGACCCAGAAAAAATGGGCCCACTCGAGCAATTTACACAAGTTTACCCTGAGTCTATTTGGACCCCTAGCCTACTACTTAACCTGGGTCTGATTGCCTATAATACGGGTTATTTTTCAAAAGCTTTGGATTACTGGCAAAGCGCCTGGGATCGCACTAAGCATAGCACGGACACAGCGTCCATCACCCTGGCAAATCGAGCCATCGCGGAATATGCTAAGATGTGCGCTCGTATTGGACGTAAGGATGCATTGGCAACTATTTTTGATGAGACGAAAGATCGCATCTTTCGAGGGACAGCTCGAGTCCTGTTAGATAGTGCAAAAGAGGGCTATTGGGCGATGCAACATAAAGAAGCCATTGCATTTCGCTGTGGTCCATATGCGCTAACGAATCTGGCAAGAGAACTCATACCGGGTAGTGAAGCGCTCTGCTCTCAATTTTTAAAAGCTATACAATCACCCGACGTTGGCTTTTCTCTAAATGAAGTGTATGCCATGTCCGTCGATTTAGGGCTAAACTTAGAGCGCGCTCAAAGAACTCCCGGCGCAACCGTTGTGCTCCCAGCCCTCGTACACTGGAAAGTCGGCCACTATGGCGCCCTGATCAGAGAGCTGGATGGTAAATACCTCCTGAAAGACCCGACTTTTGGCAATGAGACCTGGATGAGCGCCGCCGCCATTGATGCAGAAGCCAGTGGTTATTTTTTGGTTCCTAAAAATCCACTGCCTGAGGGTTGGTTGATTGCAGATCCATCTGCGACGGAATCGATTTATGGCAAAGGACATTCAGGTAAGGGTGGCGAGGAAGAAACCGCCTGTAATGACCATAAGAGCGGGGGTGAATGCGGTGGAATTGCGATGGCTACCTACAGCTTCCATACTTTACTCGCTAGTCTGAGCATCGAAGATACGCCGGTGGGCTACACACCAGCGTATGGGCCTGATCTCCACGTTCGCCTCAATTACAATCAGCGCGAGTATGGGCAGCCAGACCTCATTAATTTTACCCATTTTAGTCCACAATGGGTTTGCAATTGGGTCTCTTACTTGCAGGACAACCCGACCAGTACTGCAGCCAACATTACACTGTATCTTCGGGGTGGTGGCAGTGAAGTACACTCAAATTATGATCCCGTCAGCCAAAGCTTTGGGCGGGACGTACAATCATCAGCCGTATTGTACAGAGTGTCCGCTCACACCTACAAGAAAGTCTTCCCTGACGGGACTGTACATCATTACGAACATTACATCGGCACCAGTGGTAGCAATCGCAAAGTCTTTCTCAGTCGCATTGTCGATCCACAGGGCAATACTGCCACATTGGAGTACGACACAACCTACCCTAGCCGCTTAAAATATATTTATGATGCCACCGGCCTTGCAACAGAATTTGAATACGCCTATCCCAACCAACCCTATTTAGTGACTCGCGTCATTGACCCCTATGGCCGAGCGGCACTGTTTACTTACACCACTGTTCACAATGCCTTACATTTAACCCAGATTCAAGACATCTATGGCATCCAGTCCGACTTCCAATACAACACCCGAGGTGAAATCGATCAATTGTCCACTCCCTATGGCACAACTCAATTTGAATTGAGTCAGTTCGACATGGGTAATTACAGCTTGATCCGTTATATCGAAGCCACCGATCCTTATGGCGACAAAGAGCGTATTGAGTACAACTTGGATGGCTCCCAGACGGGTCTCAACGCCAGTAGCGACATAAAACCAGACGCCAGTATCGTCAAATATGCCACGCACGATTACGATGATCGCAATTCCTTCTATTGGGACAAACAACAATATAAATATGGCGCTGGCGATTACGCCAAGGCGCACATTTATCACTGGGTGCAACCAGGCAACGCAGACTCAGCTACCGGCATACTTGAGAGTGAGAAGGCCCCCCTAGAGGGCCGAATTTGGTACAACTACCCCGATCAAAATCAGCCCTACATCCAAGGAAGCTCTAGTCAACCATCAGTCGTGGGCCGAGTGGTCCGCAATGAAGATGGCGAATTGCGAACACAGGCCACGCACTATGCGTACAATGCTTTAGGGAATTTGACACGCCAAGTGGATCCGCTGGGCCGCGAAACTCAAATTGAATACGCTGCAAATGGAATCGATGTTGTGCGAATCCAGCAACGCATCGGGGGCACAGATGCCACACCGGACTACGCCCAACTTGCCAGCTACAGCTATCACCCAGATGATCCACCCCACCGTCCGCGCACCTTTACAGATCGCAACGGCCAAACAACCCGCTTCACCTACACCCCGCAGGGTCAAATCCTAACCGTCACCAATGCCCTAGATGAAGTCATTACGTTCACCTACCAAAGCAATATCAACCAAAACGGCTATGGGAAAATCCAGAGCATTACCGGTGACCTGCCAGGGGGAAACCAATCTTTCACATACGACAGCTTTGATCGCATTCGCAGCGCCACCGACTCAGAAGGCCACAGCTTGATCTACGATTATGATGCCCTAGATCGTGTCACTGCCATCACATACCCGGACGCATCCTACCAACAATATGTTTACGAAAACCACAGCCTTGTGGCCTCACGCGATCGGGCTGGCCGCTGGACACGCTTCTTTCATGATGCCTTCCGGCGCCCAATCCTAGAGATCGATCCCATGGGGCAGATGACACAGTACGAGTGGTGCCGCTGTGGTGATATCCGAAAACTCATCGACGGCGCTGGCAATCTCACCCATTGGGTCCGAGACCTACAAGGACGAGTGACCGAAAAACGCTTTGCCGATGGCAGCCAAACCCGCTATCAATACGAAGCCCAATCAGGCCAAGTTCACAGCATCACAGATGCACTCGGCCAAATCGCAAGCCATCGCTACTTTCTTGATGGCGCACTACAATCCATTGATTACAGTGCTGCCAATACACCTGATGAAGCCTACACCTATGATCGTTGGTATAATCGCCTCACCTCCATGCAAGATGGCCGCGGGACGACCCTTTACGAGTACCACCCCGATAGTAGTGACACCCACGGAGCCGGACAAATCGCCCATATTAATGGCCCCCTCTCTAATGACACTCACCGCTATACCTACGACGCATTGAACCGCCTCACGCAACGCGCGATCGTCGATGACCTTAGCCGAAATACCGCCTCTTACTCCGAGACCTTCAGCTTCGATTCGCGCAGCCGTATCACGGCAGTCGAAAACCAATTAGGCCGTTTTGAATTTAGCTACATCGGCCAATCCCAACGCATCGCTCGTCTACAATACCCCAACAGCATGCAAAGCAATTACAGCTATACCCCCCATACAGACGACCGGCTTATTCAGCAAATTCAGCACCTCAACGCCGCCCAAACACCCAGCCTCCTGTCCCAATTTGACTACAGCTACCACCCGGACCGCAATATCGCCACTTGGCAGACCCAGCAAGCATCGAGCCCCGCAAAAAAATGGTCATTTTCCTACGACCCAGCACGCCGCCTCGCCTCCGCAACTCGCCAGCAAGTCGACAGCCAGGCCCTGCTCCAACAATTCAATTACAGTTACGACCAAGCCGGGAACCGCCAAAATATCGCCACCCAACACACGCAGACGCATTACCCCAGCAACGCACTCAACCAAACCACCGCTCAGCAAGGCTTTGGGCCCACCCTATTCAAAGGCACCCTTAACGAACCTGCACGGGTCACCATCAACCAA
>Ga0213867_1001428_pt1 | contig 10642 bp, 8 predicted proteins | sample PICome_12_FD_160120 | JGI IMG/M metagenome (GOLD analysis project Ga0213867, IMG submission 160120) | Coastal seawater microbial communities near Pivers Island, North Carolina, United States - PICO540 | ecosystem: Environmental > Aquatic > Marine > Coastal | place: USA: North Carolina | collected... | reverse complement strand
AATCGTTTGCAAAATGGTTGAAACCTCTACAGAATAATAGAATACCAAGAATGAAAAAAATGATTGCCAAACTTGCAGACCTTGGAATGCCGGTCGACTACGATGAAGTAGCAAAAAAGGCCGGTGGCTCTATTGGCAGGCCTCACCTTGCACAGGCTATGGTCGAGAGAGGATATGTTGAAACTAAATCTGAGGCGTTTGAGAGATGGATTGGTGATGGCTTACCTGCTCACGTCACACAGCCCAAGCCAACAATTTCAGAGGCGGTTAAAATGGTCAAACAATGTGGTGGCGTAACCTCATTGGCTCACCCTTTATACTATGGCATCCCATCTAGCGAGTTAGCAGAATATTGTAGAAATGTAGGAATTGACTCCATTGAAGCATTCCATCGAAGTCATGATGACGAATATAGATTTCAATTGTGGCAAGCTTGCAAAGCCCTCGGCCTAGAGGTTAGTTGTGGCTCTGACTTCCACGGACAATCTTACGGACACAATCCTGGAAAAATGGCAGTTCCAATGAATGATTTATGTATTTGAAATCTTGACTAATCGATCGGTAATTATTGCCAATTCAAACAATATGACTACCGGCATAGCAACCAAAAACAATGATAACGGGTCTGGTGGCGATAGAAAAGCACCTAATACAAATGCAGTGAACCATATATGCTTGCGGTATTGAGTGATTTGTTGCCTCGTTGCAATGCCAAATCTTAATGTCAAAATTGTAACCACTGGTGCTTGAAAACCAATTACACATGCTAAAGCTAGATTGACAATAAACCCTACATATCCTGCCAGTCGCCACTCAGTAGTTAGACCTGCATTTTGTGCATCGTCAGTCAAATATTGGAGAATCATTGGTGTCAAAAAGTTCCAAGAATAGGCCAGCCCTGCTATTCCAAGGGAAATTATTGAAAAAATAGTCAGTAAGAAGGTTAAACTAAAGCGAGGAGGTTGTAGATTCAATTCACCTAACCTCTCCTGTATTGCCTCATTCTTCGAACCATTACGAATTAACTCGAGAATCAAATATACCATGATAAGGATTAAACCGAAACTAACGGCAATTTGGAATTGAAGTAAAATAAATTCAATGGGCGATGTTACAATGATGTTGACATCATCTGGTAATCTACTGTCATCAATTAACCATGAAACTACTTTTTTAGTTGCAGAAAATGCTGCAACAACCCCAATTAGAAATAAGACTACCATCCATTTGGCTTTTCTTCGTAAGAAATCTGCACCATCACTTATGATTTTACCACCGGGAGAGTTTACTAAATTCTGTAGCGAATCTTGCAGCCCTTCCCCCCCTGACATGATACTCCCAAGAATAGGTTAGTGATAATTGGCACTATTCCTCTTCCATCCACAGATGGGATGGTGAAGAATCTAGTATAGAGCGCTTGTTAGCCTTCAATCTTTGAAGCCTATACAATACGAACGCGGTCATCCAAAGCGAGGGGATCGACAGTATGATTGCTCGCCACATTTTATTGTCATTATAGTCATTTACGATACTTACCTCTAGTACATCTCCAGAAACATTACTAGGATTGTGCATTACAATAAGATTGTAGATTAGGTAACTATCCGTGATGACATCTATTTCTTCACCCGGTTGCAACACATAATGGTCCCCTTCACTAACAAGATACTGCCAATCTATTGACCCATTTTCCATCGTTTTAGCACTGTCTTCTACTGAAATATACACAATCTCCAATACCAAACTAGAATCTAGATTCTTAATGGTTGAATCAACCCTCTCGCCATATTTTAGTTCCTGGATGATTTCGTATGTTGAATCCTCTGGCCCTAGTCTAAACGAAACACGATCTTCTGAATTTTCGACTTGAACATTTACTGCCATCAAAATTAGCGTAAACATTACCAAGGCGATAGCTCCTTCAACTATTGCATGTTTTCTGATCTTAAATTTATCAAATCCCTTGAAAAATGACCCATGATCATTGCGAAGTCTTGGTTGTAAATGGTGTATGAACAACGCACCAACTCCACCAATAAGTAAACCGAGTGGTATATCTGTAAACCAGTGTATTCCAAGATAAAGAATAGAGAACATAAATAGAATAGTATTGAACAAAACGAAGAGGAAATAGTTGTAGTGTCGCCAATCTTTCATTTTTCCACCAGTTTCTTTGACATGTAGATAATTCAACATTAGGATGCCGAATGGAATCGCTACGTGCAAGGATGGCACAGCATTGTCCAGTGGGTCGTGCGTTGCATAGAAGACTGTATATGCGCCGTCATGGTACAGCAGAGCCTCCATGCCTGGAATCCAAGATGATGTCACCTCTACATTGAAGAATAGATAGTAAGGAACTGCTAGTGCATAAATTAGTAAATAATTCAATGTCACTTTATCGGTCATATCTCTGTCACCGGTATATGCAAAATAAACCGTGGTGACGTAAATCAAAAACAGATATATGAACAAGTAATGGAAGTTAAGAATCGCCGTCAGTGTATCATTTAGAAAGAAATCTTGTATGTGTTTGGTAAATTCTCCCTCAATTGCGTAAATCAAATCGGTCCAATGACCCACTTCAGATTTGATTGGTTCGTTCAACATATCGGTAATTGCCTTCCAACGAATAATTACTAGGTAGCCCATTGCATGGAGATAGTATCGTTTTTCATGAAATTCCTTGGCAAATTTTGACAATGGAACACGATGTTCCTTGTGTGATATTGAGAATAGCCAACACACAACCGGAGTAAACAAAACCACTAGAATCATCATGATTGTGTATGGACTCATGACCCTCTCGATACCTTTGCCAATATATCCTTTTTCACCACACAACCGTATTACATTCGTTTTATGACGGATTGTAAATCAAGCGACACATCATGTTTTGAAGGTATTAGTTCAGCACAGACTGTGTCAGATTGGCGGCAACCCCCAGAGAATACATTGCCGAGCCTCATCTACGGGATCTCAAATTCTGACGGAATAGAGCTAGATTTACGACTGACTTCTGATGGCGAGTTAGTGATTCATCATGACGCAAAAGTATCTGTTAACAAGGCTGCCATAGACAAACGCAATCCATATGTTGAGTCATGGTCCTTGGATGAATTGAAGGAATTTGGGTTTTGCTCATTCAAGGAAATGATTGCGAACAAAACCATTCTATCTAATTGGCGAGACGAAGGCAAGATGGTTTGTCTCGAGTTGAAAAGACCGCATCCCAAATCACCACTTGGTGGTGGATATTTTGGCGGAGTAACTATCACAGAATTGTTGTCGAAAATGATGGCAGATGCCTCAAGTATTCTCGACGAGTTCGAAATTCCAAAATCTAATACAGTGTTCTATGCATTTCACAATAAAATGCACGAATCAGTAAAATTATCAGGCAGTCAATACCGATGGGCTGAATTGTTACCAGTTGTACCGCGATTCGGACACAGCAGATTGAAGCGCATGATGGCTTATCCACAATACCTAATAACGCCATTTGGAAAATTAATCAATAAACATAGAACTAGAGGTGCTTCCATGGTTCCTTGTGCATTGGAATACTTTCAACCGTTCTACAACCGTTTGTTGATTGGTAGAAGTGTCGGATTAAGTGGCAAGCGGTTGAAATATTTCCAAACCTGTCGTACTGGAATGCCGGTATATGTTTGGCCGGCTAAGGAAAAATATGAAGCACGCTTACTTGAGTCAGGAATTACTGGACTCACGGATAATCTAGATCCTAACTTTACATGGTATGAGGAAGGAAAACCTCGTTGGAAGTTCCCTGCAACCCAGCCACTAGATAAGGCCCAGTTAGAGTTACTAGATAGCGCCACATTTGATAATCACCAAGACATTTTACAACAATTATCTCTAGAAGTCCCAAAATGGTCTGAATGTGATACACAAAGAAAACTTGAGATAATCAAAATGTGGCAAGAAAAATGGAATTGGGAGATGAGGCCTGAGGATATGAAAGATAATTCAATCAGTTCTCCACCATGGCAATCGGTTCGATTGATTGGTCACAGAGGCTCTGGAAAAACATCCAGACCTGTAATAAAATAATTTCATTCAATATGCCTGAGTTCTTGTCCCTCTGGGAAATATTTTGGACGGTAAATAGGAACTCCCTTGCCCGAACGCATATTTACGCGTTCATCAACAATTTGTGCCCCGATACCGGCCACTCTTGCCCAGCCAAAGAAGGTGGTGTAGTATGTAGGATCTTCTAAACCAACGTGATAAAGCAGTGCTCCGCTAGCGATATCTACATTGGCGTTGGGGTTTCTGATTTTTTTGTTTTCTGATAGAACCTTGGGGGCAATTTTTCTCAATGCTTTGATTATCTTGAAATTGTCATCGTCAGGACATATTTTCTCCCCAAGATCGAACTGAGCAGTTGCTCTTGGGTCTTCAACACTCAATACCGCATGACCAAAACCAAACACTGGGCGCCCTTCGCTGAGTTCATTACGGACAAATCTCTCAACCTCGGCCTCATCACTAGTACCTACCTTCAAAACGAATTCCAAACATGATTGGTTGGCTCTTCCATGAAGTGGGCCTGAGAGAGCGTTCATTGCTCCCGCAATAGCCGAATAGACCGTTGCCTTACCTGATGCAATCGACTTGCCGGTAAAGGTCGAAAGGTTGCCTCCTCCATGGTCCATGTGTAGTACTAAGTATGTAGAAACTACCTTGGTCATTTTGTCTTTGTCAACATTTGGCAAATCAAGGGTATCTACAAATCGGTCAACGAGTGACTTTGTTACATCATCTGCTGGTATTTCACTTTCTCTCCCTTCTCTATATCGATAAATTAAACCCATCAGCCGAGGCATTCTCGCAACGAGATTGAGCGCGTCATCCTTCCAGTTACCCGTTGTATCATACATTCCAAGTGTATGAATTCCTACAGAGAGCCAATCCATAGGATGGCCATGTTTTGGCAGGTTACTGAGGACTGTCTCAAGTCCATTTGGAACTATTGCTCTAGATGACAAATCAGATTTGAATTGAGCAGATTGCTCTTGTGTTGGTAATTCCTTGTTGAACAACAAATAAATGATGTCTTCGGGTGAGAAGTCAACTAATTCTCTTATCGGATAGCCGCAATAATGTACACCTTCACTTGGAGTCACAAATGAGGTTCTACAGGTGCCGACTGGTATCCCTCTAAGGCCTGTATTGAGATGATTTTCTGTGACTTCACAAAGCACATCTTCGTTAGTCATTAACCCCACCTAAACATCCGAGTTGCCACTATGGTATAAAGGCGGCCTATTTATCAATCAAACAAATCGATTAGGATAGGAAGATGGATTCACCATTTTCTAAATCCTTTGGTTGACTGGCGGTCGGCAAGAACATGAATTTTAATGGTGTTACCATCGATTATTATTGCATCATCTGCAGTCAATCCAGGACATTCCTCTTTTGTCTGTCGCCATGAACGATCGGTCGCTAAATTCTCACTCCACCAAGGATATGCGGCACATTGTTGAGGCCGGTTTTGATAAATTGAGCAGGTCTTTGTTTCGCTCAAGTAAATACAAATTCCATCAGATTCTCTACTTTTGAGTATATACCTACCATCTAAGGTTTGAGTACAATCTCGCTCAAGCCATTCTTCAACCGGCAAATCCAGGCTGCTTGAAATTCGTTTCGCGTCATGTTTCGAAAGGTACACAATTCCTCCGGGTTCGTCACAACATTTTCCACAGTTACTCTGACAAGCGAACTTGACGCCATTAATCCACCACGGATGCCTCATTCTTCTTCCCCACTTAGGACAGTTCCCACTGGAGTTACGGTTGATGTGCGGAATGCTCCTTCTGGGTGTGGTTCTAAAACACCTTGAATAGGAATAATAGTTGATTCACTTTCGATTAAATCGTCTGCGGAAATCTCTGAACTGTCGATGTTCCAATCTGAATCCGGCTCAAAGCTATCCAATCTATTGTCAAATTCATCCTCGATAAATTCAGGTAATTCCGCCCTATCAGTATCTATTGCTACAAGTTCATGTTCAAGTGTTCTAAGTTCGTCAGCAATACCAATCAATCCCTCAATTGAGGCATTTGAAGTTCTTTCAGCAAGATTCAATAATTTTGCTTCTAGGTCAACTAAAAGTTCAGTCTCATCAGAGATTGAATCGTTGGATTTTGTTAACTTTGCATCAATACTCATATCTAATTCAGTTAAAATATCAGCAGCAATTGAGTGGTCCTTGTCAATGATTCGAGTCATTTTAGCAATCAAGTGCTTGTCCCGATCATTTACATCAATTATTGATGGAGCCTCTGGCGTCAAATCATCGAGAGTAGTGTCTATGTGAGATTGTACGAAATCCCTTTGAGATTGCGCTAAGGATTTAACATCAAATTCTGGCGGTTGATAGTCATCTGTCAATTCCGGTAGTGATGTATTAATTTCAATACCGCCCAATTTTTGGTCACTGTAGACAACATCAACAACTGAACTTATCAATCGATTTGCTATATCTTCAACGCTTTCAGTTTGCAATTCAGTTACCGTTTCTTCTTCATCTGATTGAATATCATTCATAACTTTGTACACATCTATTGAATCAATAAGTTGGACACCACTATCCAATGCAGATTCAATTTTGTCTACAGCATTCTTTGTTGAACGCCAACCTATGTCCCCTGAGGTGACAATTAGTGCCAATTGCTCATCGCTCAAAACTATACTTTTTTCCATTGCCAAACGACGTGCGTAGAGCATTAAGCTACCTGCTCCAACGGGATTCATAATCGTCTTTACCCCACTGCGAAGTAAATTCCACAACTTGGACGCTGGCCAACTATCTGGTGAACTCTTAGATGATATTACAATATGTACATTCATATTTAGAGCAGCATCAATCATTGTCCCTAGTGCGTTACTGACCTCAGCATTTTCCAAAGACATATCGATGTCGTCGATTAGTAACATGGATGATTGTGAGAATATGTCTGTCCAACTATGCTCTTGTGATAATACGTGGGATAATTCATCTCCACGAATAAAATAAATCGAGTGTTCACTTCTTACCATAATCGATTGACCTATCGCATTTAGAAGATGTGATTTTCCAGTTCCTGAATCTCCAATTATTATCAGAGGGTTTAGCATTTGTTGAGTATAGTCTACAACTTGCTCCGCAAGTTGTGTAGCACGTTTATTCTCTGATACTACACACCAATTCTTGAAGGTATTGTGCGAGGATAATTGTAATTCCTTGGGCCAACCAACCGTTATCGGAACATGTACAGAGTGATGATGCATGATTTCAGAAGGCTGTATTTCTTCATGATGCTTTCTTGATTCAATCGCTCTAGCACCATTAACCACGCTGCTCCATATTGGGGTGCCATCTGATTCAAATCCAAAAAACGAATCTTCTACGATATTGGTCTCACTAGATATTTTACTCAGTGTTCTTTCACGCAGATTTTTGATTCGTTCAGCAACCAAAGATGAAACATCACCTTGACTGTTTGTCAATTTTACTTTTGGATGGTAATTACGAGATTCAGTTCCTAAAACTCCATCTGCAACTAAATCAAACGTTGGACGTGAGTTCACACCAACTCTTGACAACAGTGATTTCCGATCTTTTCTTATGCCTCTCTTACCAGTCAATTTAGCGAGTTTAGATTTTGGAGGATAATTCTCAGTATTTGGTTGCCGTTGCATTGGTTCATGATCTGAAGATGATTGAACATGAGTTTGAGCACTTTTTATCGCACTCAATAATTTTGCTCTGCGCAAACTCATCTAGTCCCCTCCTCGCCTTTTAGTTCATCATAGGCATCATTTACCGACGAAGAATTTGAAGCATATTCAGTAGACCACTTTCGATAATTGTTTTCGACGTCCATGGTATTTTGAATGCGGGATGCGGATTCTCTGGAGCGCCTTTTGGATGAATCACTGCCAACAATCTCACTAGCTCCAATTACCACCGTATCTGAGGACAATGACTGTGAAATATGCACCGAACGTTTAGGTTTAGGTTGTTCAATACCTTGAGTCGGTTTACCCCTGGTTTGATTTAATGCTTGATATATCTCACGAGATTTTTTCCTTTCTCTACTCGTTAACATATTTTCTAGCGCATTATCAATTTTTGATGAACGGCTACTAAGGTCTAAATCAATTGCCTGACGCCTAGATGGGACATCAGTCACTTCTGTTAAAGTTGGTAATGAGATATTGGTATTGCTTGCCGCTTTGATTGAAACCTGTGAGGGGGAGAAGTTTTTGACAACCCTTTTGGTTTTCTTTGTACGTTTAATTCGAATCGCCTGGCGAGGAGTTCTTACCACCTCAACCGGCTTAGAGGGGACTTGCTTCGAGAGTTCAGCAACGGGAGTGTTTATGATTGGATTGTCTTGAGTTGTCCCTTCCTTGATATTTTCAAATTGAGCAGCGATGGCTTTTCCCACCAGATTTGGCACCATGTTGTTAGTTTTTGACATTTCAGACTCAGTAATTTCTGATGCTACAGAAACTATTGGTTCATCTTGCCATTCGTTTACAAGTCTATCCAGATTTTCTCTTGCTTCTGAAATATCTTCTTCTGCAAGATTACTTGCCCCTCCAGTCATTGATTCATTACCCGTTATGTCGGACTTTTCAGAACCACCGGAAAATTTGATCTGTTGTTCAATCCAGGATAATTCTTCTTCGGTTAGTTCCATACAAATTGGATGGTCTAGCAATGATTCTGCATCCATTACTAAATTATCTAGATATGTTGTTGTAATAGACTCAAACTCACGTTCAAACGTATGCCTTTGTATGTCGCTCATGACCTCTAAATTACAATGTACCAACAATAGATGATCTGCAATTCTTACCTCATCAATAATATCGCTAAACAGATTCATCACAGAACTAAATTCATTGAATGATAACAAGTACTCTATATCGGAAAAAGCTACAATCGCCTGCTTATTTTCCCACAAAAAGTCAGTGATTTTGCGTTTGATGACTTCGGGGTCTGGTCTCATGGAATCTGCTACATTGTTTGTTGTCAGATTAACACAAGAGGATTTTGGAATATCATATTGTTCAGTCAAGTACCTTGAATCATGGCGAGAGAAAACAATAACTGGCCGGCCATGGGAAGCAAGTAGGCCTGCTAGGTTCAGTATTTTTTGTGAGTCTGGAGAATCATTTAGTAAGGCATCACCATAATTTAGGTACTTGTCTCCTAGGTCAAATTTCTGCAACTTCGCCTTGGTTAATTGCTGGATATATTCTGGGGCTTCAACAATAACTTCTTGTTCTGGCAACCTTGACTCCCTACGCCAACTAGAGGTATTCAGTTTGACATTATTCCACCAATCGTCACTACTTTCATCAGTCTGACTTTTATCTGTCAAGAGTAAGCCCTCGGGATATAAGTTGATTATCCGAAGGATTTCTTCGTTAGAGAGTTCAACCAAAGAAATCAATGCATCTAAAGCTGCTGAATCACGTTCGATTTCTAATAATGCATCTAGACCACCAATTACTGATTCAGTTTCATGTATTGCCAACCTAGGTTGACTTTCATGAATTATCACTTGGCTAACCCTTGGAGTCTCGTCTTTTGGACGTCGCTCAATGCGGATATAACCTGAAACCCCTAAACGGGACATGTCATTGGATAATTTGGCTAATACATCATGCCCACCGCGCCGTACTTCGATTACTACACCTTGTGGCAATTCTACCAAAATTATCACCCCTTGGCATGAAGCCTTGTGTATGTCTTATTGAAAGATGCGGAAGATTAAGCAGAAATTGTGGCTGTTTTTGCTCCTTTTTCACAATGCCAACCCAACTTACAAAGTCTTAATGCCGGCTTTGTAATGTACCAACATGATGGAACCACCAAAAGGAATGATTCCGTTCAGTAAACTCGATTTGTGCCGACCATATCACAACCTATTGAGAACAATTACCTCAATCTCATCAGGGTTAGCAATACTCGGAATAATTGCGTTCTTAGCTGGGGCGATTAATTGGATATTGGTGCTGATAATCATAGCAATGTCGACGGCCATTTTCCTAGTCTTCGGCAAGGACGCTTTGACATTAATTAAAACACCACTAGGAGTCAATATGAACCATCCATTCATAGATGATGAACCAATTGGTAAAGCACTAGTTTATGTTCAATTATCAGATAAGAAATGGCATGAAATGGGCAAACATAGAGTACGTTTGGTTAATGATGAACTAATTGGCGGATACAATCTTGTTGAAGATCATGAGGATTACAAAACGATTGGCCATTTTGGTAATTCAAAGAAAAAATCCCAACTCATGAAACAAGTCATCATCATCAATCAAGCATTGAGTTTACGGGATGTGGTTAATGGTGACGATGACCCCATAGATGATGCTAGAGATAGAGAAAATATGGATTACGGGATTCTCGATAGGGAATGGTTAGATGAAGAAGAATTATCTGTTGATGGCCCGCTTGCTAAATTTATTAACAAAGATTAACCTTGGTTAAATATTCACCCTGCTAATTCAATAACCATGTCTAAACACGTTAGTATGTGTCAAATTCAAACCATTGGGCCTCTGTCGTTGGTTCTTTGTCAGATAATCATCAGGAAACTCTCTT
>Ga0213867_1001427_pt1 | contig 10643 bp, 8 predicted proteins | sample PICome_12_FD_160120 | JGI IMG/M metagenome (GOLD analysis project Ga0213867, IMG submission 160120) | Coastal seawater microbial communities near Pivers Island, North Carolina, United States - PICO540 | ecosystem: Environmental > Aquatic > Marine > Coastal | place: USA: North Carolina | collected... | reverse complement strand
TGAACAAAGCGGAACAGGCTGGCCGGCAGCCTTCCTGGTTTGTTTTCGAACGCTGCCCGTGACGCTTTGGTTGCCAGCATTGACGGGTTGCCAGCATGCTTGCATTACCAAGCAAAGCCGGGTATACCCCTATACATAATTACTGTCGCGTTTTGATGGTGGGCCGCTGGCCCACTTTTTTATTGCGGTCAGTTGCGTGGCAGATATGGCTGCTGTTTGCGCGGATCATCGGTTGATCAGGCGGCCAGCAGGGAAGTGAAAAGGATATCCATTGGTCGAGACGAAGATTAGTCAGATCATTGAATCGGCAGTCGAAGAGCTGGGATTTTCGCTGGTGCGGGTGCTGTATTCCGGGGGTCAGGCTGGCCGTAACCAATTGCAGATTATGGCCGAACCTAAAGAAGACCGTGAGATGACTGTAGAGGACTGCCAGATGATCAGCCGGCATGTATCGGCGTTACTGGATGTTGAGGATCCGATATCCGGTGCTTATCTGCTGGAGGTCAGTTCACCCGGTATCGACCGGCCGCTGACACGTCTTGCCGATTATGACCGGTTTAGCGGCGAGCTGGCAAAACTGACCTTGCGTCGGATGCAGGATGGGCGGCGGCGCTTTAATGGCAGGCTTGGTGGTGTCAGTGACGCCGGGTTAGTGATTTTGGAAACATCATTTGGCCGATTTGAATTTGCCTTTGATGATATCGAGGCCGGGCGGATTGATCCGTCTGAAATTTTGGAACGAAGCGGTAACGCCTAGGCGGATCGTTGGAAAACATCGAGAAGAAGTGAGATAACAATGGATACATCATCAATTCCGGGACTTGAGCTTATTCAGGTTGCAGATGTTGTGGCGCGCGAAAAATCAATCGAGCGCGAAGAGGTTATGCTGGCCATGGAAGAGGCCATCCAAAAGGCTGGCCGCGCAAAATATGGTCTGGATCGTGATATCCGGGTGATGATCGACAGAAAATCTGGTGCGATTGCATTGGAACGTTGGGTTGAAGTTGTCGAAGAAGTCGAAGACGAGTCGACGCAGATGAGCGCGGCAGAAGGTGCCAAGCTGTCGCCGCCACTGGCTGTTGGTGAATTTTGGCGCCAGTCTTTGCCGCCAATCGAATTTGGCCGTATTGCCGCGCAGACAGCCAAACAGGTTATTTCGCAAAAAGTCCGCGACGCCGAGCGCGTGCGCCAGTTTGAGGAATATAAAGACCGTGTTGGTGAAATTGTTGTCGGCACGGTAAAGCGGGCTGAAAGCTATTCGATTACTGTTGATCTTGGCCGCGCCGAAGCAGTGATTCGTCGTGAAGAGATGATCCCGCGGGAAAATTTGCGGCAAGGTGACCGCGTGCGCGCCTATATCATTGATGTGCGCGAAGAACCACGCGGCCCGCAAATCTTTTTGTCGCGGGCCTGTAATGAATTCATGGCAAAGCTGTTTACCCAGGAAGTGCCGGAAATTTATGACGGTATAATCGAGATTAAAGGCGTTGCCCGCGAAGCTGGCAGCCGCGCTAAAATCACCGTTTTGTCGAATGACCCGGGGATTGATCCGGTTGGTGCCTGTGTTGGCATGCGGGGCAGCCGGGTGCAGGCTGTGGTCGGCGAATTGCAGGGTGAAAAAGTGGAAATCATTCCGTTCACCGAAGAGCCGGCGGCGTTTGTTGTCAATGCATTGGCGCCGGCTGAAGTGGCCAAGGTGGTGATGGATGAAGCGGCAGGCCGCATGGAAGTTGTGGTGCCCGATGATCAGCTTAGTCTGGCAATTGGGCGGCGTGGTCAAAATGTGCGTCTGGCGTCCCAATTATCCGGGTGGTATATCGATATTCTGACCGAAGCTGAAGAGTCAGAACGGCGTCAGGAAGAGTTTAAAACCCGTTCAGCACGCTTTATTGATGCGCTGAATATTGATGATGTGATTGCGCATCTGCTGGTTGCCGAAGGCTTTGTCTTCCCCGAAGATGTGGCTGAGAGCAGCATTGAAGAGTTGGCCAATATTCAGGGTTTTGACGAAGATATTGCGACTGAGCTGCAAAATCGTGCGGCGGAATATGTGGCCCGCGAGGCCGACCGGATCAATGCGGCGCTTGACGAATTAAAAGTCGCTGATGATCTGCGCGCCTTTGAATATATCAGCCTTGGTATGATGCTGACGCTTGCCGAAAATAATGTGCGTACGCTCGACGATCTTGCCGATCTAGATAATGAAGAATTGCTGGAATATCTGGGGCAGCATGGCCTGACGGATGATACCGAAGCGGGTGATATCATTATGGCGGCACGGGCGCATTGGTTTGCCGATGAAGATGCCGGGTCTGAAGATTTAGGTACGGACAACGCAACGTCAGACAGTGATGCAGCCCCGGCTGCTGATTCTGACAGTTAAGTCATGTTCAGGATCACCGCATGGCAGAGCGCACCTGTATCACCACTGGGCAGACCCTATCGCCGCATCGGTTAATCCGTTTTGTTGCGGCGCCGGATGGGTATGCTGTGGCTGATCTGGCCGGGCGCTTGCCGGGCCGGGGGGCTTGGGTAACGGCGACCGAAGAGGCTATTCGCACGGCCGAAAAGCGCGGGCATTTCAAACGGGCGCTTGGCTGCGGTCTGCAAAGCGATGATCAGACGATCAGCGCAGTAGCGGCACAATTGCGGGCACGGGTGCTGTCGGTCGCTGGGCTGGCGCGGCGTGCCGGTATTTTGCTTGGGGGGTCGGGAAAATTGCTGGCCGAGGGGCATTGTGTCGGCTTGCTGGCAGCGGATGATGCATCGCCGCGCGAGACCGAGAAATTACGCTCAAAGCTGGCGGTGGAATGGGTGGTGCGCAATTTTAGCGCCGCCGAGCTTGGACAGATTTGTGGCCGTGACACCATAGCATTTGTCGGCATTAAGGCATCGACAGCACCGGGCGCTGGCAAATTAAGCGATATTTTACATCAAGAGATTAAACGATTAGACGGGTTTTACAGTGCTGTGGGTTGTAATGACCTAGCAGACGGGTGTATCACCTAGACGGAGCGTGCAATTGGCCGCCTTGGTTGTATGCAGCCGGGCGTGCTGATGCCAGGAAAGGTTCAAAATGAGTGACGATAGCGGTAAAACAAAGAAGCTAAGCCTGTCGGGCAGCAAGCTGACACTTGGCGCAATTGATGCCAGTAAGCTGCGGACGGGAACAGCCGTCGGGGCAGGCCGCAAAACCGTGCAGGTTGAAGTGCGCCGCAAGCGTGCGCCAGCCGCGCCATCGCGCACGCCAGCCGCGGCCGAAGCACCGCCAGTCGCTACATCGTCCACAACGGCATCCACAACGCCAGCCGCAACCTCGGCCGCAACGGGTGGGGCGACAGCAGAACAGATAGCCCCGTCGGCAGATGACCGGTTGACCGCACAGGAACGCGCGGCGCGGGTCCGCGCTTTGCAGGAAGGCTTGAAAAAGCCAGCGGCTGAGACTGTACCCGGTGACGCTGTGCCCGGTGATGCGTCAGTTGCCGGCAGCGATGATATTGATTCGACCAGTGCAGCCGCCGAAGCGGCCCCGGCCGAAGCCGCCGCCCCGCTTGATCCGGCAGCGCGCCGCCGGGCTGCTGAATTGGCCGAACTGGAAGAAATTGAAGCAGAAGAGGCAAAGCGCCGAGCAGAAGAAGCCCGTAAAAATTCAGAACATGTTGCCCGCCATCAACAGGCCACCGAAGAGCGCACCAGCACGAACGCCTTTCGGGCAGCCCCGCAGGCACCAACACCATCTGATGTGGCCTCGCGCCGGCGCCGCGAAGCCGATGAAATGGCACCGCGCCGACCCGCACCGCGCCGCGAAGGAGCCGGCCGTCGTCAGTCGGGTAAGATGACCATCACGCAAGCCTTGTCAGGCGATGATCGCCGGCAACGCTCGCTCGCCTCGGTCAAGCGGCAACGCGAAAAAGCCCGGATGCGGGAAGATTTGCCACAGGTAAAACAGGTGCGCGATGTAACGGTGCCGGACAGTATTACCGTCGGCGAATTGGCCAACCGTATGGCCGAACGCACGGCTGATGTGGTGAAAGAGCTGATGAAGCTCGGTATTATGGCAACGGCAACGCAAACGATCGACGGCGAGACAGCTGAATTGGTCGCTGGCGAATTTGGCCACCGCGCCCAGCGTGTGTCTGAATCAGATATTGAAATTGGTTTGTCGGGTGCCGATGATGATCCGGACAGCCTGCAGTCACGCCCGCCAGTGGTAACGGTGATGGGGCATGTTGATCACGGCAAAACAAGTTTGCTTGATGCGATCCGTCGTACCGACGTCGCCGCCGGCGAATCCGGTGGCATTACCCAGCATATTGGCGCCTATCAGATCAAAACAGCGGCTGGCAATGTCATTACCTTTATTGACACACCGGGCCACGAAGCCTTTACCGAAATGCGCTCACGCGGTGCGAATATCACCGATATTGTGGTGCTGGTCGTGGCAGCTGACGATTCGGTGATGATGCAAACCATTGAGGCGATCAATCACGCCAAAGCTGCCGGATGCCCGACGATTGTGGCGGTGAATAAATGCGACAAACCAGAAGCCAATCCGCAAAAAGTACGGAATGACCTGTTGCAGCATGAGATCATCACCGAAGATTTCGGCGGTGACGTGCTGTGTGTTGATGTATCGGCAGTGACCGGTGCTGGTCTGGACAAGCTCGAAGAAGCTATTATGTTGCAGGCGGAACTGCTCGAATTAAAAGCCAATCCGGATCGCAACGCCGAGGGCATTGTTGTTGAATCAAAAGTTGAGCGCGGTAAAGGTTCGGTTGCCACCTTGCTGGTGCAGCGCGGCACTTTGAGACAGGGCGATATTTTTGTTGTCGGCGCCGAAAATGGGCGCGTGCGGGCGCTTCTCGATGACCGTGGCAAGACATTGCAAGCGGCTGGCCCGGGCCAACCTGTTGAAATTCTGGGGTTGAACGGTACGCCAATGGCCGGTGACAGCTGTGTTGTTGTCGAGAGCGAAGCGCGGGCGCGTGAAATTGCCGAATATCGTACCCGGGTGAATCGTGACCGTGAAGCGGCCCGTGGGGCGCGTGGTTCGGTCGAACAAATGTTGTCGGCCATCGCCGCCGGGGAAGCTGCCGAACTGCCGGTGGTGATTAAAACCGATGTGCATGGGTCGCTTGAGGCAATTCGGGTGGCACTTGAAAAGCTTGGCACCGATCAGGTGCAGGTGAAAGTGCTGTCGTCCGGCGTTGGCGCCTTGAGCGAGTCGGATATTTCGCTGGCAACAGCGTCAAATGCGATTGTTATCGGCTTTAATGTACGGGCGATTCCACAGGCGCGTGATCTGGCCAAACGTGATGGTGTCGAAATTCGATATCACTCGATTATTTATGAACTGATCGACGAAGTGAAAGCGGCAATGGGCGGCCTGCTCAGCCCGGATACGCAGGAAGATTTCATCGGCTATGCCGAAATTCGCCAGGTCTTTGGTGTGTCAAAAGTGGGCAAGGTGGCCGGTTGTATGGTCACCGAAGGCACCATCAAGCGCGGTTGTAAGGTGCGCTTGCTGCGTGACAATGTGGTGATTCACGAGGGCGCGCTGAAAACGCTGAAGCGCTTCAAAGAAGAAGTGCGCGAAGTGCGCGAAGGCTTTGAATGCGGCATGGGTTTTGAAAATTATTCCGATCTGCAAGAAGGCGATATGATCGAATGTTTTGAGATCCGGGAAGTGGCGCGTACGCTGGATTAGACAGCGCATCGGATGCGTGGCATGGCCGCTGGCCACGACGATTTTATTGCGGCACAGGGTTATCGCCGCAGAGGGTTAGGGTTCATGTCATCAAAATCGCGCCGTCAGAGCCAAGCGTCCGGGCCCAGCCAGCGCCAGCTTCGGGTGGGCGAAGCACTGCGCCATGCGTTATCCGAAATTCTGATGCGTGAGGATTTTTTTGACCCTGATCTGGCCAATGTCTCGATCACCATTTCAGAAATTTCGGTGAGCCCGGATTTAAGCAATGCCCGGGTTTATACGATGCCTTTGGGCGGCGTCAATGTTGAGACTGTTTTGCCGGCACTCAACAGATTGGCGCCGGTGATCCAGTCGCTGGTGGCGAAAAAAGTGCATTTGCGACGTACCCCGCGGTTACGGTTTTTGCTTGATGAAAGCTTTGAAAACGCCGCCAGAATGAACCAGCTCTTTCACGCCATAAAGCAGGATTCATGACGATATGGCAAAACGACGTGGTCAGCCGGTGCATGGCTGGGTCAATTTAGATAAGCCGCGCGGCATCAGCTCGGCCAAAGCCGTGGCGATTGTCAGACGGGTATTTGATGCGGCTAAAGCCGGGCATGGGGGAACGCTTGACCCACTAGCCAGTGGGGTGCTGCCAATCGCCCTTGGTGAGGCCACGAAAACCGTCTCCTACACCATGGGCAAGAGCAAAACCTACGAATTTTCTCTGGCCTGGGGGGCCGAAACCAGCACCGATGACACCGAAGGTGAGATTACCCGCCAATCGGACACCCGCCCGTCAGATGAGGCGATTGATCACGCGCTGCAACAGTTTCAGGGGGTGATTGATCAGGTGCCGCCGGATTATTCGGCGATCAAAATTGATGGGGCGCGGGCGTATGATCTGGCGCGCCAGGCTGACGCCGGACAGCCCCTGCCGGCATTAAAACCACGCGAAGTGCGGATCGATCAGTTTCGGCGCCTTGATTCGAATGCGGCTGGCGCGCGGTTTTTTGTCGGATGTGGCAAAGGTGCCTATATCCGTGCGTTGGCGCGTGATCTGGGGCGGGCTGTGGGCAGCGCCGCGCATGTAACCGATCTGCGCCGCTTGTCGGTTGGACAATTTCATGCGGATGATGCGATTTCGCTGGATTTTTTGGAAAAGCTGACGCATAGTGCCGCCGCTTTCGAGCATTTGCACCCAGTTCTGAGTGCGCTGGACGACATCCCGGCGCTACCCATTTCCGGGAATGAGGCGACAAAGCTCCGTCATGGTCAGACATTGCCAGCCCTGAGCGCTTCGGCGCAAAAACGCTTTGCCATGTTGCTGACCGGCTGCACCGCGATTGCTATTGAGGATCAAACCCCGGTGGCATTGGTGACGCTGAAAGGCGGGGCCGTTTGCCCTGTTCGTGTGCTGAATTTGTAACACAAACCCATAGGAGGTTTTGATGTCGATTACGCAGGAACGTAAAGCGGAACTCATCAAAGAGTTTGGCAAAAATGACAAGGACTCGGGCTCAGCCGCTGTTCAGGTTGCTATTCTGTCAGAGCGCATTCGCAATCTGACCGAACATTTGAAGACACATAAAAAAGATTTCGGATCGCGTCGTGGTTTGCTGACAATGGTTGGCCAGCGCCGTAGCCTGCTGGATTATATCAAGTCCGGCAATCAGGGTGCCTATAAATCGCTTATTGAAAAGCTTGGTCTGCGCCGTTAAGCGCCCGGTTTTATCCATAAAAAGCGCATGACAGAACCGCAGTGTGATGGTTTTCACGCTGCGGTTTTTTTGGTCTTGCGTAAATGACGCATTTTTATTGCTTTTTATCTTTTGCCATGCGACAAACGCGGCGAAAACAAAGGGAAATGTGACAAAACTGGGCACGGACAAGGCCGATTGAGGGTGCCCCTGAAAAACCGGATGCAGACAGAGCGCCGCGCCAATTATTCACCTTCAAAATCACCAACCCTTTATTGTTTGTCGTAAATCATGTCGATTTACGGTCATTGCTGCGATGTTGTCTGGGCAATAGGTGCACCAGATGTGTAAATGACAGATTTGTAAATGCCAAATCTGTAAATGCCAGGCTTGTAAATGCCAGGCTTGTAAATGAAAGAGATGAATAGATGTTCAAAATATTCCGCAAAGAATTAGATTGGGGCGGCACCCCGTTGGTGCTGGAAACCGGTAAAGTTGCCCGGCAGGCCGATGGCGCTGTGATGGTCAGCCTTGGTGAAACCACCGTATTATGTACCGCTGTTGCCGCACAAACTGCGAAGCCGGGACAAGATTTTTTCCCGCTGACAGTGAATTATCAGGAAAAGGCGTTTGCTGCTGGCAAAATCCCGGGTGGGTTTTTCAAGCGCGAAGGTCGCCCGTCGGAAAATGAAACGCTAGTTTGCCGGCTGATTGACCGGCCGATCCGCCCGTTATTCCCGAAATCATTTAAATGCGAGACACAGGTTATCTGTACCGTTCTGGCGCATGATATGGAAAATAACCCGGATATCGCCGCGATGATTGGCGCATCGGCAGCCCTGACATTGTCTGGTGTGCCGTTCTTTGGGCCCATTGCCGCCGCCCGTGTTGGCTGGATCAATGACGCCTATGTGCTGAACCCAACGGTTGACCAGATGGACGAAACCGCGCTTGATCTGGTTATGGCCGGCACCCATGAGGGTGTTTTGATGGTTGAGTCAGAAGCGCAGGAACTGTCCGAGGAAATTATGCTCGGGGCGGTGAATTTTGGTCATGATGCGATCAAGCCGGTGATTGATGCGATTATTGATCTTGCCGAGTCATGTGCGAAAGAACCGCGCCCATTGCCGGAAGAGCCAGCCGAGAAAAAAGCCATTGAAAAAATTCTCAAAGGGTTCGAAAAGGCGTTTGTTGCTGCCTATAAAATCGCTGATAAAACCGAGCGTCAAGCGGCTTTGGCGGTCGCCCGTAGCGATGCCAAAGAGGCCATTGGTGAAGATTATGATGGCGTTCTTGTCGGTGGCTTGATCAAGGGTCTTGAAGCTGATGTGGTGCGTGGCGCGATTTTGAAGACCGGCGTGCGTATTGACGGCCGTGATACAAAAACCGTACGTCAGATTGTTGCCGAGGCCGGTTTCCTGCCGCGCGCGCATGGATCATCATTGTTTACCCGTGGTGAAACCCAGGCGATGGTGGTGGCCACACTTGGTACTGGTCAGGATGAACAGATTGTTGATGCGCTGGTTGGCGAAAGCCGGTCAAATTTTATGCTGCATTATAACTTTCCGCCCTATTCGGTTGGCGAAGCTGGCCGGGTTGGTTCGCCGGGCCGCCGTGAAATTGGCCATGGCAAGCTGGCATGGCGTGCGTTGCGGCCGCTATTGCCGAAAAAGGATGAATTTCCCTATACCATCCGGCTGGTGTCTGAAATCACCGAGTCAAACGGCTCGTCATCAATGGCGACAGTCTGTGGTGGCTCGCTGGCACTGATGGATGCGGGTGTGCCGCTGAAACGACCAGTGGCAGGTATTGCCATGGGCCTGATCAAGGAAGGCGATGATTTCGCTGTGCTGTCAGATATTCTTGGCGATGAAGACCATCTTGGCGATATGGATTTCAAAGTCGCTGGTTCTGATGCAGGTGTGACGTCATTGCAGATGGATATTAAAATCACCTCGATCACCCCGGAAATTATGAGCATTGCGCTTGAGCAGGCGCGTGATGGCCGGATTCATATCCTGGGCGAAATGTCCAAGGCATTGACCAGTGCGCGTGAAGATCTTGCCGATAGCGCACCAAAGATCACCACATTGAAAATACCGGTTGATAAAATCCGCGATATCATTGGCCCGGGTGGTAAAATCATCCGCGAAATATGTGAAGAAACAGGTGCCAAGATTGATATCGAAGAAGATGGCACGGTCAAAGTGGCGGCGGTCACGGGGCCGTCTGGTGAGGCGGCAGTGGCACGGATTCGTGATATTGTGGCGGAACCGGAACTTGGCGTCATTTATGATGGCAGGGTGGTCAAAACGGTAGATTTCGGCGCCTTTGTCAATTTCCTTGGTGCCAAGGACGGGCTTGTGCATATTTCCGAATTGCAAAATGGCCGCACCGAAAAGACCACCGATATTTGCCAGGAAGGCGATACGGTCAAGGTCAAGGTCATCGGTTTTGATGATCGCGGCAAAGTGAAATTGTCGATGAAACGCGTTGATCAGGAAACCGGTGCTGATCTGGAAGAGGCAGCCGACGCCGAGTAAGCTGTTTGATCATATGTTATAATTAACGGGGCCTCGTTTTTTCAGGGCCCCGTTTTTTTCAAGAGCTCGTTTTTTGGGCCTATCTTGTGGCTGTAAAATACCGCGTTTAATGCTATCGTTAGATAATGCCAGCAACGCTGGCGGCGCATTGGTTAAAAAGGGATGTTGCAATGTCCGAACGCATGACAGTTTTGGTAACTGGCGGTGCCGGTTACATTGGCAGCCATATGGTTCTGGCATTGCTTGATGCTGGTCATACGCCTGTCATCATTGATGATTTTTCAACGGGTCATGAAAAACTGGTGCCATCTGGTGTTCCGCTATTTCGCGGTAATGTGGGCGATAGCGCGCTGGTGGCGGAGATTTGCGACAGTCATAAGATTGATGCTGTCGCGCATTTTGCGGCATCGATTGTGGTTCCTGAATCGGTCGCCGACCCGCTGAAATATTATGTGAACAATACGGTGAACACGACGCGTTTTATTGCCGCCTGTGTGGATGCCGGCATCAAACGGTTTGTGTTTTCCTCAACCGCAGCTGTCTATGGCAATCAGGATGTCAGCCCCATCAATGAAGGCGCCAATTCCCAGCCGGAAAACCCCTATGGCAGCAGCAAGCTGATGTCAGAGATGGTGTTGCGTGACAGCGCCGCGGCCACTGACCTGTCTTATGTGATTTTACGTTATTTTAACGTCGCTGGTGCCGATCCGC
>Ga0213867_1001426_pt1 | contig 10645 bp, 6 predicted proteins | sample PICome_12_FD_160120 | JGI IMG/M metagenome (GOLD analysis project Ga0213867, IMG submission 160120) | Coastal seawater microbial communities near Pivers Island, North Carolina, United States - PICO540 | ecosystem: Environmental > Aquatic > Marine > Coastal | place: USA: North Carolina | collected... | reverse complement strand
TTACCTGGCCGCCAGAACTCTCAACAGAGCGGGCTGCTGCCTCGGCCGAGCTCGAAAAAACAACGGCGGTTTGCCGCGGCGGTGGTTGGTTTGCACAGCCTGAAAGAAGCAACATCGTTGCTGCTACAGTGGCAGTGACCTGCGCCAAAAGACTGCGCATCACTCGTCTAGCTCGAGTCCAATCTTTGTGCGGAAGTCTTGCTGGCAGAGTTTCACCAGGTCCTGAATGGGAACTGGTTTAGAAATCAGATAACCCTGCGAGGAGTAGCAACCCCGCTCTCTGAGGTACGCAGCTTGCTCAGCAGTTTCAACACCTTCAGCCACGAGATCGAGGCCGAGTGCCTGTGCCATGGAAACAATCGCATTAACAATGCCGTTACCAGACTCTGTCCCAATGTCATTAACGAAGGTGCGATCTATCTTCAGAGTGTCTATTGGAAATCGTCTGAGATAATTCAACGACGAGTAGCCCGTACCAAAGTCGTCAATTGCGAGTTTAAACCCCAGGTTCTTTAGCTGTTTAAGCTTGCTGATACTGTCATTGCCGCTGTGCATGATGGCACCTTCGGTCAACTCCAGCTCAATTTTGTACTGAATTTCCAGCTGTTTAAGCGTCGTGGTTAGACGCTCGACAAAGTTACTTTGATTGAACTGTAGCGGTGATAGATTTACTGCGAGTGCGAGCTTGCTCGGTAACTGACCTGCGAAGTTCTTCGCATCTTTGTTGACCTGGTTAAGAATCCAATCTCCGAGGTCGTTGATCACGCCGCTTCGCTCAGCGACGGGAATGAAGCGCTCGGGAGAGACATTGTTACCTTCACTATCCTGCCACCTTACGAGCGCTTCAGCGCCGATAATTGCACCCGTAAATAGATCGACCTGCGGCTGGTACATGAGAGACAAACCGCTGCCCGCTAAGGCTTGTCGTAGTCCTTCCTCAATGGCGAGTTCCATCGCTGAGTCGTCGGCAATGGTGGTGTCATAAAGCCTTGCCCGCTGACGACCCTCGGCTTTTGCGGCATAGGCAGCTGCGTCAGCACGTATAAGGAGATCCTCAGGCACTTGACCATGGTCTGGTGCCATTGCAATGCCGATGCTTGGCGTAATCACCAACGCGTGCCCTGGAATTTGAATAGGCTCGGATAAACAGTGAATGATGTGCTCAGCAATTTCTATGAGCTGGTCGAGGCCCTCGGGGTTGCGGACAATCAAAGAAAATTCATCGCCACCTGGTCTGGCGAGTTCTAGGGCGAATACATCCGCAGGGTAGTCTCGTTTTGTGCCGGGAAATTCAGTTGCAATCGGGCCCATCTCTGCGGCGCAGGTTTGGAGTCTTGATGCAATACGCTTCAAGACAATATCGCCGCGCTCATGACCAATTGAATCATTAATGCGCTTGAAGTGATCGATATCGATCATGATCAGACCCATTTTCCCCTGCATTTTTTCGCAGTTCACCAGGTTGCGCCGCAGTTGCTCAGTGAAACTTCGTCGGTTAGGAAGGTCTGTCAGGTGATCGAAATAGGCGAGGTAACGAAGGTGGTCTTCTTTTGCCTTTAGCTCTTGGAGGCTTTGAGAGGACCGCAACATGTACTTCACGAGGCGTCCGAGTAGCAGCCAATTTAGGGGTTTGGTGATGTACTGCGTAGCGCCCGCCTCAAAACCAAGGTCGATGGTTTCTTGATCGTCGGCACCGGTGACGATGAGCACGGGCACATCCCGTGCATCATCGCGGGCCTTTAGGCGGCGGCAGGTCTCTATGCCGCTGATGCCGGGCATGTCGACATCCATGAAAATAAAGTCGGGAGCGTTGTTGGCAACAAGTTCCAGAGCTTCATAGCCGTCGGTGGCTTCGAGAACACCCATGCCCTCGGACTCGAGGCATTGTCGAATCAGCATGCGCTGCATGCTGTCATCGTCGCAAACCAGAACTAACGGGCTGTCATCTCGATTTACTGCCAACCGTGTTTACCCCTCAACTACTATCAAGCATGTGACGGCATCTTTATTGTTAAAGGGTTGACCACCGCAATGAGGCAAACCATGAACTACCAGCTGTCACATTCCATTTATGAAGGTAAACTGCCCGCTGTTCATTGGGAAGGCTTTTTTGCGTGTCGATCGCTGATCAAAAACTGCGGGAAATTCGGGAGCAGGTGCAGTCGCATCTTGCGAGCGTGCCAAAGCGGCGTGATGCTGAGCACACAGTCCAGCTCGAGGACCGCATTCGTGCGCAGCTCAAAGCGCATAACGCGGTTATCGTTGCTCACTATTACACGGCGCCGGAAATCCAGGCGTTAGCTGAAGCAACCGGTGGCTGTGTGTCTGATTCCTTGGAGATGGCGCGCTTTGGGCGGGACCATCCTGCAGAAACTTTAATTGTTGCGGGCGTTCGATTTATGGGCGAAACCGCAAAAATCCTGACGCCCAATAAGCGCGTCTTGATGCCCACGCTCGAGGCAACCTGCTCATTGGACGAGGGCTGTCCAATAGACGAATTCTCCGCGTTTTGTGATGCACACCCCGACAGAGATGTCGTGGTTTACGCCAATACTTCCGCAGCGGTGAAGGCGCGGGCAGACTGGGTTGTGACTTCGAGTATTGCACTGGACGTTGCAGAATACCTGGCCGAGAACGACAAGAAAGTCTTGTGGGCGCCCGACCGGCACCTGGGTGATTACGTGCGCCGTGAGAGCGGTGCAGACATTCTGGTCTGGGATGGAGCCTGTATTGTTCACGAAGAGTTTAAAGCCAAAGGCATACTGGACTTAAAGCACGTGCATCCCGAAGCGGCGGTGCTGGCACACCCAGAATCTCCAGCCTCAGTGCTCGAGATTGCGGATCATGTCGGCTCGACAACACAGATCATCAAGGCGGCAACCGAGCTGCCAAACGAAAAATTTATTGTGGCCACGGACCAGGGCATTTTCTACAAGCTTCAACAGGCTGCGCCTGATAAAACGTTCTTAATTGCGCCCACGGCGGGTGAAGGCGCTACTTGTCGTAGCTGCGCTAATTGCCCTTGGATGGCAATGAACGAACTCGAGCTTCTAGCAGAGGTGCTGGAAAGGCCACAGGGTAGAGAGATTTTTGTAGATCCCGAGCTGGCCGAGCGAGCAATGCAGCCGCTTGATCGCATGCTGTCATTTGCGCAGTCGTTGAATACGGGTGTGGTAGGGCGCGCTTAAGAGTTTTCCAGTTCGTCTCTAATATCCATCACATCGCGCAAACGTTCGTTAATGGTCGCGGACTGCGTAAAGTTATTGTTTACCAGTTTGAGAGCATAGTTCAGCTGATTTTGCGCTGAGTCCAGTGCGCCAACCAAGATAAAATACTCGGCCCGGGATTGGTGCAGACCGATAATATCTCCGGCAAGCCCCTGAACTTCCGCCAGTCGATACCAGACGCCGGGGTCTTCCGGCGTTTTTTTGCTTTGATTTTTCAGTAGCTGAGCCGCGACATGTGGTAGCCCCGCCTGCCACAGCGCATCAGCATAGGCAATGGTAAGCGGGTGATTTCCGGGAGACAGGCTCAGCCTGTTTTTTAGCCGAGTAATGGCGCGCTGATGCTGACCCATTGCAGTGTCAATTTCACTGCTGGCAATGACGAATGCGAGATTGCCCGGATCGGGGCGCATGGCCTGCTCAAGCGCCTGCCGCGCTTTAACAGGTTGGCCCGAATCTATATAGGCTAATGAGAGGCCATACCAACCTGCAGCTGCTTCCGTGCCACCTCTTTCCGTTTGATCGCGAAACAGATTTACGGCATCAACGGGGCTTTGAGCCAGCTGATGGCGGACGCGTGCCTGCATCAGCTCAAAGTCGAAACTCTTTGGCCTGATGACTCGCCTTTCGGATCGTGCGCGATTGCGCATATCGGCAACCCGCTTCTCTGACAGGGGGTGCGTGCGCAAAAATTCAGGGAGTCGGTTCGTGCTGTATAGCCGGTGCGCGCTCAGCATCCGTTCGTGCATGTCTGCAGCGGCGTGCGGATCTCGACCTGATGCAACGAGGGTTTTCAGACCGATTCGGTCTGCCTCAGATTCATTGGCTCTGCTGTAGCGAAGGCGAGAGTCTTGCGCCGCAGCCTGGGTTGCGGTCATCGCGGCCAACCCCGCATCGCTGCCAGCCGTTGCCGCCAATACAATCCCCGCCATGAGTCCTGCAATGGTGAGCTTGCTTTGGTTCGCCGCTTGCTCCCTTTGGCGGGAGAAGTGTCGCTGGCTCAGGTGTGCTATTTCGTGGGCGAGGACGGCCGCTAATTCATCTTCCGACTGCGCATGGTGAATGAGGCCATTGTGCACCCCGATAATGCCGCCGGGCACTGCGAACGCGTTGATCGTCGGATTGTCGACCACTACCAGTTGCAGCTGCCGGTCTCGCAGATCACTATGCAAAACCAGCTCGAAAATAAGGTTCTCAATATAGTCTGCGAGCAACGGATCATCGAGAACGGGTGCCTGAGCTCTGAAAACCTTAAGCCACAGGCTGCCAAGACGCCGCTCATACTGCTCCGAATAGAGGCTTGTGCTCGAGGCGCCCAAGTTCGGAATTTTTAGATCGTCGGTATCTGCCCATACCCGACTGACGCTGACCGCGATGAACGCAGTTGCGACGACAGTGAAAAGCGATTTAGCAAACCTATTGAGCATGTTGAGACTTTAACTGACTTTCTTCCCATACGCGTGTTTCAGTGTGACAAAAGTAGAGAAGCTTGGTTCCCGAAGCAGGTATACTCGACGGGGGGCAAAAGGGTTTATGACATGGCAGTTGCAGAAAGGGTCGATGCGCGCGGTAAACGATGCCCAATGCCGGTGCTGATGGCGAAGCGTGCAATAGCCGAATGTCGTCCCGGGGATACCATCGAGATACTAGTGACAGATCCAAGTGCCCCCAAAGATTTTGAAACCTTTGCACGTCTCGAAGGTCACAGTGTGAGTTGGGAGACGCGCAATGAGCTGACGGCAATCAAGCTCACACTGAGCACCGCTGAATGAGCGAAGACTTATGCAGCAGCCGTTGCCAACGGGGGTAAAAAAATGATCGATACATTGAAAAAATGGTACAGACGGCACTTAGGCCGGGAAGAGTCGGTCACTCTGGTGGCTCTTTTAATCGGAAGCGCCGTGTTGCTTGGCGTCATGGGAGAGGTGCTCACCCCCGTGTTTATCGCCTTAATCTTCGCCTATCTGATGCAAGGTGTTGCTGACCAGTTTGGGAAGTGGGGCGTAAATCAAGGCCTTGCTCTGGCGGGGTCATCACTCGTGTTTGTCGGTGTTTTTCTTGGCTTTACGTTGGGCATCGCGCCCTTGGTGTGGCGGCAGCTGGAAAGCCTTGTTCGTGAAGCCCCGGCAATGATGGCGGCGGTGCAGAAACAGATAGAGGAACTTATTGCCCAGTACCCCATAGTGATTGAGCAGGCGCCAATTACAGAGATGCTGACTTCAATGCAGGGGCAAGCGGCCTCGCTGGGTCAGGCTATTGTGGGATTTGGACTCTCCTCGATACCCGGTGTGCTTACCTTTGCCATTTACCTGGTGCTGATTCCGCTGATGGTGTTTTTCTTTTTAAAAGATCGCGATGAACTCATCGAATGGGTGCTCAGCTTTTTACCGAAGGAGCGTCCCGCACTCGATCAAATCGGTCGCGACATGAATAGACAGATTGCGAATTACGTTCGGGGCAAGGGCATCGAGATCACCATCATTGGGGCTGCCAGCTACATCACCTTTATCAGTTTTGGTTTGAATTACACGGCCTTGCTTGCGCTGCTCGTTGGGCTGAGTGTGATCGTGCCTTACATTGGTGCTTTCTTGGTGACGATTCCCGTCGTGTTAGTGGCATTTTTCCAGTTCGGGTTGAGTGGTGATTTTTATTGGATTGTGGCGCTCTACTTCTTTATTCAGGTACTTGATGGAAACGTACTTGTGCCACTTCTGTTTTCAGAGGCAGTAAACTTGCATCCCGTGGCGATTATCATCGCCGTGCTGATATTCGGCGGCTTGTGGGGTGTCTGGGGTGTCTTTTTTGCGATTCCGCTGGCCACGCTGTGCAATGTGTTGTTGGTTTCTTGGCCGCGGACCGAGGTATAGCGCACGACTGCGCTTAAAGGAGTAACTATGCAAATCTGGCGAATCACGCGCCTAACGGTAACGGCAATATTGGCATCTTTATTGGTGGCGTGTGGAGGGGATACCGCTGAGCCGGCCGCCCCGGTGGTCGTTAATAAGAGTCCGAATGATGAGCGCGAGTACGCTGCTGTAACGCTGGACAATGGTCTGCAGGTTCTTATGGTCTCGGATGCCACCACGGAGAAATCAGCTGCTGCTTTGAGTGTTGGCGTCGGTGCTTTCTCGGATCCGCTGGACTTTCAGGGAATGGCTCATTATTTGGAGCACATGTTGTTCATGGGCTCTAAGTCTTTTCCGGAGCCCGATGGGTATATGAATTTCGCTGCTGAAAATGGCGGTAGTTCAAACGCCTATACGTCAAGCGAAATCACTAACTACATGATCACAATAGAGAACACTGGCTTTCCTGAGGCGCTGCATCGGCTATCGGAGTTCTTTTCTGCCCCCATACTCGATCCCGGCTACATCCAGAAGGAAAAGAATGCCGTTAATGCAGAATGGTCCATGCGTCGAGAGTCGGAGGGGCGATCGATTTATCGTCTGCAGCGCGCACTGCTGGGTGAGCATCCGGCTAACCGCTTTACCATTGGTAATCTCGATACCCTTGCTGATAAAGAGACGGGCGAATTACATCCCGCCACCATCGAGTTTTTCGAACAGTATTATTCGGCGAATTTAATGGCGCTGGTGCTGATAAGCCCCCTTCCTGTCGCCGAAATGGAGAGCTTGGCCCAGCAATACTTTTCGCTTATTCCTAACAAGGAAGTCGATAAGCCTGTGGTGACGACCGAAGTTAATTTCGATGAGGTTGCAGGTAAGTTGATTCGGTTCAAGCCACAGCGCGATCTGCGTGAAATGCGTCTTAGCTACATCATCGATAACAACGCCGCCGAGTGGCGCAGCAAGCCCGGCGATTACCTTGGTTATGTCATCGGTTCGGAAATGCCTGGCACGCCCGCCGATAAACTAAAGTCACTTGGACTTATCAGCGAGTTGATGACGTCGAGTTACGAGTCGCTCTATGGCAATTACGGAACATTTGAAATCAGTGTTCAGCTCACCCCTCAGGGCATGAAACGACGCGATGAAATCTTTGATGTGCTCTCGGGCTACATTGAGTTGCTTCGTCGCGAAGGTGTCGACGACCGATACGCCGAGGAGTATCGGCAGTCTCTCAATAATCGGTTTACTTTCCTTGAGAAGGTCGATGACTTCTCTTATGCCGCGAGTTTGGCGGCGGCCATGCAGGATTATCCGATTGAGCACGTCATCGACGCTCCTTACCGGTTTGATGGCTTTAATCAGGAGGCTGTCGATTCGCTGTTGGCGCAGCTGGTTCCTGAACGGCTGAATGTCTGGTACATCTCGCAAGAGGAAGAGACCAATAGTGAGTTGGAGTTTTATGTTGGACCGCACGCCATAGAGGACCTCGAGCCCCGAGATGTAGAGAGTGCTCTGGCGCTGGTGAATCGTCTTGGATTGGCGCTGCCGAGTGAAAATGGTTTGCTGCCTTCCGCCTTCGACATCAGGCAGACGCCGCCCGATGTCACGCCGATTGCTGTGGCGGATAATGTCACCTTCTGGTTAAAGGGTAGCGACAATTTTGATGGGCTACCGAAAGGATTCACGCGGCTACAGCTGAGTACTGACAGAGCACTAAACAGCGTTGAGAACGTCGTTTACCTGTCGCTCTGGGAGTCGCTCTATGATCTGAAGCAGACGCGACTTTCGACCGAAGCGTCGATTGCGGGCATGAGCTTGTCCATGAGCGCATCTAACGGCATCTCGCTAACGATGTCAGGCTTCACGGACAAGCAGCCAGAACTATTGGCTCGTGCCGTAGAAGGTTTACGGGTGAATCCAAGCGAGCTCGAGTTTGGTCAGGCGGTAGAGCGCTACTTGCGCCGAATTGAAAACTCAAAACGCGCCTTCCCCTACACTCAATTTACGCCTTTGTTAGGTATGCTGACACGAGAGGGCCGTTATTCAGATGTTTCTCTGGCACTCGCGGCGTCAAAGGCGAGCCTGGATGGGTTTACTCAATTCGTAGAGGAGGTGCTTACTACCAGTCACCTGCGAGCTTTCTTCTTTGGCAACTATGACGAGGCTGACGTGCGGTCGGCGTATGCTCAGGTGGAAGACTTCGTAACTCCCAGCCGCTCTGCGGGCTACGCACGCGCTGGCATTTACGATCCCGAGCCCGGTGCAACGTTGATGCTCAATAGAGAGGTGCCGGTAGAAGACCTTGGAATGCTATACGGCTTTGCCGCGCCTGAGGCGTCGATAAAGAATCAGGCCTTAGCCCGAATTCTCGCGCGACACCTGCGTGTCCGTGCTTTCGAGACACTCAGAACAGAGGAGCAGCTTGGCTACGCGGCGGGGGGAGGATCGCTCGATCTGTATCAGCACCCCATGGTGATTCTCTACATACAAACGCCCGTTAAAGGGCCGCAGGATATGCTTGACCGGTTCAACGCCTATACTCAGGAGTACCGGGAAGAGTTGGCGGCACTCACTGAGGAGTCGTTTGCAAAGTTCAAGGCTGGGGTGCTAACCGCACTCACGGAACCGCCTAAAAACCTCTCGGCGGAGGCGGGTCCTTTTGCATCCGATTGGTCCATCGAAAACTACGAGTACGACACGCGTGAGAAGCTAATTGAGGCGGTAGAGTCGGCGACACTGGCCGATGTTCAGGCGTTTTACGATGCAACAGTCTTTGGCGATGCGCGGTCTCGGATCGTCATCCAGCTAAAAGGTCAGCGCTACGCAGATGAAGCGTTTGGCTCTCTGGATGGTGGCGTCGTTATTGACGATGTAGATCAATTCCATAAAGACATGCCTAAGCAAGCTCTCTAGGCCTACACGCAGAAACATCCCCGAAATAATTCTACAAAGTTCTATTTTAGAACTTTGTAGAATTTAGTGCGCAAATTAGTTACCCTTGCACACACAATAATGCAATTAAATGCAGTTTTTTAGTTCTAATTTAGAACTTATCAGGGGTAAGTATGAATTCAAACCTGGATCCTATCGAAGCAAAAGAGTGGTTGGACTCGTTCGATGCAGTCAACCGTTTCAATGGCAACAACGTCTCCAGCGAGTTGATTCAACGGCTAACGGATCACGCGCGGGAGCAAGGGGTAACGCTACCCGCGGCAATAACGACACCCTTTAAGAACACGATTAATCCGGAAGACGAGCGTGTCATGCCGGGTGACCTGTTTATGGAGCGGCGTATCCGTTCATTGATTCGCTGGAACGCGATGGCGATGGTGATGCGCGCTAACGACAATGAAGATGGCTTGGGCGGGCACATCTCAAGCTTCAGTTCGAGTGCAACCTTGTATGACGTCGGCATGAATTATTTCTTCAGAGGCACGGGTAACGGGCATCCTGGAGATCTCATCTTCTACCAGGGTCACAGCGCACCCGGTATGTATGCCCGGTCTTACTTGGAAGGGATTTTTGACGAAAGCCAACTCGAAAACTTTCGGCGTGAGGTGTCAGGTAAAGGTCTGTCTTCCTATCCCCACCCCTGGCTGATGCCCAACTATTGGCAGTTCCCTACGGTTTCCATGGGGTTAGGGCCTCTACAGGCCATCTACCAAGCACACGTGATGAAGTATCAGCAAAAGCGCGGTCTGGTTGATCACCGAGACAGAAAGATCTGGTGTTTTCTTGGTGATGGTGAATGCGATGAGCCTGAATCATTGGGTGCGATTGGTCTGGCGGGGCGTGAAGGCCTTGGGAATCTGCACTTTGTCGTCAACTGCAATCTACAGCGACTCGATGGCCCCGTTCGAGGGAATGGCAAAATCATCCAGGAGCTCGAGGGCGTGTTCCGCGGCGCTGGGTGGAATGTCATTAAAGTGGTTTGGGGTCGTCGGTGGGATCCCTTGCTGGAGCGTGATAAGTCGGGCCTGCTACTCAAACGAATGGACGAAGTCTGCGATGGCGAGCTGCAAAACTGTAAGTTTAACGGCGGCGCTTATACGCGAGAGCATTTCTTCGGCAAATACCCTGAAACCCTCGATTTAGTAAAAGATCTCTCGGACGACGACATTATGTACCTCAACCGAGGCGGCCACGATCCCTACAAGGTATACGCAGCCTACGCAGCGGCCTGTGAAGAGACGGAGCGTCCCACGGTCATTCTCGCCATGACGGTTAAAGGTTACGGCACAAGTGAGGCGGGTGAGGCGAGCAATGAGACACACTCGCTCAAGAAACTCGACCTCAAGAGTTTGAAAGCGTTCAGAGATCGTTTCGGGGTGCCGATTAGCGACAAGGATCTGAAAGACGTTCCGTTCTATCGTCCTCCTGAAGACAGTCCGGAAATGCGCTACCTCAGAGAGCGTCGAGCAGAGTTGGGTGGCAGTATCCCCGCACGACGCGCTAATTCCTACAGCCTGCCAGCGCCCGCCCAGTCCGCCTATGCAAGTCAGCTTAAAGGCAGCGGTAAGCGCGAGATCTCGACAACGATGGCCTTCGTGCGCGTGATGTCCTCGACGGTAC
>Ga0213867_1001425_pt1 | contig 10655 bp, 4 predicted proteins | sample PICome_12_FD_160120 | JGI IMG/M metagenome (GOLD analysis project Ga0213867, IMG submission 160120) | Coastal seawater microbial communities near Pivers Island, North Carolina, United States - PICO540 | ecosystem: Environmental > Aquatic > Marine > Coastal | place: USA: North Carolina | collected... | reverse complement strand
GTTATCTGTTAAAACATCATTACCGCTATAGGACATGAAGGGAAGCGTGCTCGCAAATTGGTAGTGATTGTTCCAGAGAACGTTACCAGGACTATTAGGATCTGTGGACGAATTTTTGGACAGCCAAGCGGTAATCATATATTCATTATAAGGAGAGGTAAGTGCATTGGAAACCCCCGTTCCGTTTGCATTCATTGCAAGGTATATTCCTCCACTAGTTGGATTGGCGATAGCTGCATCAAAATCGATTGAATTCCAAAGGTCCATGACATATTGTGTTATGATGTTGGACTTGAAATACTTCATACAAAACAAGGCGCCACTAACTAATATGTCTGTATCAATCGTGCTGTATTCAGAGTTCCAAGCTTGTGCCCCAGTATTTACATCCATGAAATGGCGGAAATATCCATTGGAAGTTCGATCAGGTGTAAAACCTGGGGTATTTCCTGTCACTGATTTTAGAGTTGTTAGAGCAAGTTGCTCAGCATTATTAATCCAGCCCATAGAGTCAGCAATACAAAGTGCAATCAACCCCATTCCTGTATTAGCAATAGAAATTGGGTGAAAGTCCACGCCAGTAAACAGCCTTGAATCTCTATACATTCCGTTTGGAAGGCGTTGAAGTTCAAAAACGCTAAAGCTATTTCTGAACAATGAATCTATTTGCGGGTCTGCTTGTGGGTTTGGAGGAACTGTAATACAAGCATTACATGAATTCCAACAAACGGTAGCTAAGGATGTATCTCCGTTAATGGCTAAAAAGCGATTAGTAAAAGTTCCTGTTGTTTTTGTACAAGACGCCCCAGGAATCAAGTTTTCTTGGTCGTTCCAACCGTCAACGGTGAACTTGTATTCAATAGAGTTGGCAGTTAATGGAAGAGTAATCGTCCATACGCCGTCGTTATCAGAATCGTCCAAGGCATTACAATTCCCACACCATGAGTTGAAATCACCATTAATGTATACTCCATTTGCAGTAGATCCCGAATATTGGTTCATGTTTAGCGAAAAGGATACATTGCTGGTTCCAGTTATTGATGGACATGTTCCATCAGTAATACACGTTTCGAAACAGAAAAGTAGGGTGGTGTCTTGCGAAAACGTTGGGATAATTCGATCATCAAAATTAGAAGGGTCAGCACAAGGAAGACCTGTTAAATTCTCTTTTGTGCCCCAATCAGTGGCATTAGAAGGACTATTGAAGAACACAAAATTTCCTCCGCTAGTACCGTTGAGAAGTATACTGCCTTCCCAAATACCGTCGTTATCGGTATCGTTTAGAGGAACTGCATTAGCACCTCCCAAAGTACCTCCACCTGCATACATCCCATTAGGTCCCACAGTGATGTTTGCGGTATTCACTTTAAAAGTAACAGTGTAATTATTGGAGGGAGGTGGAGTTGCAATACACGCGCTGCATGAGTTCCAGCAAACAGTTGGCAAGACAGTACTTCCATTGATAGCTAGATATCTATTGGTATATGGACCTGTAGTAAAGGTACATGGTGAACCTACGCTAAAACTCTCTTGATGCGTCCAACCATCCAGAGTGAAAAGGTACTCTATTGAACCTTGAGTGAAAGGGAGTGTAACGGTCCAAATTCCGTCTCCATCCGAATCAGTCAGTGGGTTACAACTACCACACCACCCGTTAAAATCACCATTGATATATACCGTATTGAAAGAACCAGTGTAGGCATTCATATCGACTGAAAAAGTAATGTTATCTGGCCCTTGCTGACCTGGACAGGTACCATCAGTCACACATGTTTCATAGCAAAAAAGAAGAGTAGTATCTGAATTAAAAATGGGAAGCGTTCTATCGTTCCAATTATTTGGATCTGCGCAAGGCTTTCCTGTTAGGTCTTCTTTTGCTCCCCAATCAGTGTCATTTGCCGGACTGTTTAAGAAAATAAACTTGCCTTGAGAATTTCCATTGAGCACGGCACTTCCTGTGTATATATCATCACCATCAGGGTCTTCTAGTTTGACCGCTCTAGCATTTCCAAGAATTCCGCCTCCGGCATACAGCCCGTTGGGCCCCACAGTGATGTTGGTTGCGTTAACTGCAAAGGTGACGGTATGCAATGGTGGACATTCAATACAAGATTCCCAGCAAACAGGATTCAGTACAGTATCACTCAGGACTTGAAGATATCTATTGGTAAATGAACCCGATGTATTTGTGCAGCTTCCTCCGGGTGAAAAGTTTTCTGAAGTATTCCAACCATCTAAAGAGTACTTATATTCTATTGCGCCTTGCGAAATGGGTAAAGTAGTCGTCCAAATGCCGTCGTTATCTGAATCACTTAATGGATTACATGTGCCGCACCAATTATTGAAGTCTCCGTTAACATAGGCAGTTGTAAAAGAATTGGAATATTGATTTAAATCAACTGCAAAAGTGACTTGAGCATTTGATGGGTTAGTTGCACTGCTTTCTTGATAAACTCGTACATAATCAATTTCCATGGCTGCTTGAGTAAACGCAGAAGAAATACTTGGTAATACGGCAAAGTTCAACAAGATGAATTGTTCGTCATCAAACGGCCATGTAGAAGCATTTTTGGTAGAAGGAGAATAGGTATAGTGCCTGTTGTTATCAATAAAAAAGGATATGGAATCCTCATTCCATTCCATTGTGTAGGTATGAAAAGAACTTGTGGCCGTGGGCAGATACACGCCATGGTAATTTTGAGTAGCTCCAAAGCTAGAAGGTGTATGAAGAGCACTAGAAACATGATTTACATTCGAGCCCCAATGCTCCATAATGTCAATTTCACCACAATCAGGCCAAGGCGTTGTGCCAAATCCTTGAGTCTGCCAATAGGCACCTGGTTCTGTAATATTTTTGCCAAGCATCCAAATGGCTGGCCAAGTACCCGCTCCGGTAGGGATTTTTGCTTTTACTTCAACTCTACCATATTTGAACGCAAATTTTGAATTGAGTCTTGCAGACGTATAGTTTTTAGTAACCCCCTGATTGGTGTAATTTTCTTTTACAGCTCGTAGAAATAATTTTCCGTTTTTGACATTTGAGTTGGTATCCTGATTGGTATAATGTTGAATTTCTCCGTTGTACCAACTTGAACCATTTGGCAATTGCGTTTGGTGAAACCAACGATTAGGGTCTACACCACCTCCAATGTTATAATTGAATTCATCTGACCATACCAATGAATCGTACCTCGCCGATTGAGAAAAACCTATGATTGGCAGAGAGCAAAATACAAGGATTTGAGCTAACCTGTTAGTAATCATTGAAGCAGTTATTAATTTAAAATTAAAACGGCCACCAATTTGGTGGCCGTTAAATTTAAAATTAGATTCTATTGTTTTATAACTCTGAGATATTGTGTGTTTCCGTCAATTTGGAGTATTAGCATATACATGCCTGCCGGATGGGAACTAAAATCAAATTGTTCCTTGATTTCACCCTCTCCCATACTTCGCCCAACTTCATTAAAGATACGGTAGGTGCCCTCTACAACAGGCGTAATACTGACTTGACCTGAAGTTGGATTTGGGTACAATTTAACCTTAGGAACTTCATTCATAAGCTTACTTCCTTGGCTATTTATATTAGTGGTAGTTGAGGTCAAATCATTGCCATTACTGACCATGCCAGAAGGAGTAGTGCTGTAAACAAATAATGTTGCAGGGTTTGTTTCATAAGTACAAGTGTCAACAGTTATGATACATTTGAACATGAGATTATTATAGGCCAATTGTACAGCTTTCAAGTGTAGATTAGGTGTTTTACCTCCGTTTAATGCAGAACTCGCCGCAGGTAAATTCACCCAATTAGTACCATTTGCTGAGAAGGCCCACTGATAAGTTGCATTTGGGCTTGAGAATGCAACAGAGAAATCAGCCTTGTTACTATTATCTAAGTAAACAGCAGTATCGCTAGGTTGCGACGTAATCATTGCAAGTGGAATACTTAAGCTGTCTTCAACTATTCGAGAGCCGAAGTAATAACCTGTCACTTTCGCTAAAGAATAGATATTTTGATCAAAGACAACAGTATCCCCTGATGCACCGTTAGACCATGAGAGTGAATCTAAAGGAATATTTGAAGCGTAAGATACAGTTACTGTACCGGCTCCACAGTCTTTAGATACTTCAACGATGTTAAAGCTTACTGCATTGTATACGTTCAGTGCGACAACGTCAGAGATGTCTGTACAACCGTTGTCGTCAACCACACAACGGAACTGTGAACCGTTCATGGTTGTACTCAACGACGTTAAATTCAAAGTGCTGCTCTTACCACCCGAAAGCACGGAGTTTTGTGCTTGCAGGTTAATCCAATTTCCACCGGTGAACACTTGCCACTGGTAGGTAGCGTTTACACCGGAGTGTTGAACGCTGAAGGTAACAGAATCAGCCCCTGCTACAACACTAGCATCAGAAGGTTGTGAAGTAAAGCTTCCACGAGCAATGACTAGCGAGTCTGAATAGGTGTTGTTGAGAATCACTGCGGAAACAACGGCAGTATTGTAGGTGGTTGCGTCAAAGACAACGGTATCGCCTGATGCACCGTTGGACCATGAGAGTGCATCCAAAGGAGCATTTGAAGCGTAAGATACAGTTACTGTACCGGCTCCACAGTCTCTTGATACTTCAACGATGTTAAAGCTTACCACCGTAAATACGTTCAGTGTGACAACGTCAGAGATGTCTGTACAACCGTTGTCGTCAACCACACAACGGAACTGTGAACCGTTCATAGTCATACTCAACGACGTTAAATTCAAAGTGCTGCTGTTACCACCAGAAAGTACGGAGTTTTGTGCTTGTAGGTTAACCCAATTTCCACCGGTGAACACTTGCCACTGGTAGGTAGCGTTTGCACCAGAGTGTTGAACGCTGAAGGTAGCAGAATCAGTCCCTGCTGCCCCACTAGCATCCGAAGGTTGAGAAGTGAAATCCCCTCTAAAAATATCATAAGTAGATGAATAAGATTTACCAACAAAATATCCCGTAAACGAGACTATAGGATGAGAATTTCTGTTAATCCATGCTGTTGACTGGGTTGACCCACCTGACCACATTAAACTATCAAATGAAACGTTGCTTGAATAAGTCAACTGAACAGAATCTAATTGACAATCATTATTCAATTCACTTATGCTAAGTTGAATGTTATCAATAACAGTCAAAACTGCTACGTCTGTTATAAGTGTATCACACTCGCCATTAATTATGGCTCGAACGTTTAAACCGCTAATAGAAGCGGTAAAACCTTGTAGAACAAGAGAATTAGAATTAACGCCTGAAGCTTTGGCGCTTGGCACATAGTTTTGCCAATTAACACCATCTAGACTGTATTGCCAAACATATTGCTCATTTGTGCCACCAAATCCTACATTGAACGAAACAGCGTCACCAGCCACCATAATGGCATCTTTTGGCTGAGAAGTTATAGTATCTGGACAAACCAGGTATTGTTCAACATATAGTGTAACTACATCGGACGTATCAGGGCTACATCCACTTAAAACACATCGAAACTGCGTGCCATCCAAAGAAAGTGATGGGGCATTAATCGTTAACTTACTTGAATTCCCTCCGGTTAAAACTGAATTTTGTGCTTGGATATTAGCCCAACTACTTCCGGTATAGTACTGCCATTGGAAAGTCCATAATGAGCCAGCATTTGTTAGTTCAAAAACGGCTGAATCGCCCTCAGACATATAAACTGTATCATTAGTAGGTTGGTCATAGACACATTGGGTGCAAGTTCCCCAAAGTGGATAGTTTGCTGAACTAAGACTGCTATTTGCGGCAAAACCATTTGGTATGGAGTAGATATTTGGTATACACCAATCAGTCAAATCTTGATTAAAAGCGGTTGCTCCATCAAACATGTAGCTCAAATTGACTGCACTTGACAAGTTCCAATGTCCAATATCCTGATTAAAAGAAGCCGCATCTGAGAACATGGCTCTCATCATAATCACCCTTGATACCTGCCAACTTCCAATATCATGATTGAATGGCGTTCCACTGAACATTTCTTTCATATTGGTGACTTTTGAAACATTCCAACTGCCAATATCTTGGTTAAAAGAAGCGGCATTGAGGAACATTTCCTTCATTGTGGTAACCTTAGAAACATTCCAATTTCCAATATCCTGATTAAATGCGCTTGCCGCGGAAAACATTTCGCTAGTATTGCGAACTTTTGAAACATCCCAGGAGCCTATGTCTTGATTAAATGCCGAGCTACCTTGAAACATGGAGCTCATATTGGTGACATTCGAGACGTCCCATTGACCAATATCTTGATTAAAACTTGAAGCACCATCGAACATTGATCTCATTGCCGAGACATTAGAAACATCCCAGTTCCCTATATCTTGGTTGAAGCTTGTTGCGTACGAAAACATTGATCTCATATGGGTCACATTAGAAACATCCCATGTGCTTATATCGTCGTTGAAATCTGTTCTTGCATAAAATAAAGTCGTCATGTCATTAACTAGACTAACACAGACTCTGGACAAGTCATCTCCATTGTCTCTCATAGTTCTGAGCAGAGCATTATTAACAGCTGTGTACCATGTCACACCAGAATCCAATGAAAACATTTCTCCAGCTGCATAATTGTCACAGACAACACAGCCCGAACCCGGATCTACATATGCGTCGTAAGGATTTGAAGCGTCTGGACAACTACCCCAAACTGGAAGGTTTGCATTTGGCAGTCCGCTATAAGTAGAGAAGCCTGCAGGTGCAGAGGCAAAATTTGAAACACACCAATTTGATAAGTCTTGATTAAAGCTAGCCGCTCCGTAAAACATTGAATCCATGGTCAAAACGTTGGAAACATCCCATCTTCCGATGTCTCTATTGAAAGACAATGCATTCGCAAACATATTGCTCATTTTGGTCACATTGGAAACATCCCAATGACTAATGTCACCATTAAAATATGCCAACTGATAGCCTATACTAGTTAACTGCGCAGTGGTAGGTGGCGTTGAGAAAAATCTAGCAATATCTGAAGAATCGGTTGGGTTGAAAAGCCTTTCCAAATCGGTCACTTTTGACATACAAAAATCTGAAGGACTGATTCCTTGAAGAAGTAGGTCACCTATAGTCCCGGTCGTAGCCACATAATAGGTTTTGCCATCCAACACAAAAGATGCTGTTTGAACCGAGTCACATACGACACATCCGCTGGTATTGGTATAGGGCGCAGTGCTGTTTTGGGCAGAAGTAATCATGGAAAAACAACAAGCTATAAGGATTGGTAATAACTTTTTCATTTTGTTCGACTTTTATTCAGTTGATTTTGTTAACAAGTAGTTTCGCCCTAAAAGTAAATATTTTAGGCTTACATTACCACGTGTGGCCCCGGTAATTCATTTTATGAGATTTTTTTGTTAAAAAAGAGTATTTAATACTAATAATATAAGGGGTTTCAATTCCGAAATTCTCATCTTTAGAATTTATGCCTAAAATTATACACGCTATTTCCGGACCTAGAAACATTAGTACGGCAATCATGTACAGTTTTGCTCAACGACCCGGATGTGCCGTCTTTGATGAGCCATTATATGGTGTTTATTTGAATGATTCTAAGATTAATCACCCTGGTAAGGATGTAGTCTTAAAAAATTGGCCAACCTCATTAGAGTCTATCCAACAAAAGATGACATTGCTTAAAGATTCAAAAGAGGTTTATTTAAAAAACATGGCTCATCATCAGGAGAATAGATCATTAGAATGGGTGAAGCCAACCGCTTATTTATTTTGGATTCGTCACCCGCGTAAGGTTGTGGAGAGTTTTACTAAAGTCATTGATAAAATGTCCTTAAAGGATATTGGTCTTATTCAGCAATGGCAGCAATGGCAGCAATTGAATGATTTCAATGGTCACAAAGTTGTGGTAGACTCAGATGAAATGCTTCAGAACCCCCAAAAAAATATGGCCCTAGTCTGTGAGGCACTAGATTTGGTTTGGACTGAAAAAATGTTGAATTGGCCTCTGGGAAGGAAGAAATATGACGGTCCTTGGTGGCCCTATTGGTATGGTAATGTGCATAAAAGCGATGGGTTTGGCCCAGCTAAATCCATGCCGAATCGTCTCAAAGCTGACCACGAAAAATTGGTTGCTTCTACCTTACCCGCGTACGAAGAACTTTACAAACGCAGACTCAAATTTTAGTAGTTATGTTGCAACAATTCGATAAAAGAAATAAAAATATTCAAGTTTGGGTGGGCCATGATTTAGTGCATAGGGATGATGCCAAAATCAGCGTTTTTGACAGCTCGGTGCAGGGAGGAGATGCCGTATGGGAAGGAATGCGCGTGTATCAACAAGGCGTTTATTGCTTGGATCGTCATTTAGATCGATTGGAAGATAGTGCCCTTGCAATGGCCTTCGAGAAAATCCCCTCAAGAGATTTCATTCGGAAAGCAATCAAAGCCACCTTGGAAGAAAATGGTATGACAACGGATACCCACATCCGATTGACCCTGACTAGAGGAGAGAAAATTACCTCCGGAATGGACCCAAGGTTAAACCAAAATGGCTGTACCTTAATTGTATTAGCAGAATGGAAACCTCCAGTTTATGATAATGAAAAAGGAATACGCATCATTACATCAACGGTTCGCAGAAATAGTCCAATGCACTTGGATTCAAAAATTCACCACAATAATCTCATTAATAATATCTTGGCAAAGATTCAGGCAAATCACGCTGGAGTTGATTCTGCCCTAATGTTAGACAACTTAGGGTTTATTGCAGAGATGAATGGCACCAACATCTTCTTAGTCAAAAATGGTCGACTACTCACTCCAACAGCTGATGCGTGCCTGCACGGAATAACTCGAGGTCTAGTTATAGAAATAGCTAGAGAAAACGCAATTGAGGTTGAAGAGCGAAATATTTCTTTAACAGAGCTTTATGCTGCTGACGAGGCTTTCGGGACAGGATCTATGGGGGAACTAACGCCTATTATGGAGGTAGATGGGAGAATTTTGCAAAATCGGACAGGCTCACAAAAAACTCGGGAACTAATAAAATTGTTTGAGGACACTCACCAAAAATGGAGCACTTCGATTGCGAATTTGTAAATTGCCAATAACTCTATTTTTTGATGAAAAAAGCTCTTTTAACCTATTTCATTGGACTTTCCCTTGGATTATTTGCTCAAGAAAACCCAATAATTTCAGGATGTCTTACCAATTTTCCTGATAGCATTAGTTCCATAAAGATTGCCTACCCTCGTATGGCAAGTTTAAGTGTAAGAGAGAATATCCCTGTTTTCAATGGTTGTTTTGAATTAGAATGGAAGCATCCAGAACGAGGTGTTTTTGTTGTATATATTGATGCCGATCACACTTTTGATTTCGTTATTTCTGCCGGAAATATTCAATTTACAGGAGATTTTAATAAAATTCGAAATGTTCTAATTGAAGGCCCGGGTAACGATGAGTTTGACGCGTTCAAGAAATTCGCGGCTAAAAAAGATGTTCAAGAAGAACAGATGAGGGCTTATTTATTGGAAATCAAGGATACGGCATTAAAAGACTTTCTGTTACCGCAGATCCTACCACTAAATAGCGATACAAATGTTTATTGGCTAAGGGCTCATTTCTGGGACTATACCAATCTCAAGTCTAGAAGCACTTTAATCAATCCTTTTTTTGAAAATAACCGTAAGATATATTTTGACCAGGTTCTTGGTCATGAACCTGATACTATTATTTTTTACCTAGAACGATTGTTTTCGCAACCTATGGATGTTCAGGTTAAGAAGTTCTTAGTTTCCGTTCTTACCTACCAATACGAAACCTCCAGCTTCATGGGAGAGGACGCCGTTTTCGTTTGGCTGGCCAATAAGTTTTACAATACGGGTTTTGCCGATTGGATGTCCAAGGAAGACCTTGCGAAAATCAGAACCAAGTCAGAAGGTTTGGCAACTGAACTCATTGGAAATCCAGCGAAGAACTTCCCTTTTGATACAAGGGACGGAAATCGCATGCTGTTGAGCGAGGTTGAAAGCCCTATCACCATACTTTATTTCTGGAGTAGTGAATGTGGACATTGTCGTCAGGAAACGCCTAAGTTGAAAGCATTGTATGACGAATATAAGGATAGGGGAGTTCAAGTACTTGCTATTACCCTTGAACTAGAGCTTGATAATTGGAATAAGTTTATAGAAAAATATGACTTGGACTGGCTAAATGGTTTTGAGAGTGATTATGACAGACCAAACTTTCAATGGTTTTACTACATTCCCTCCACGCCCAAGAAACTCATATTGGATGCAGATAAAAACATCATTGCCAAGAATTTAGATATTGAGACCACAATGAGAACCTTCTTAGATGATTATTTGGCGGAACAGCCGCATTAAGGAAAAAACGGGTATAAAAAAAGCGCCGAATAGGCGCTTTTTTTATTTATGACTAATTATCATTTGGTCCCTGCTGACGAACAGCCTGACTTCTCTGAACTCTGACTACAACAGCTTTTCTTTTGAGTATCATTAGCATTTTTGTTGCCATTATTAGACCCTTCAGATGATGCTACCGCGGTGCCTTTGGATTCAGTACAACAAGATTTCTCAGACTTAACCACTTCTGCAACAGCTGTTTCTGTAGAAGATGTTATGGTAGAGGCCGTATTA
>Ga0213867_1001417_pt1 | contig 10678 bp, 11 predicted proteins | sample PICome_12_FD_160120 | JGI IMG/M metagenome (GOLD analysis project Ga0213867, IMG submission 160120) | Coastal seawater microbial communities near Pivers Island, North Carolina, United States - PICO540 | ecosystem: Environmental > Aquatic > Marine > Coastal | place: USA: North Carolina... | reverse complement strand
CTCATATGTAAAGTCCCTCAGGTCGTCGTGTTTGTTTTACTTCTTTACTATCTTTAGGTTTCTGGGTAGTCTCGTAGTGGTTCCTCCCGTTGCTATGAGCTTTACTGTCACGAAAGTCTTTCCTATGTGTAACACTATCGCCTTATCACCACTCTTGCCGTGCTTGGCTTTGGTTAATAGCTCAATCGTCTGTCCGACCTGAAGTTCGTCTGTACTTGTACTTTCTTCTTGCTGCTCTCGTCGTTTTCGTAAGTTAAGTTGATTAAGTTGTCTCGTTAGACTATCAACGGTCGATTGTAGTGTTTTGATTTCTTCTAGTAGCTCGTCGTTCGTCATTGATCTAAAGGTCATTAACCGCTGTAGTTTAGTGATTTTGGCGATTCGACAATTTTAAATAGAAACCACGTTGGAATTCTACTCCTTTTGTACCTCGTTGAACGCTGCAGTATATGATACTCTATAGGTAGAGATGAATTCGGTCTTCAATAGTATTATTTAGTTTATTCGATAAAGAAACGGATGGTTTCTATTTAATGAGATGATGCAGGTGTTAGGTGCTGCTTCATCTCCTCCATACATTCTCTGTTCTGCATCTTTACTGCTTCCGCATACGTCATTTTTTGTCTCTCCACTATTTTAGCTTGATTGCTTTTAATGTCATTGGATACTAATTTGGATACTAATTTTTCTTTATTTTCAACGGTGACATACCTTGTTATTACGGCCATGTAAGAAGCAATAAATAAGTGTAAAGAAATTTCTTCAAGGAAGAGAGGAATCCCAGGTGAAACGAAGAACATACTAAAACATGAAAAACACCCAACTAATGAAGATTCAAAAAGCAATGTTCATGTACATGTACATTTTGTAGACGGGAAAATAAATTCTTCCTTTTTGAAGAAATTTCTTCTTTCGAAGATCGAAGAAAGATCTTCCTTTATTGGCAGCGAGGTATGTCTACTGCTAGTATGGAGGAAGCTAGCCATGTCTGTAAGGTTACAATTTCCCGTAAGGTTACAAATTATGTGAAAATTAATTTCGATGGAATCAAACTCTCTAGAGGAGTAACATTGCATTCTCCCCTCCTCTCTCCACTAAAGTTTCTTCATTCTACATCAAGTTTCAATATTCGTTCATAAATAATGCTTTCAGTAATTTTTGTGAACTTTACATATGAACAGCATGTTTGGATTACGACTATGTAAGAAGCAACAAATAAGTATAAAGAAATTTCTTCAAGAAAGATGTTTAGCCGTTTTCCGGCATCACCAAGAATAAACGTTTACTTATCGTTACTTCAATAAGTAAAGTACTCCAATTTTTTACAACCACTTCACCTTAATAGACAATAAATGCTAGGCCAAAATAGGTCGTAAACAAAGCGTGCATCCTTTTGGCGCCCTAAGGATGTCAATGGCGAAAGAAAGAACACAAAATCCCCAATACTGATATGATTTTCTGAGAGTGGCACAAATTACCTATTTCTGAAGGCAACATACCTTCCAAAAAGATTATTACAGTCATTTGTTTAAAATATGGTTCGTAAGGCTGCAAAGTTGTGTATTTCGTTCGACGAGAATAATGACGAAGAGCAAATTACCTATGTTTCTTGTATGGTCGATCTTGATGTCATTTTCAAAACAATCGATGAGAGAATATATTCCCAAATAAGTTGAATAAGACACAAACCGACACGAATTTCAACTCCTTCATGTCGTCGCTTTGATGGATATCATATGTATCCTTTATCATTCTTGCAGTTTGAACCATATGCCTAGTTTCAAGTTCATCAAGATTATTACTTCTAAAGAAGGAATGCTTTGTTCCATGGAAACTATCATGACGATTCGAAGACGCTTTGGATTTACTATTGGAATATAGTTCTTTTAACTGCATGTTCAAAAAACGGGATAAACGAATACTTAGGGATCTATTTCAATATGCGTGCTATTACATTTATCGTCGAATTTATGAAGACGACATCAAATATTTTCATAATCCGAGCAAAGTTGTGGAATTTATGCGTTATAAAAAAGATAGAAGAAAAAGATCTTTTTCGGAATTTACCATTGAAAATTGGCCGATCGCTATGTGCACGTCTCAGTCTGACCATAGACCTAGGCGTGATGTTTATGCTCGTCTGTACAGACATTTTGGTGTGCCTTTTCGCAGTGCTAGGTTTCATAAATTTTTTGTTATCGCGAAGTTATGCTTGCTCTTGCCCGAAGTAGCGCACATCATGAAAATTCGAAAACTTTTTATTTGAGTCTTTCCCATACGACAAACAACGAAGATATCTTGACATTAGAAAATCATGGAACAGCTTAGCATAAGATGTAAAGAGATTGAAAAATAGAGATTTGTTGCGTGTGAATGTGCACTGTTTCGTGAGGGATGAAAATCGTAGTGACGTAATGCCTCGAAGACAAGTAGAAAATTCATTGAATGATCTTGATTACATCTACATTGATAGCAATGGATTCTGGAACCTCGTAATGTCGAGCTTGGATTCTTTATGGAACAAGTATTGACGTTATCATCTTGATTGAAATCAGCTTTGCTGATATTGACTGTAAACCAACGTTAGTTACTCTTAAGTTTAGCGCTGATTGTGTTCGGAAATATATGCATACCTCTTGTCATAAATGAACTGTATTTTTGTTAGGATATTAGAATATGTAGAAGCCATGGAACAGCTTAACATAAGATGTGAAAGAGATTAAAAATTATAGATTTGTTGCGTGTGAAGTTTGCATTTCTTGTGAAATTTTTTCAAAATTGTAGTGACGTAATGACTCGAAGAGCGTGCACTGCATGGATCATTAACAATTTACTCTCTATAAAGGTGAAGTGGTTGCGAAAAATTGGAGTACTTTACTTATTCAAGTAGCGATAAGTAGACGTTTATTCTTGGTGATGCCGGAAAACGGCACATCTTGGGAATTTGGTTTCCCAAACGGCACACTTTGGGAAGTTTCTCAAATATAATTATGTTATTGTTGTAGTTAGTTCTTGTGCTTTCAGAACAAATATCACGCCCTTCTTATTGTTGGGAATTTAGTTTTCCAAACGGCACATTTTGGGAATTTTCTCAAACATTATATTAATTTTCTTGAAGAATGCTGCGAAAATAATAGTTCTTTTATAGTTGACGGTGTCACTATGTCTAGTTTTATACAAGAAAAAAAGCACTAAATGGCCGATTTTTTGTGCAAAAAGCACTAAATGGCTGATTTTGAGATGACATAAGTAAATTTCCAAATTTTGTACCTCCTAATCTTACTTTTTCCATCTACAACGGAGAACAATTATGATGTCGACATATTGAAAATGCAATAATTAATTTTCCGAATTTCTACCTCCACATTTCACTTTTTTTCCGCCACAATTGACGAACAATATTTTTGTCAACTTATCAAAAATTCGATAAGTAAATTTTCAATTTTATACCTCCTAATCTCCCTTTTTTTCTTCAATAATTGACAAAAACAAATTTTCAAAAGCATAAATCATTTACAATACTTATTGCAAACATAATCTGGTCGTGTCCAAAGTTCACACACATTAACCCTTCTTTGCCGAGAAAACACTTTTTTAAGCCATTTCAAATAAAAAACGAACACGACCAATTCTACTCTCTGCCTCTTAACACATCAAGTAATCACTCCTCTATAACATCAATACTCAGATTACCTAAATAAAACACTCTTGAATTGGCTGTGTGAACGGGAGATTTGTGGAAAGCGATAGTGATACAATATAAGCGAAATTCCGAAATGACATCCAAATCGAGAGATCCCCCCACGGCCTCTTCTTAGTCATCTATATCTGATGACAGCGATGCATCGTCGCTTGTTTCTCTCGTTTGTAGCGAAGTTGAGGGACAATCGGAGGACTTGGCAAGTCCTCCTATTCCTAGGGAGGTCGTTTATCATCCTGAAAACAGTACGTTATTTCACCCAAATTTTCAAGCTGAAGCCGAATTTTCAATGGATATGGATATAGAACCAGAAGATGACCCCAGAGACGTGCCATGAGAAAAGTCAATATGTCATAGTCTTTACACTAAGGACAATTTAGATTCTGTAAGTTTTGATTTGGAAACTGGTGGAAAATGATGGGATAATTCATGTCAGTGCAATTGCTTTTGTCATATAAAGCAGTAAGCAGTATCTGTATGCAGGATGCTGCTATAGGTTACGATTCATCAGTGATTTGGCAGTTGAGGTACCCGTTGCAGTGTGATGTGTAATGTGTTGTATTGTGTTGTGTTATCTTGTGTTGTGTGGTGGTAATATTTTTTATTGTGTGGTGTGGTGTGGTTATGTGTTGTGGTGTAGTGTAGGAAAATGTACACCGCGATACCGCGATACGTCAAAAGCATCAACGTTGAAGATCTACGTTCAGAACGATCGCAGAGCAGGCATCTCTTCGTACTTTAATAAATTGTAGATGGAAAAAGTAAGATTAGGAGGTACAAAATTTGGAATTTACTTATTGCATCTTCAATAAGTAGACAGCGAAAAAATGTCATCTCAAAATCAGCCATTTAGTGCTTTTTCTCTTCATACAACCTTTTGCTCTACACAACTCTGAAAAGAGAGAAATCTTTCGATACGCAAACGTAGCGGGAGTCGTGATTACAAAAATCACAAGCAGTTTTGTTGATCTTTTTTTATCCAATGATCGCAATAAATATAGATTCGAAACAACACCCTCAGGCAATCACGTTATTAAAAAATGCAGTTGGAAAAACGTCATGTTATTGTTTGATTCTCGAAGAAAAGTTGTCGAAAGTCTTAAATTTGGTAGGAAATAGGAGAAGGGTGAATTTAATGAAGATTTTGCTAATTCGATGTCTGATCTTATTATATCGATAAAACTAAATAATCAAGAAGCAAAGAACAATGGTCAGCTAGAAGAGGGTAATACGGACGCCATCCCATTTACTTTATTCACCTACCTGTGTCAATATGAAATCCAAACTGACAATTCGTTTCTTTGGGATATGGCTCTATTACAGTGAAACTGCATGAGCATAAGCCAGAATGACAAGCGATGAGATTAACCAACTATTACATTAACACATTAGCGCACTAACCGTAAAATATTGGTGCTAAACCAAAGCTAACTTATAAACTAATTTAGCCTTTTGTATCTGAAAATACAAATTTCTATGCTGAACCGATGGCTCAGGTGACGGATTACCTAATGGTTGACTCTAAGCCTTAAAACTTGATATAACTACACTTTGGATGGTGTAAAATCAATGAATCAGTGTGCTACGAAGTTCCAGCAAGTTTCTACTTACTTGGTTTCTCTATCTCTTGAAAAATACTTTCTCTCATTCTCACTTTACGAAAGAGAGATCATCTGACATGACTCCAGTGATTTCTCACGAGATTAACAGTCTCAAGCTTTACCTAATGAACTAATTTCAGCACCCCACAGTGGGGATACCCACGGCGGGAAAATGCTGCTATTGCTATGAGCTCCTAAGTCCTTCAGTGGTGCTGCACCAAGAAACGTTGGTTACTACCCCGGCTGATCGAAAGATTGTACACCGGCTGACATCACAGCAAATTTTGTATTTGGGACGAAATGTCAGTCTTTTCTGAATCAAGCATACGCATGAATTTACCTCGGACAAACCGAAGGTGAGGTTGATCCATTTGTAAACTACATCTTTAATTTAACGTATAAGACTCTTTATTTCGTCAAAACAGAGATACCCAATATCTCCAGATATATTCATATGTCAATTCGCGACACACGAGCAACCAGTTGGCTTGCATATTTGTGTTCATGCATTCGTCTGATCCCTGATTTCGGTGTAAATGATGTGCGCACCGTCATCGATGAATCATGCTCATTTGAAATAGACCTATAGGATACAAATGTTCCTCAAAATGATGCTGAATCAGCAGCTGACAATGGATTGGCCCGCGCGTCAGATATTGCTCCACAACTTGATATGTCTATTCCCAACGGAGATAGGGCTTCGTAGCATAGTCAAGCAACAACAGATTCTGTCTCTCATTATTTACTTCTCACATTATATGTGTGTCTAATACACCTTGCCTATCTTTGTTAAACAGCCTCGGATGCACCTGGGAAGACATCCAAGTCAAGAACGAGAAGAGGAGGGAACTGTTTCGCTTGACGATGAGGCAAAGAGTTCGGTCACTGACAAACTCGATGATTTCGAACACGTGAACCACGCACTTTAATCCTGGTGTATAAACTTGTCATTTACATCTGCATTAATGTTGAAAGTTACCGTGCAGTGACACCAACACACAGGATTCATCACGAGAAGGTAAAATTCTTCACCTTCGGTTATCTGGTAATGATCCTGTGATGATGAAGTTGACTCGGACCAGCAAGAACTTGTCGCGTATCTTTTGAAATGTGCAGGTTCGCGCAATCAAAATAATATTTCAAGTGGTAAATGAGAACAATCATAACCCCTCATCTATAGTCGTATCCATCCAGGTCCAACAATAACAACTCTTGCACAGATCTTGTTGAAACATAAGGCTTAACCAAGTAGCGTCATCTTTTTTACTGGGTGCAATTCTGGTAATAAGCTATCCAATACTACTGGATGGAAATGTGTAATGCAACCTTAACGCCAACTTGCACGGCAATTCAAACATTCACGTCGCGAAATCGTTGCTCATGGCAATATAATTATTCGGCATCTCCCAAATTTGAGTTCGCCCTGAACTCTTTAGTATAATCACGTGATTCCATGTTGCAAAAGGGACGTTTTACTACGGGATCGACGTAATAATAACCAACTATGGCACTATGCGATACAAAAACAACTTAATACGATGAAAAAGTATAAAGTCGTTGGAAAGAAACATCGCATCATTTTACCTAAGCATAAAGCTTTATCATTATTTCGGATCAACAAAGGCGGGTCTTGTTGCAGGTGGTAATACGCAAACCTAGTAAACAAGCCATACTCTATACTCTCTTCTAGTAACTAAATATGGGACCCCGCAAGAGAAGCCAAAGGCTACACAGGCAAAATTTAATTACCTTAATATACATTAGAGAGGAGGTTCTCTTTATATTCCTGCACAAGATGAGTTGCAGTTCCGCAACAATAGTTCGCCGGAAAACTTTCACTCGAACAACTTTATAAATAAATAAAATCATTCGAGCCCTAACTCTTTCTTCTCCTTCTGCTTATTTTTCACTAAAATAAACAAAGAGTGAGTAGTGATATAAAATAACTACATAACAAATAACGAACATTCCATTAACAACGCTAACAATGAAGAAGAAACACTTATCACATCTGCATCTTCTTTCTCAAAAGTATCGCATAACGAATGACTTTCCAAATTTGATTTAAATATATCTGTGTTCACTTCAGAAACATTTTCGAAGATTTTGGATGAGAATTTAGATATATCGAAGCCAACGTATATCATACCGTAGCTTGAGTTCGCTTTGTTCACAGTAGTTAACCCTGGGTTAACTAACAGTTAAATGACTTATCTCGTTTAACATCATGGACATGATTTGACACTCGTATTTTCTTGACAATTCTAATTGATCATTGATAATATTTCCTGTACACTCAACGAAGTCTCCATCCATTTTCGAAAACTTCCGGCACAACAATGCCCTGTCTACTTCCTTTCTGGACCAATTCTTAAAACACAATATTTAAAGATTCAAAAGGGAAACAATTTAGACTATTATTATGAATCATTGCGTTGTTCACTCCTTTCGCACCATTCGTCGGAGCAGGCCAACCCTCTTTGTATAAGTCCTCCGATCCCACACATTCCGGTAGCTTCTTCATTTCTTCATATCCATTTTCATTATTCGCAAACACCACCCAATTAGCGGGATGAATATTTTTGCATAAATAATACATTGCTTCAGTACCAAATTCTTCTTCGATCGTGGATCCGTGAAAGATATATTCGGCTGCCGATGAACTTTTTTGTAAGCGGAAGATTGCCACACGAGTATTAACATCAGTGTCCTTGTACGTTGCGAAGTTTCGTGTTATATAAAGTGACGTATAATATGTATAGTACAATACTTCAGGTTAACCCTTATATTCAAATATTTAGCTAACAGCGATATTGCTGACCTTGCATGGCCGGGATCAACGAACACAATTCCTGAAGTAAGATCGATACGGCTCTTCACACATGCATAAAAGAACCAACTTAGGTACATTATATCTTCCGTAGGTGCTACGGCGTAACATAAAGTGATAAACTTATTTGTAGCTAACTTTTTCAAAAGAACAAAACGCTTCCCCGAATATTCTGGATGCTTACTGTATGAAGCATCGGGCCACCTTCCCGCACATTACACATGAAAGCAGACAAAAAACTCAAATCAAGTGATACCTAGAGTGCGCAACTTACTTGAGGGTTGAGCTTGAGGATTTCTAACAAGAAGCTCTCGATCAGTTCATAATGAGGCGGCAATTGAACTAATTTTGCCGTAGACATCGCTTTGTACACAGTAGCTTCTTTCGTACGATGGAATAAATTAATTATATCATTTTCTAGTGCGGAAATTACAACAGATTTTTCGTAGGATGTGATGAAGACTTTATTACCGACTTAAAGGAAAGTAATTGTGATAATTGCGTGTATGACGGATTTGGTTGGCTACTACAAAAACTATTGTGAGGTTTGTGTGCAACGAGGTTGAAGAATCGCTTCGATTTTTTCTTTCTTCTCCAAAATGCTAAAAATCTCATTCAGAGTCTGTACATGCGTATACAACTCTTTCACCTCCACTAGCTCTTCTAGGCCTTCCTTCTTTGTCATAACCAACTATCTTGATACATATAGACTTGTTGTTGTTGTAGGAATAGTCCTTCATGAAGTTAGTGATTTGTTTGTAGGTACGAAACTTGCCACCCATCTCAGGGAGCCATTCTACTCCATATAGCTTGATCAAATTAAGCTTAGATCCTTTTGAAATAATATTGTTATTACTCATTATTGATTATTTATACGAAAGCATTGAAATATTTGTGATGGTTTCCTTTATATTTCTCTTCCCTTTGTGCTGCTAAGCTGCTCTCCACGGCTTGATGTAAAGTTGCAGAGTGCTGCACAGTTTTGGATCTGCTATAGGCTACGTCTTTATAACCTGTTGTCCATTACATGGAAAAAAGAGAGGAGCTTTGTTGGGAAGCCTCTTTCTCCAAGATCCTCTAACTACATTGAAACTCTTGAACTTGACAAAAAAATTTACTAATTCAAATGCATTGCAGTACGCCAAGCAGTACTCCAATCACTACTCCTAGCAGTACTCTATGCTTTCTTGAATGACTAGTTCTTATTCAAGAAACCAAAACCTACATTTTCAATTCCTTTTCCGCATCATTCTAGCTCTGGTTGACCAAAGCTCGACAAAAATTTTTCCTAAGTTCAAAAGTGAAAACTTCTTAAGATATGTCAATTTTAAAATTTTTCTTAATTTGCTTGAGCTTAAAAAGTTTACTTATGATAGTTTTTGCCCCATTACAATCCAATAACCGAAAATATGTCCTAAAAAGTAGTCAGAAATGCTCCTAGATTTCGCCTTCGCACCCATTCAACGAATCATTAGCCCTTTTTACTAATTAACCAGTCATCTCTACCAAGACTACTCATTTAAACTATGGGGAAAGCAAATAAGCATAAATTATTTAACAAGGAAGCCGTAAAAGTCTACGGTGGAAGCTTGAAGCATTTTATTAAAACAAATCTTCCGAAGAAGAAGCCGGGCCGCCCACCAAAGAAAAGCAAAGGTCAAAAGACTTTAGAAAGAGATGTCAAATTATATTGTTAAGTATGAGTTGTTTCGCTCGTCCTTGGCTCATGTTCAAAGTTAAATTATGTTTGTAAGCATTCACTTTACTCTTTACATAGAGATCTAGTTTATCTATATATTTCTACGTAGAATATACGTAGGTTAAGGGGCGGACGGGTAAACGCTAGCATCTTTCTTAACAAGAAGTTGATAATGGTTTTATGGAGTGCTTGTCGGCATTTCACTAGGATTAAATGAAGGATAAATTAAAAGCGTTGGTAGTGGTTCCATTAATGGAGTTTTTGTCGGTGTTCGACCGGGACTATATGATGGCTCAATTAGGAGCGTTGACGATAGTTCTACTGATGGAGTACTTATCAACAAAATCTTAGTTCTTTTTCATTTGATTGTTAAAATTTGATCATTAATTAATTTAAATAAAAGTAATTTTGTACCATTCTTCATACTTCTTACACACCTTTGTTTGAGCTACAAACTGGAATACAAAAGGAATTTTTATTTTACTATTTTTGTAAATTTATCATGTCCAACAAAGATATCAGGATCAAGATGTATCGCTCTTCTATTCAAAAGGGAATAGAAGAGCTCGAAGTGAAGAAGGACGATAACGACGGCATCGAAAAGGGTGGGAGAAAGCTTTGAACTTATACAAAGAAAAGTCAACCGAAGCAATATTGGCTTGTGGGCAATATCTCGTTCTTAAAAGGTGCAAAAGCTAGAGTTTACCAGTCCCTTGGAGGGGAAACAGTGCTGCCTATGTCTGCGGGAGTACCCTCGATCGCAAAGGTCGCTTCCAAGAAGTCTTATCCCGTGGTCTCCTTTCAACACAAAAAGTAACCGAGCAGAAAATTAAGGACAAAAATTCATA
>Ga0213867_1001416_pt1 | contig 10691 bp, 12 predicted proteins | sample PICome_12_FD_160120 | JGI IMG/M metagenome (GOLD analysis project Ga0213867, IMG submission 160120) | Coastal seawater microbial communities near Pivers Island, North Carolina, United States - PICO540 | ecosystem: Environmental > Aquatic > Marine > Coastal | place: USA: North Carolina... | reverse complement strand
CTTTAATTCTGATTGATAATCTGTAAAAGCCTGCGTGTCTAGAAGTTGACATATGTTTACGTGACATTGTGATAATACGCCTTTGTCTTGTAATTCCTTAGCACTGATTTGTCCAATAACTGGACCTAAACTTGCATGTATACTTTCAAACTCAAACTTCTCTTTGGGCACTGTGCCTGTTAGTCCCCAACGAATAGGAGCATTGCGTAGGTTGCGTGTAAGCAAGTTCTTGAGAACTTCTGCCTTCGCTTGGTGCACTTCGTCAACAATAATAGTGCTAACACCGTCTAAGAACTCTGCGAGGCTTAGTACTGCACTGCCGTCTTTAAACTTCTTGTCCAGAATGTTCAAGCTCTGCCAAGTACAGATAGTGTGAGTCTTACCTAACTCTTTTCTGTCGCCGAAGTACACCCCTACGTCTAACCCACAATTGATATAGTCTTCTTCAGTTTGTGTAACAAGTGATTTGTTGGGCACAATAACAAGACTACGTCCGTACGGCTCACTTATATGTGACAGTGTGGCTGTGGTAATTGTTTTACCTGCACCTGTTGCAATCTCTTGCAAGCTCTGTGGGTTTTGTAGAAAGTTGTTAATTGCTTCTACCTGGTAGTCACGCAGAATAATTTCTTCGCCTGCTGCAGGATGTCCTTCTGGCCATACAACGCCTTGGTCTGCCCAATAGCGTTCTGTAATAGGTTGTAGATCTAATTTAATCGGATGACGTCTATCTTCGATATCTACAATACTTACTTTGTTTTTTTCAAGGACTTCTACAATAGTATCAAGATGGTTAACATAACCTGTGCCGCCAATACCAAAAAAAGCAACTTTACCGTCCCAGCGTCCAAGTTTATACTGGGGCATATATCTTGCATACGGTACTTCGAACTTAAGAGCGTTAGCTAACTTTCGTCTGACATCGACTTCTAGTCCTTCTAGTTTGATATTTACTTCGTCTTCAATTATAAGTTTGCAGCTTGCCATTAAATTTTCTCAATATAATTCCTTAACATGTAACTTGGTTCGTTGTCATAATACATAACTAAGTCAAACTCACCGAGATACGTTGCTATTTTCGGATTTGCCCGAGTACTATCAAAAGATAATACTGCACTAGGTTGCCATCCTGATTTAAGCAACGGTTTCGGAATCTTATTGTTAGTAATATACACTACTTTGGTACTATTGTCAAGAGAATTATTTAAGTGTTTGTTTTTAATATATTCATTAAAAATCTTACCTTCATTATCATTATCTTTTCTAAACATAGTTGTAATCGATTCATTAGATATTATATTATTAAAACGTTTCTGGCATTCAATAATAGTGTCTAACGCAAGTTTTTCATTAACAATCACAAGCAACGGAAATCTATGCAATTCTAACACTGTTTCTATTACGTTGTCTAACGTATACATAGATGGTTTAATAAGCAACTGACTTTTATTTCTTGAGATTACTTTTTTTGTTAATGTAGTTAAATTAAAAGAACTTTCATTCAAATCACTCTCATCAAAATGATGTAATCCTAACTGTAATCTTCTATCTTTATACAGAGCCAAATTATCTTTATTAGGTTCTCCCATTGATGAAATAATTATATCAATAGTTTTTTGTTTTAAATTTTTTAGCTGATAATTATAAACACCGGGAATATAGTCTTTTTTATTGTTATTCATTTCTTCTAACTTTTCATAAATGCTAAGAACTTCATCACTTAAAACAAAATTCCTATCTCTTAACGAGTTAACAATTTTAAAAAGATTAGATTCATTGTATTTGTAAAAATGAATTTTTTCTTGTTTATCGTAATCGCTGTCTAGTCCCTGCATTCTTAATTCTTCAAGAACACTTATTAATTTTTTGTTAAAAATAAATCTAACAGCAATTTTATCATCGATAATTTTTATCCATCTAGATCTGTCAATCTCTCTAATAGGTAATTTGCTTTGTGAAAAGTCTAAGTTGGTGTATCCGTTTTCTTCTAGTTGTGAAGAATACAAGTTTAATTTTTCTTGAATTAAAATAAGTTGCCTATCAGTTAAGCCTATGTTTTTGTACAATTGATTTCTAATACTAAGAAGTAATCCGTAATCAGACTTATTGATATCATAGTCTGTGTTACCAGCAAATCCTAATAAAATGTCGAGGTATTCTTCTATAAACATGTAATATAGTATACATTAACCTAAGTAATCTGTCAAGTATTTTATAGGAATTCCTTTAGAAATTTCTTCAACAGTATGCTCTGTATGGGCATAGTCATTTAACCATTGCTCTCTATTAGGCATTAAAGGAGTTTCTATGTCGTGTAAAAAGTCTATATCATTGGCCACATCATACGCAATACTGCTAGGACTTACGAAAGCTGGTATTCCTTTTAAAACCGAATGTATGCCCGGATTACTAGAATAAGAAATTGTTGCCCATGCATTATCAAATCTCATATCGTAATCGTCGTAACTCCCAGGAGTCTGTATAGGTTGTTGCCTATAGACATTTTTAAATTCATGTTCTATACTAGGTAACGGACATCGCGGATGCGGTCTAAAAATAATTTTTCTATTTGTATGCTTTCTAATTTTTTCTATAGTTTCATACACCCATGAACTCATTCTTGGCATGTCTTTCCATTGTTCGCTGCGATCATGTTGACCACACAATAATATAAAATCACCATCTTGTCGCCATGGTAAGGGAGTTAGTCCCATATGTCTTGCTCTTGTATCTGTATTCCCCTCAGGGCCTAAATATGCATCTCTATTAATACCGTTTAGTCCTACCTTCCATGTTACTCCACGATGTATGCTACCAACTTCTAAGACCACGGTCGGTTTGGATTGTGCCATGTTCCTATCCCAAATAGCCTTATTCTGAGCCATTCTGCCATGGAAAAGAACACTCCAAATAACATCAACATCGCTGCCATGACGATTGTCAATGCAAGTGTGACCAAGGCTATTGGCCCCACTACGAAAAGCGTCAAAGACAGGCTTTGAATTAAGTGCGCCATATTGTGTCCATAATGTAAATTTCATCGGTTAAATATCCGTATAGCATATTTAACAGAGGAATAAAATGTCAGACATAACTGTGGTAACAACCTTTCACAAACCCGGATTAATAAAGTACGGTCAAAGATTCTTAGATAGCTTTGCCAAGCAAGTTGATGATCGCATTAAATTAATAGTTTATGCAGAAGACTGTAGTCCGGAAAATCCAAATCCTAAACAAATTACTATATTAAATGCAAAAGAAGTTTTACCTAAGTTAAATATGTTTAAAGAAAGGTGGAAAGATGATCCTAAAGCAAATGGTACACCTACTCCGGAAATTAAAGCACGAAGACCGAGAGACTGGAACAAAGCCTTCAAATGGGACGCTGTTAGATTTTCAAACAAAGTATATGCTATATTCGATGCACGTAACAGAGTTGAACGGGATTGGCTTGTATGGATGGACGCAGATACATACGTCCATAGCGAATGGAACTACGAACAGTTCAAACAACAACTCCCCGACAAACACTGGTTAACATATGTTGGTAGGGGTAAAGGATCCCAAACCTGGCCAGAGTGCGGTTTTTATGGGATGAACTTAAACAATAGAGTATGTCGAGATTTTCTTGCGGAGTTTGAACTTTATTATGATGATGCAGACAATGGAATCTTTACTTTAGAAGAATGGCATGATAGTTATGTTTTTGGCCACATTCTAAACAAATTTAAAACACACAGTCCGCAAGTATATGACTATAGTGCTAATATGTATCTTAAAGAAGCAAAGACAGGGGGTGGCGGTCATCCTCTTATCAACGGTCCATTAGGAGCATGGATAGATCATATGAAAGGCGGTCGTAAGGATTCAGGTAAATCTAAAAAGTCTGACATTATGGTGAATAGGACTGAAGATTACTGGAAATGAAAGCCTACATAATTCATTTATCTAAAATTGAAAGCAGTCTGAATTCTGCGTTGCGACTACAAACTGAACTTGCAGAGTTTGGAACTGAGTCAACACTGTTTGAGGGATCTTATGGCGACCAAACTATTATTGATTATGAATCTACAGGAAGAGTACATCATCCTTGGACGTTCAAAGGTCCTAGTAAGCCTGTGTCAGATGAATTTAAAAGGAAACAAACTACGCCTGGACTATTAGGGTGTTTCGATAGTCATTATAGGTTATGGCAAAAATGTGTAGAAAAAGGTAAACCTATAATGATTTTTGAAGATGATGCTCATGTATATAGACGCTACGAACCTGTACAATTTCAAGAAGTTTTATCGTTAGTGTTTAGCCATGCTAAAAAAATGAAAAAATACATAGACTATTTGGAAAGACCCTACGGTGTACCTCAAGCAATGAATTATAGACCAGCTTCTATGCCAGGTAATGCAGGGTATGCTATTAAACCGGCCGCCGCAGCAAAACTAGTAAATATGTATAAGAATACTTACCTTCCTGCAGACAATGCTATTAATCAACATGTAGTAAGGATCCAAATCCATAACTACATGATGGGTAAAGCTGAGCCTAGAGAAAAAACAGGAAGACGAGCATCTCTTATAAGAACAGACTACTGGAGTAAAAATTAATGTATTCAGTTTATTGGGTAGGTAAAGGGCGAACTGGAAATTTTGGAGATGTATTGACTCCTCACCTTCTTGACTATTTTAAAATTAACCACAATTATGTATCTAAACCGCCTGCAGACATAATTTGTATAGGATCTATTGCAAGGCATGCAACTCCAAAAACTAAAGTTTTAGGTAGCGGATTTATATCAAGAAAAAATCCTATTACGGCTAATGCGGATTATAAATTTGTTAGGGGACCTTTAACTAGAGATATGATTTTAGCAAAAGGCGGGAATTGTCCCGAGTTATATGGTGATCCTGCAATGCTTTTGCCTTTATTTTGCGACGAAAGTAAGAAGGAACACGAAGTAGGTATAATACCTCATATATGGCATTATAAAGAAGTTTCTGAAGCATATCCTAAACATAATGTTATACAACTGTGGACTAGTAATGCTTTAGATGTTGCAAAAGAAATTTCAAAGTGTAAATACATTATATCTAGTTCCCTACACGGAATTATCGCTGCTCACGCATACGGTATTCCAGCTGCATGGGTAGACTTTGGTTATTTAAAGGGCGACGGAATGAAATTTCAAGATCATTTTTTATCTTTAGGTATTACTAATGCTAAAAAAAGTACAGTAAAAGATCCTAAATTTTATAGTGGATTGCTTAACATTAAGCCGCTAGTAAGTATATTTGAAGGATTGAAATGAATCATTTTTATAGAAATATTCCAGGCTACATGTCAAGTGCTAATATTGAATGTTTTGATTATGTATTAGAACGCTTGCCCGCAGGTAATATCAATTGGATAGAATTAGGCAGCTTTAGTGGCAAAAGTGCTGCATATTGCGTTGTAGAATTAGTTAATAAAAAACAAAATTTTACTTTTTCGTGCGTTGACATATGGGAAAACGGTATGCAAGAAAGCTTCGAAAAAAACATATTACCCATAGCTGAACATGTTAATTTTAGTAAAAATTATAGTTACGACGAAGCAAATAAATTTGATGATAACTCTATTGATGTATGCTATGTCGACGGCGATCATAGTTACGAAGGTGTCACTAAAGATTTAAATGCATGGTGGCCTAAACTTAAAACAGGTGCTATATTTTTCGGAGATGATTTTACCAAAGGATTTCCAGGAGTTGGCAAAGCTGTGAAGGAGTTTTTTACTCCTAAAAGAATAAAATTTATTAGAATAGGTCGCTGCTGGGTAGTAGTCAAGCCATAAAGGAAAAAACATGTATGAAGAATTTAATTATATAATAGAAAAAATTTACTCAACTCCTACAACTAAAATGCCCTTTGATGTATTGTATATTGAAGATTTTTTCTCGAATGAGCATTTCAATCAAATAATAAACAGTAAACAAATTTCTATTGATAAGCAATCTAGTACAGAAGATTTGATAGACACTTTAACTACGATGAAGTATTCTCCAGTGTCATTTCCAGGTTGTACAACTAATATTGCAGAATATCTTAAAATGCATAATAACCCAAATCCTGATAAAAAATATAATAATCAATTATTAGAAGGATTTGGTATTTCTTTTAGAATGCAAGAATATGATAATCCATTTTTAGCTAGACTTGTCGACTTTTTGAATTCAGATCTTTTCCACGATACTATTAAATATAAGTTTGGAAAAACTAATCCTACCAGAGTAGAAACGGCGATTCAAAAGTATGTATCAGGTTATGAAATTAGTCCACATCCAGACATCAGAAAAAAATGTTTAACATATATGATTAATATTAATACTACACAACAATCAGAAGACTTAGACATCCATACCTACTTTCTAACCTTCAAGGAAGACAAAAAACATTTATATGATTATTGGTCAAACAACCCATCTGTTGAAAGATGCTGGGTACCGTGGGATTGGTGTGACACAGTTGCAAAGCACACAAAAAATAATTCAATAACAATGTTTGCACCTGCAGATGATTCTCTTCATGCAGTAAAACTAGATTATGATCATTGCCAATTCCAACGCACACAAATATACGGAAATCTGTGGTATACAAAAGGTAGACAATCTATAACAGAAAAACCACAGTGGCAAGATCTTGAAAAAAAATTTAGTTAATATAATTTGCGTTTTACGTTATAATGATAAAAGTCCATATGACGAATCTTGGGTTGAAAAATTATACAACGGAATAAACCGTAATACAAGTATACCTTTTGATTTTTATTGCCTAACAGACATGCACCCAACAGTAGGAGAGCGTATACAGCTTCACTCTTACGGACAATCTTGGTGGTCAAAAATACAATTATTTAGACAAGGGCTATTTAGAGGACATAGATTTTATTTTGATTTGGATACAGTTATTTGTGGTAATCTTGATGAAATTTTTGAAAAATGTATGACCCAGCAATATTTTTTAATGACAAAAGGAAGAACAGGAAATCCGAGTAGTGCATTTATGTATTGGAATAAAGATTATGGCGAAGTTTATGAAAAGTATATTAAAAAGCGTAAACAAATAGAAGAAAAATATAAAAAATTAGCGCATAAAGTTGGCGATCAGGGATATATTCAAGATAGTATAAAGCATAAACTTATCCAAAACATATTACCTAACGGTTCTATAGATTATTTTGGTAATCCTAAATTAGATAGAGAAAAAATCCGTATGTTGATGTTTGCCAATAAGAAAAATAAACCTCATATATGCATAGACCCATTAATTAAAGAACATTGGTAATTATACAAATTTTTTCATATGTGCCCAGGCTTTGCCGCTTGATAACTCTTGAAACTTCCAATGGCTCATACAAATTTCTTCTATCCATCTTTGTCTCTCAAAAGTTTTAGGTCTCTCGATATTACGTAAATCTGTATTTGCTACATCATATGCTTGGCTCTGTTTTGGATTTGGATCAGTAACAAATGTTGGGATGCCTTCAATTGCAGACACAACTGCCGGACTGCTATTATAAACTACAGTAGCGTGTGCTTTGTGAAAGTCGCTCATAATACTAGGATTTTTGCTAATCTTTATACCTGGCTCATTTATTTTTAAATATTGTGCGGCACGTTTATCGCCCGGATGCGCTCTAACTACAATAGGTCTGTCTGTGTGCTGCTTTATTTGATGTATTGTTTCTCCAAGCCAACGCATAACATCTAATCCGCCCATACTCCATCCGCCGTTACGTTGTAGACAAATTAAAATGTGTTTTCCTTTAGTTCTCCAATCACGAAGTGCTACTCCATGATCTCGTTGTATTTGTACCCAGCGACTAGGATCTACTTCGCCTTTAAAATACTCTCCTGTCGTAGGAAATACTCCATCTAAGCTATATCTCAAATAATGGAAAGGTGAATTAGATGTATTGCTATACAAAAATAGATTGCTATCTATTAACACAGTTCTTTTTTTATTAATCCTTTGATGTTCAATCACACTTTTCCTTAGCATAAGGTGCGGACTACTAGCAGGACTGTTCCGGTGCACAAACCCTTGTACAACAGCTACGTCACTTTCTGTCCACTGTGAATCATTTGAAGCTATTCCTTCGTCGCCGTTTGCCCTAACACCTTGGATAAAACGGTTTAAAACTTCTGACTTTTCTGCATTTTTATTTTTGGCAGGAATGCCTTTAAGATAACTGATTACTTTCATACTCTTGCAAAACCTTTTCTACAGAACTTGCTAAATGATCCCAACATTGTCCTGATTCCATTTCTTCTGGAGTCCATTGACAGTATGCCAAATTACGTAGCCATTGGTGAACTTGGGCATCTTCTGCTAAATTTAAATTTTCGATATTTGATAGTTTACGTTCTCCTATGTTCCAAGTAAAATTTCCTTCGTCGCATGATAAGACTGGAATGCCATTTACTACTGCGTCAATTGCTAAGCCACTAGTAAATGTTACTACACAATAAGCGTCTAAAATTTGTTGTTCCCACGGAGTAACTCTGCCGTTAACGAATGTTACGTCTTGAATGCCTTGGAATAAAAAATATTGAAAAAGTTTATTATAATCGCCTTTTTCCCAAGACCTATCACTTGCGCCAGGGTGCGTTCTAATTTCTATAGGCCTATCAGTGTGCTGCCGCAATGTGAATACTGTGTCCATACACCATTGATTAATATCGTTATTGCGTAAACTTGCATCACCGGCTAATTGCAATGCAATTATTATTTTGCTACCGGCGTTTCGTTTCCAGCCTGTATAATTAATCCCTAGTTCTAACAATCTGTCGCTCGGATATTCTAGCTCTTCTCCCCATATAGCATCTCTATTTAAGAAACCATTTATACCTACCCGTTGATGCACGTTTTCTTCAAATACTCGTCTACCCAACAACGGAGTTTCTATGCATAGAAATGCTTTTGCTTTGTTTGCAATATCTTGTCTAACTATATGATGTACATTGTCTCGTTTTTTCCAGCTGCCCATCATTACTGCAAGATCACATTTGCTATATTTTTCAGCATAATCGTATGCAACTCCTGCACCTCTGTTTAATTCTCTGTTTATGCGTTTCCACTCTTTGAACTCTCTTTTACTAGTTGGTTCAATTTTGTTTTTTATTCCATCGTGCATACATTGCAAGATCACTCTTTCTTTGTTATGGCCGGCGGAATTCATAAAAATATTAACTTTCACGTAATATACTCCATGCTTTAGGTGTTTTAAATTCTTCTATATGAAACTGTCCATAAGCAAGATGACAGGCCCATTTATATATTTTATCTTCATCTTGTTGAGTAGGATGTTCAATTAGGCTTAAATCTTTGTCACAAACTGGGTCAGCTGCTGTTGGTGCTAACGTAAATGCAGGAACACCGAATAGCACCGACTCTATTGCTGCTATGCTTTGATATGTTACTAAAGCATGTGCTCCTTTAAGATCTTGAAAAATGGTATTATTAATTCTATTAGGTCGAGGGGCTTTGTCGCGGACTCTGATAGGTCTATCCGTATTTTTTCTAATCTCTGCAATAGTATTGCTTACCCAGTCATTTCTATTAATTCCGTAAAATTTGCAAGGTTTTTCACTAGGCGTTACTAATAGTATGTGTGTACCCGATTTACGACTAAGAATAGGATAATCTAGTGCCTTCCAACGGTCGTCAGGTCTATCAATTATTTCGTTGTGTTGCAATCCGTTCTTGACAATACGATGATACCATTTATAGCCATAAGGGTTAATTGCAGATTTATAATTTCCTATATATCCGCTGTCCATATAGTAAAATGTATGATTGTTCTTGATGCACCAGTTTATTATTTTCTTTTTACCCATGCCTCTAATCATTACGGGTTTGTTACCAAAATCATAACCATATGTTTCTATAGGAAATCCGCAGCCTTCGGCAAACATGTTGACATATTCGTCGGATCGATTTTTACTTAAACAAATCATTTTGTTACTCTAATAGAACATTGTTGATGATTATTACGATATAGTATTTCAAATTCTCTATCATAAGTTTCTACCCATTCGCAAAATGCTTTATACTCATGTTCGGCCCATGTTTCATATCTTTTTCGTCCCCAGGGATAAAATTCGTCAAACACAATTATCGTACCTTCAACAATATAGCTATTTAAATGATCAAAAATTGTTTTTGCGCTTGAGTATAAGTCGCTATCAACATGTAGTAAAGAAATTTGTTCTAAGTTTGTTTGTTGCAACCATTTAGGTAAACTAGTATCAAAAAATCCTTTTATTAATACTACATTTTTTCTGACTTCGGGCAAAGTATCAACAGCAAAGTAACCTTTTTTATGTTTATTAAATTTTTCTTTATAACTTATTTTCCAGTCTTCTGGTAATCCTTCAAAACTGTCAAAACCGTAAATTTGTTTGTGTGGAAATCTTTCTGCAATAAAGTTAATTGTGCCGCCTTGGTAAACACCAAACTCTAGTATATCCCCGGGTATACTGCCTAAGTTGCAAATTGCATCTAAATGAGAATATCTCTCGATATCCAGGTCATCTGTTGGTTCGTTTGATAATGTTGCGTTGTGAAATTGTTCTATCATATGTTGTCCAAAAAGTTATATTCAAACATTTTTATTACCTCTGGAAAATTGTCTTTTATTATTTTTGATGTTTCATT
>Ga0213867_1001414_pt1 | contig 10692 bp, 14 predicted proteins | sample PICome_12_FD_160120 | JGI IMG/M metagenome (GOLD analysis project Ga0213867, IMG submission 160120) | Coastal seawater microbial communities near Pivers Island, North Carolina, United States - PICO540 | ecosystem: Environmental > Aquatic > Marine > Coastal | place: USA: North Carolina... | reverse complement strand
GTCAAAAAGGCGTAAAGATTAAAAAAGGTAATCCAAAAAGACGTAGAAGTTTTAGAGCAAGACACAACTGTGATAATCCAGGACCACGTCACAAGGCACGTTATTGGTCATGTAGAAAGTGGTAAATTATGAAGATATTTGAAGTAGTAGAACCAAATTTTGATTTAATTGATGATACAAGTTTTTTTATGCGTAACGACCCTGAGTTTTATCGCAAAGAATATTTTCCGGCAATGGCGAGTATGGCTGATATGCACGAAAAGGGCAAAGTAATAGATGCAAAGAAAAGTCTAGGTAAATTAGTTGACAATGGCTGTTCAAGTTATTGTAAAAAATATAATCTTGCAAAAAATCCTGAAGAACTCTTTACACAAGAAAAAAGAGATGCTATTATAGATAAACTATTTGGCGAAGAAATGGAACAAATAAAACAAGGCGAGTACAAATGAAACTTAGAGAATTATTTGAGGACAAAGCCACTAAGATAATAGCTGTTATGGCTGGAGGATTTCATCCTTTTCATCCAGGTCATAAAAGTTTGTATGATTGGTCTGTTGAAACATTTGGCAAAGACAATGTATATGTTGCCGCAACCAACGACACAAAAGCAAGACCATTTCCTTTTGATGTGAAACAAGAATTAGCAGGCATGGCAGGCGTTCCTGCAAATAGATTCATGCAAGTAAAGTCACCTTTTAATGCTTTATCTTATGATAATATTTTAGGAGACAGTTCAAAGACAGCACTTGTGTTTGTAAGAAGTGAAAAAGACAAAGCAAGTCATCCTTTACCAGATCAAGTTCGTAAAAGTGACGGTAATATGGGTTACTTAATATCCTACACAGGCACTGACGATTTACAAACAGCAGACACGCATGGGTATCTTGCATACGGACCTACAATAGATTTCAATTTCAGTGGCATGCAAATTAAAAGTGCAAGCGAACTTAGAGCAGCTTGGCCACAGATGGCACCTGAAGAAAAATTAAAAGCTGCAGAATTAATGTATCCTGGCAATGCACAAAAAGCAAGTGACCTGTTAGATGATGCATTAGGTACAGAACCTGCAGAAGAACCTATACAAGAGGAAGTTGGAGATAGTTTACCAGATAAAATAAAAGTAATTAAGCCGCAGAATCCTCCAAAAGCACCAGATGCTACTATACCAATTAGTAGAAACGGTTATACTACAGACGATGGAATAACCTACAAACAAGACAAGTATGATGATAAACTAGTGCATGTAAGTGACGGTGGAGGCGATTATACATTTGACGGTGCACGTATCGTAAAATGGAAGACTCCAAGAATCGGCGGATTACAATACATCTACGATTATGTTCTCCGTAAGATAACAGTAAATTTTGATACAGATGCTCTTGTTCCTCAACCAGGTAGTAATGAACCAATACAGGTTGGAACAGGCAAAGGAGACACTAACATAGGCCAAAGTGCAACATATGATTTCAAAGGAAACAAAATAGCAGACTCTGGATCTGTAGAGGTAGGAGCTGGCGGTTTATCACTAAACAAAAACAAGTCAGGAGTGACTATTAAAAATGCATTGTTCGATCCTGGTAATAATGTAACAATGATAGCAAAATCTAATGCTAAAAAATTAGAAAAATTTGGCAAAGAAAAATATAAAGCAATATTAGATAAAGAGTTAGGATTATTGAAGCAATTTTCTATGGGCAGAGCTGTTCCTGGTACAGATTATAAAAAAGTAACCCAACGTCTTATGTCAGTAGCAGACGTAAGTTTTAGAGATGCCAGTGGTAAAAGTATTCCTGCTAGACAAGCAATCGCAGGAGCACAAAGCTGGTGGGATTCTTTAAACAAAACTAATAAAAATAGAAATGCTAAAATAGCAAAACAACGAGCACCGCAAACAGGACAGTAAAATGTATACAAGTATTGATGAACTTAAGAAACTTGCTGGTGTAAACGAATTCAAAGGTTACACAGAGTACACTCTTGAGAACATCAGTGATGCAGCAAACGCAAATGCTAAAAAGATGCGGGATAAAAATATTAGACCAGGTGACCCAGAGTGGTTTAGACTTTGGTTTAGTCTACCTAAAATGACTAACATGCCTAAAGGTTTTAGAGGGCGTAAAAAATGAATATACGTGACATAATCAAAGAAGAGCCTAAAGGCGCAGAACTATTTACTGATCCTGCATCACCTAGTGACAAAGATAATTTTGTTATTCAAAAACCTGAAGATGAAATAATTACTAAAGGTAGCGATATTGAAGTAAAAAAAGCACAGAAACAATTTTATAAGAGTTTAGAATTACTTCAAGGCAGTGCTAAAATGCTTAAAGATTTGGGTATGTCTGATGATAAACTTGATAAAAAAATTAACGACCTTATAACATATGGTTTAGAAGCTAAATTTATAAGGGCGTTGTAATGAGATTTAAAAATATTAAAGAAGGTGTAGGACGAATTACAAAACAGAATCAAACTGTTGACGTTGGTCCTAAAGAAATTACAAAACAGGCCGCAAAATTTGGTAACAAAGTAGACAAAGACGGTCGACCGCCTACACTATCTAAAAAAGTAAAAGGATCTAGCACAAACGTTTTGTTTAATCTAGGACTTGCAGAATCTATTAAATCAAAAACTGTAGATAATTATAAAAGTTTTATAGGGTTTTGCTGTAAAGAGCTAGGTGCAAAGACGCCGCCAAATATAAGACTCACAGCAAGAGAATTACCTGAAACTTTTGGCTATTATGATATAGACGAAAATGCAATTACTGTAAGTTACGCTAGACGTCATCAGATGGATGTAATGCGTACTATTGCACATGAAATTGTACATCATGTACAACGTGAAAACAAAGAAGATTTAGACGGAGCCGACGGAAGTATTGACGAAAATGAAGCAAATGCACGAGCAGGAGTAGTTTTAAGAAAATGGGCATCCAAAAAGCCACATTTATTTTCAGAATCAGTTGACAACTTATATGAAAGTGTGTTATACTATAGGCAAATGAAAGAAAATTTAGGAGAGATAGCACAGTCAACAGAAATATATGTAGATATGGACGGAGTGCTTGCTGACTTCTTTGGTGAATGGGCTAAACTAATGAATGTAGACCATTTTACTAAGATTGATAAAGAACATAAAATCGGCGATGCACTACAAAAAATTAGAGACACAGATGAATTTTGGTTAAACTTGCCTTTGCTACCACAAGCAAAACAATTACTTGCTGTTATAAAACAAATCAAAGGTTCATATAATATTTGTAGTTCGCCTTTAGCAGATGATCCTAATTCAGAACCACACAAGCGGCAATGGATAGAAAAGAATTTAAGTTTTTTTCCTCCTAAAAAGGTTATTATTACAAACGATAAGCCACAGTACGCAACACAGCAAGATGGTACTCCTAATATACTAATTGACGACTTTGGTAAAAATGTAGATGCTTGGGAAGCAGCTGGAGGAACAGCATTTAAATATAAAGATCATAAGTTTGAAAGAACAGCAAAAGCAATACAAAAGCACATGGGAGAGCCTGTTACAGAACAAAGTAAAGCAGGTGAGCTTGCAAACAAGAAAGCTATACCATATGACTTTCCAATAAAAAAAGAAATTGCAGATCTAATTATTACAGCATATCCAGATATAAAAAAGATATGGTTATATAATGAAAAATTCGGCATTTTAGGATTTAAAACTACAGACGGTCCTATGGTACGTAGAATACAAAGACAAATGCAAAAAGATGGTTATCCTATTGATGATGATGGAGTAATGGGTGCTAAAACACAAAAAATGTTTAACCATTGGATAGGTAATGTTGTAACATATATAAAACACGACTATTTAAACGAGCCAGTAAACGAGATAAGTACTATAGAAGAAAACTTTGCCGACGGTAAAAAAAAAGGTAAAAGTAGACCAGGGCGTGTAAAACGTTCAGGTGCAAGTTGTAAAGGAAGTGTAACAAGCCTACGTAAAAAGGCAAAAAAAGCAAGTGGCGAGAGAGCTAAAATGTATCACTGGTGTGCTAATATGAAGGGCGGTCGCAAAAAGAAAAGGAAAAAGTCATGAAAATATTTGAAGTAGTGGAACCTATGGATCAAGCAACTAGACAAAAAAAGATCCAAACATTGAATAAACTTAATGCACAAGCAAAAGGTATTACTGACAAACTTGCATCTGGCGGTGAAGTAGATAATAACAAAGATTTGCCTGTACTTTATAATCTTATGAAAGAAGTTACATCAATGAATATGATTGCAGAGTTTAAAGGTGTAGTGCAAGCAATGATGGCAAAAATTAAAGAAGGCTTAGATAGTTATTTGTACGGCAAGCGTCATGATTATGTACAAGGAATATACGATGAACTAGCCGCTACTATTCCGCAACTAGAAAAACAGGCTGCTCAGTATGATAAAGAAGTAGTACAGCCTGGAAAACAAGTAAAATTAGGAAGAATGGATGTACCTGAAGATACAACAGCAAGTTCACTAGCAACTGCAGTTGGTAATGTTGGAGGCAAGCCGCTGAGTCGCACAATGTATAATGCGGACGGAACTATGAAAAACGGTGCTGATTTTGATAATTTATTAGGCGGCAAAAAGAAACCTAAGAACAAGAAAAAGACATAAATACTACTATTAAAGTATTCGGAGATAAACATGACTAAAAAACTAAAAGAAGGCGGATTAGGAGATTTAGCAAACGCAGCAGAACGTGACCATGAAGTTCAAATGGCTCGTGCTGATTTGTATAAAATTGCCAAGTATGCTATTAAGCTACATGATATGCTAAAAACAGTCTCCGAAGCTGAAGGCATTCAAGGTTGGCAACAATCTAAAATTACAAAAGCAGCAGACTACATGGGATCAGTATACCATGCAATGGATTATGACATGAAGTTTGCAGAATCTAAAAGTACAAAAAATGTTCTAAAGCGTTCTAAGTCAATGACAGAAGCATCCTACTTAGAAGCAATGCAAGCTAAAGTTGCTAAAAAAGTATCTGAAAGCATAGACGTTTGTTCTGAGTGTGGCAAGCCAAGTTACACAACACTTGACGAAGAAAAGCAAAAAGGTGTTGACGGCAAAGTATGCTGGAAGGGCTACAAGCGCATGGGTACTAAGAAAAAAGGTGGCAAAACAGTAGATAACTGCGTTAAGATGTAAAATGAGAGTTTCTGAAGGTATATTTGACTTTTTCAAAGGTAAAGAAAAAACATTAGCAGACGATCCAGAATACAAGGGTTGGCTTAAAATGTATATGAAAAATAAAGACGTTGCAGCAATGCACAAGCGTCATAAAGAATTTTTACAATTTTTCCAACAAGCAGACACAAACGAAAATATGGTTACAGACCTATTTAAAAACATGTGGAATAATAATGCTCCTGCAGAACAGTATGCAGAATATTTAGAATTTGCAAAAAGAAAAATGAATTATACTAGAGATAAAGATCTAGTTATAAAACTTAAAAAACAATTTCCAGAGTTAAGAGATAACGTTACTGATTTAAATAGAGTCATGAACGATATTAAAAATTTAAGGAAAAAGCGTAATGTCTGATTTTTACAAAATGAGTGCAATGATGAAAGACTTGTTTCCTTCAAATCCCCAAGCGGACAAAGAAGCACTTATGAACATGGCAGGTAAAACACCCGAAAGTGCTGAACCTACAAAAAATTACATACAAGAAAGTGCAGATGTTGCTGAAGGTAGTCTAGCAATAGACAAAGACTATAGCATAAGCGACTTTGCAAAGTTAGCAGGTATACAACTTAACGAAACACAAAAAGAAGGTCCTGCAGGACAATTAAAAGGCAAAGACGCTATTGCAAAACAGTCTGCAATGACTACAAAAAATCCTACACGGGATAAACTTGTAGGCGAAGAGGACGATCCTTTTATCAAAGCCGTAGACAATAGTTTTGGACAAGGAACTATTGCAAAAAAAATTGGTTTCAGTCCTACAGGTGAATTATACAAAGCAATTTATCGTGCTATAAAAGCTGTAATGCCAGAAGCCGACGAAGCAGAAGTAAAAAAAGCGGCAAATGCTGCTGCGGATAGTATGCAAGAATCTATACAAGAACGTGAACTTACTAAGCCAGAAGAAAAAGAAAAAGAACGTATTGTAAAAGGCATGAAAAAAGCCAAAGGCGATTTCAAAGATCGCTATGGAGATGATGCAGAAGCAGTTATGTATGCAACAGCAACAAAAAATGCTAAAAAGAACGCAGAATCTTCTATCAAAGAACAATTACTTAAAGCATTAAACGATCTAAAATAACCAGTGTTAGCGTATAAACAAAAGTAATTTTGTAAATACTTGCATGGACCCAGAGGACATAAAAGAAGCATACCGACTTTTTTGGTTGGTTAAAGGACACATAGATATATCGGAACAAACAGCTATAGACTCTGCTCCTGGATATTTCAAACGTTTATGGTTAGCTGGTAGCAATGGTGCTCCACTAAGCGACTATGAAGTAGGGTTTGAAGAAGCCTACAAAAAACACTTGACAAATCAAAGCAATTAATATATAATAAGTAGAAACTAAGGAGAAAACTATGAGTTCACGCACCTATGGCGCAGAAGAAAAGGCTAAACTAGAACGCTTAATCAACGAAGGCGTAACAGTATTACAAGAAGTTGAAGATTTAAATACAGGCTTAAAAGACACAGTAAAGGCTGTAGCAGAAGAATTAGATATCAAACCAAGTCTTATTAACAAAGCAATTAAAATTGCACAAAAAGGCGAATGGACAAAAGTATCTGAAGAATTTGATGATTTAGAAACACTAGTTGTTACAGTAGGAAGAGATAAACTGTAGTGCAAAAAATAAAAGACTTTTGGATTAACAGTTACAAATCTGATAAGGTTGCATTTGCATTTGAACTTGTCAGTTTTATTTTTACAGTCGGCGCAAGTATGACGCTGGCTATCACAGCAAAAGATCCTAACATGTTAATAGTTTATCCTGCATTTTTTGTAGGAAGTGTTACACAATGCTATGCCGCAACAAGACGAGGCGCGGCTTGGGTAATGTTATTGACAGGATACTTTGCTATTATAAATGTATTTGGATATGGAGTAGCAGCAACGTGGTGGTAAAACCTTATCAATGGCTTGCTTGGCTTAGTACAGGCTGTTTGTTAATAGCCGCAACAATGGCCGCATTTAATATATATCCTTGGTACATATATGCTTTTATAGTAAGCAATAGTCTTTGGGTACTTATAGGTGCCCTTTGGAAAGAAAACAGTTTAATTGTACTTAACGCTGGGCTAACCGTAATTTATGTTGCAGGTTTGTTGTTTTAATAAGTACTTATAACGCCAATAGCAATAGCTAGGCAAGTAGAAGGTTAAGTTGGCCACAAGCAACGGAGAATAAATGTTTAAAAAAGAAAAGAAAGTCAAGCTGACTTTTCATACCCATCAGCCACAACAGCTGATAGATATGTTCCCCCCAAAACTAGCAGGACAATCGACTCCAGACTGGTTTAAAACTTTAAAAGTTTCAAAAAATACATTATTCCCTAACATGAATAGTTGTCCGGGTATGGTAGACTTGTTTAAGAATACTATAAACATTCCGTTGTGGCAAGATATTCGTATTAAATATGACAATGGTATTATTAAAGATGTAGACATTCCTGGCGTACCTAAGGGTGAAGAAATACATTTTGTGCAACAACATGTACCAGAACAATGGAATCATGCATTTAAAGGTTATACACATGTAAAACTTATGAGTCCTTGGTTAGTAACAGCCGAAGGACCTTGTAGAGATCTTCCGTTTCTAATGCATAACCCAAGTTGGCACAATACAAAACAACTAGGACAATTTAATTTACTGCCAGGCGAGCTTAATTTTGCATATCAGTCAGCTACAGCCGTTAACATGTTTTTACAACCTACTGTAGGACCATCTGAAATAACACTAGAGGCAGGAAATGTAATAACATACTTGACTCCGTTGCAACATGATGTTAAAATAGAATTAGAAGTTAAATGGTGCACCGAAGAAGAATGGCGAAGGCTTTTAAAACATCAATTTACTTTTGATGGATTTTATAGAAAAACAAAAAAATGGTTAAGTAGGAACAAAACATGAGTTATGTAGACGCACACTTTGATCGCGACTCAGATATTATTAGAGTTGTTGAGCGCAAGGATGGCAAAAGACATTATCACGAGTATAATGCAAAATACACATTTTATTATGAAGATCAAAGAGGCAAATACAAAAGTGTTTATGGAGACCCTTTAAGTCGTATTGTGTGCAAAAACACAAAAGACTTTCGCAAAGAGGTTGCTATTAACAAAGGCAAGAACTTATTTGAAAGCGACATTAATCCTATATTCCAATGTTTGAGTGAAAACTATCTTAATCAAGATGCTCCTAAACTAAACATTGCTTTTTTCGATATTGAAACAGACTTTGATCCAGAACGTGGCTTTGCTGATCCTGCAGATCCTTTTATGCCTATTACTTCTATCTCTGTATACTTACAGTGGATGGAAACAATGGTATGTTTGGCAGTTCCGCCTAAGACACTTACAATGGATCAAGCAAAAAAAGAATTAGAAGGCATTGAAAATGTAATGCTGTTTGAAAAAGAAGGTGATATGATTGACACTTTCTTAACATTAATTGAAGATGCTGATATTTTATCAGGCTGGAACAGTGAAGGATATGATATTCCGTATACTGTAAATAGAACAAGTCGTGTACTAAGTAAAGATGATACACGTAGATTTTGCCTATGGGGTCAACTTCCAAAGAAAAGAGAATATGAGAAGTATGGTAAATCAGCTGTCACCTTTGACCTCATAGGCAGAGTACATTTAGATAGTTTAAATTTATATCGTAAATACACATATGAAGAAAGACACAGTTACAGACTTGATGCCATTGGTGAAATTGAAGTTGGGGAAAATAAAGTACCTTATGAAGGCACTTTGGACCAGTTGTACAACAATGACTTTAGAAAGTTCATCGAATACAACATACAAGATACCGCACTACTGGACAAACTGGACCAAAAACTAAGATTTATTGATCTTAGTAATGAACTTGCACACGCAAATACAGTTTTGCTACAGACCACTATGGGTGCTGTTGCAGTTACAGAACAAGCGATTGTAAACGAAGCACATCATAGAGGTTTACAGGTACCGAACAGGAAACATAGAGATGATGAAAACACACAAGCTGCTGGTGCTTATGTAGCATTTCCTAAAAAAGGTTTGCACAAGTGGATTGGCTCAATGGACTTAAACAGTCTATATCCTAGTGTTATTAGAGCTCTTAATATGGCTCCTGAAACTATCATTGGACAAATTCGCCCAGAAATATCTGACGCCCGTGTACATGAAGATATGACGCTGAAAAAGAAATCATTTGCAGGTAGTTGGGAAGGACGCTTTAGTACAGAAGAGTATGAAGCTGTCATGGAACAAAAACGTGACGTTGCACTTACTGTGGATTGGGAGAATGGCGGTAGTGATGTAATGTCAGGTGCAGAAATATACAAACTTATCTTTGATAGTCATCAACCATGGATGCTTAGTTCTAACGGTACTATCTTTACAACAGAATTTGAAGGTGTTATTCCTGGTATACTTAAACGTTGGTATTCAGAACGTAAAGACCTACAAGCACAACTAAAAAAAGCAAAAGACGCAGGCAATGCTATTGAAATTGAGTATTGGGATAAGCGTCAGCTAGTTAAAAAGATTAACCTAAACAGTTTGTATGGTGCTATTCTTAATCCAGGTTGTAGATTCTTTGACAAACGTATTGGGCAGAGTACAACATTAACAGGACGTACTATTGTTAAACACATGTCAGCAGAAGTAAACAAAGTTATTACTGGCAAATATGATCATGTTGGTGATGCAATGATATATGGTGATACTGACTCTTGTTACTTTAGTGGTTATCCTGTACTAAAAGAACAAATTGATTCAGGACAAATACCTTGGGACAAAGACAATGTAATTAAATTATATGACCAAGTATGTGAAGCGGCCAATGAAACGTTTCCTGAGTTTATGCTAGATGCATTTCATTGTCCTAAGTCACGTTCAGATGTTATTGCAGCGGCTAGAGAAATTGTTGCTGAAAGCGGATTGTATATTACTAAGAAACGTTATGCGGCTCTAGTTTATGACATTGAAGGCTTTAGAAGTGATACAGATGGTAAAGCTGGAAAAGTAAAAGCAATGGGCTTAGACTTGCGTAGATCAGATACGCCTGTGTTTATGCAAGAATTTTTGAGTGAACTATTACTTATGGTGCTTACAGATAAGCCACAAGAAGAAGTACTACAACGTATTACAGAATTTCGCAAAGAGTTTAGTGAACGCCCTGGTTGGGAGAAAGGTTCGCCTAAACGTGCAAACAAGATTGGGCATTATCAAAGATTAGAAGAGAAGCAAGGCAAGGCAAATATGCCTGGTCATGTAAGAGCAAGCATTAATTGGAATACACTGAAACGTATGAATGGTGACAAGTATTCGCAAGAAATCGTCGACGGTATGAAAGTTATTGTTTGTAAACTTAAACAGAACCCGTTGGGTTATACATCAGTTGCGTATCCAACAGATGAATTGCGTATACCAGATTGGTTCAAAGAATTGCCATTTGATGATGCGGCAATGGCAGAAACAATTATTGATAA
>Ga0213867_1001411_pt1 | contig 10695 bp, 7 predicted proteins | sample PICome_12_FD_160120 | JGI IMG/M metagenome (GOLD analysis project Ga0213867, IMG submission 160120) | Coastal seawater microbial communities near Pivers Island, North Carolina, United States - PICO540 | ecosystem: Environmental > Aquatic > Marine > Coastal | place: USA: North Carolina | collected... | reverse complement strand
CTCGCCATCTCCCCGAAGCGCCATGCGCGCGGCACTGATTGCTTTGATGGCGCCCATGGCATTGCGCTCGATACAGGGCACCTGAACCAACCCACCGATGGGATCGCAGGTCAGGCCCAGGTTGTGTTCCATGGCGATTTCAGCCGCATTTTCGACTTGTTGTGGTGTGCCACCCAGAGCGTCGGCCAGGGCGCCTGCAGCCATTGAGCAGGCTGATCCCACTTCCCCCTGACAGCCTACTTCGGCTCCCGAAATCGAGGCATTGATCTTGTACAGAATACCGATAGCGCCAGCGGTGAGGAGGAACCGGCAAATATCATCCTGCCGCGCCCCCTGACAGTGAACCAGATAGTACTTGAGAACCGCAGGGAGAATACCGGCTGCACCATTTGTCGGCGCGGTCACAATGCGTCCGCCTGCCGCATTCTCTTCATTTACGGCCAGGGCATACAGCGTTACCCAGTCCATCGTATTGAGGGATTCATCGCCCAGGGAGTCGCCCTGTCGTTTCAGCTGGCGATGCAGCTGAGCCGCCCGTCTTTTGACTTTCAGGCCGCCGGGCATGATGCCCTCGGTGTTGCAGCCGCGAGAAATGCACGCGTCCATGACGTCCCATAGCAGTAGCAGCTGCTCTCGCACCTCGGCTTCTGTTCGCCACGCTGTTTCATTGGCCAGCATCAAGGCAGGAATGGAAAGTCCATGCTCGCGACATTGGGCGAGCAACTCCTCGGCTGTCGTAAAGGGGTAGGGGATCGGAGTGGGGTCGTCAACGACGATATCGGCCCCCTGTGCAGTTTCGTCAACGATGAACCCCCCTCCCACCGAGAAGTACACACGGCTTTCTAGGATTTCGCCGCCCGCCCTGAGGGCCGTAAAGCGCATGCCGTTGGGATGAAAGGGCAAGGTTTCGCTGCGATGCATTACCAGGTCATGGCGGTAATCGAAGGGAATCTCATGTTGGCCCAAAAGGCGGATGCTGCCCTGCTCCCGGACTTCGGTAACGCGCGGTGCAATGCTTTCAATGGCTACATGCTCGGGCGACTCGCCCTCCAAGCCCAGGATAATGGCCTTGGGTGAGCCGTGGCCTGCACCTGTCGCGCCCAGCGAGCCAAACAGCTCCACTTTTATTCCGGCGCAGTCTTGCAGGGCCCCCAACGCATCGAGGGTAACAACAAATTGCCTGGCGGCATTCATTGGGCCGACGGTATGCGAGCTTGAGGGCCCGATGCCCACCTTGAAAAGGTCAAAAACGCTGATAGACACGGTCCGGCTCCCATAGCGGTCCAAGGCCGGAGCATAACGTCGTGGTGTTTGATCTGTCACTGATAAAAGACGGTCATTGGTCCGGATAACGCGGGCTGTGTAAGCCGCTGGTCATGGGTGCTGTATCAAGGCTTCTTCGGTTCTGGGCAGGCTCAGCACACCGCCAGAGCTCGCCCCCATCAAACCGCGGCGCAGCTATCGAGAAACAGTGACGTATCTCACTGATTTATGGGTCGTGGATGGACTTTGCCTCCCGGGCGGGCTGTTATGGGTGACTGCCATCCGTAACGATCAGCTTGAAGCTATTGGAATTGGGTTCGTGATGCGTGTTACACGAAGCGATCAGCGACAGTTTTGCACAACAGGCGCGCCGGCTCTGCGTTCGGTGAAGAACCTATTGCGGCTTCAGGCATTCTCTGCATTTTTGTGCCTGGTGGCATGCAGCACAGAGCAATCGGGTGACACCCCGGAGGTGGTACTCAGGCCAACCGATGCGGCTTACCTTGAAGCTGCCGTGGCAGCGCGGAGTCAGTCCCTGCCATCGAAGATCAACAAGCATACTGAGATCATGAGTATTACGGCGATACCCTCTGGACTCCGTTACAACATCCGCATGATTCATATGCCCGCCCATACGGTCGACCACCAAACGTTGCGGGTTGCCCAGGTTCAGATCGCTGAGCGAAGCTGTGGTGATGAAATAGAGCGCTCAGAGTTGGATGCGGGGGTCGCCATGCACTACGTTGTGCATGGCATGGAGAAGGATACAGCAGGACGTTTCTTTATTTCTGATGTTTACTGCAGAGGAAAAGGGTGGTGAGCGCCTGCTTCGGCTTTATACGATTCTCTTCTGCGATTGAATAGGTCAAAGTGCCGTGACTGGCGGATTGCCTGATCGCCTTGCGTCATCGCCGGGACTCACTGATCAATCGGACGGCCGTATTCAGCAGCTGCTCCACATCAACCGGTTTAGTATAAAACGTGACATTTTCCTGATGATCCACAAGCAGCTGATTTTGGGTGTCTCCCGAAAGAAGGATAACGGGAACAGTGGAACCGAAGGCCTGCCGCACTGTATCGATGACCTCCAATCCCGTTTCACCGTCCTTCAGGTGGAAGTCGCTGATCAGCAGGTCAGGGGCTGTCTGGCTGCCCATAATCAGTCCGCGCAGTGTTGGAACAGACCGCGCGGAGGACACTGAAAAACCTTCCATTTCCAGCAACATGGTGGTGGCTTCAATGATGTCAGGCTCATCATCAACAATGAGGATGTGTCCTGACGCAGCAGTGCGAGCATCTTCGCCAGAGCGCACCGGCTGGAGCTGTGACATTGCACTGCCCTGTGGGACATCAATGTGAAAGCATGAACCCTGACCCTGCTCGGATGTCACCCCAACCACGCAGTTGAGCAACTCAGCCGTGCGCTGCACGATAGATAAACCCAGTCCCAGGCCTTCAGTCTCGCTGCCTTGATGCGTCTGATGAAACTCATCGAAAATCGAATCGAGTTGATCCTCGGCTATACCAATACCGGTATCTGACACCATCAGGCGGACCGATCCATCGAACAGCGCTGTGTGGATCTTGATGACCCCTGCACGGGTATATCGGATGGCGTTGGAAACAAAATTCTCCAGAATCTGTGTCAGCAGTTTGGCGTCACTGTTGACGGTATGTGCGGTTTGTTCGACTTCCAGCGCCAGCCCTTTGTGCTCTGCCTGAGCCTCGAAGGTCGCCTTTAGGATGTCGAAAATATCGTTAACGGAATTATCGCCAAGATCAGGCTTGATCACGCCGGCTTCCAACTTGCTGATATCCAGCAGCGAGCCCAATAGATGAGACAGCCGGTCCAGACTCTTTTGCTGCTTCTCAATAATATCTTGATGCACCGGATCCGCGGCTTTCCGTTTGGCGGTCTGATTCAGGAGGTTGAGGGTTTGGATGGGCTGCCTGAGATCATGACTCGCGGCGGCCAAAAACCGGGTTTTTGCCCGGTTCGCTCGTTGCAATTCCTGCGCAATCGCTTTCTGTGCTGATAAATCACGAATGGCACTGCTTACCAGGATACCGTCGGGGGTTTCCAGCGGACTCAAGCTGACCTCTACGGGAATTTCGGTGCCATCTTTGCACAGGGCGAACAACTCCCTGGAGGCGCCCATACTGCGTGCGCGAGGAGCGCCAAAAAAGCTCTTGCGGTGGTCCGGGTGGGCGGCTCGCAATCGCTCGGGCAGCAGCATCTCGATGGGTTGGTCGATGATTTCATCAGGCGTGTAGCCCAGCAGTTCCTGTACCTGAGCATTCGCGAAAATGATCGCGCCCAATCCGTCGACGATTACCGTGGGGTCAGGTGCGGCGTTGAGCAACTGTTTGGCAAGAGCATCGCTAATCTTCATGTGTATGGTTCCGAGCGTTTGTGCACGCCGAGTCCCTGTCGGCGTCTACTTAATGTCCAAAATTTTACCCAACGATTTGCTGGAGGAGAATGGCAAATGGCGACGCATAATAGGAAATATTAAATATTCACCATAACTTATAGCGGCAGGGTGTAATTTATGTGCAAAACGTCTCGCTTAGCCTGTGTCGATAGGGGTGCGGTTAGGTCCCCCCGATGGGAAAACCCCTGCCCCTGGGGGATGGTTTGCGGTGCTGGTTTTGATTTTGGGGCGCTGGATCTGAATTAAGCAGCGCGGCTCTTCTGATGTGTGGGGTCATCCCGTCCGGTCGTTTCTGGCGTTACTTTTCCCATGGGGCATCGCTGACGGGCTTTGGATGGGCGATCAGCAACGTCGGTACCTGGAGGGCGTGGGACTTTACAGTGCATACCTGTGTGCCGGGTTTCCTTCCCTCTCGTATATCCGAGACCGTAACGCCCACGGATTGAAGTCGACGATGGGTCGCCTTGATGTTTTCCGTCTTGAAGGCCAGCCCCCACAATGTGTCGGTGACCGAGGCCTTGTCTGACGCGATCACCTCGATGCTCATGCTGTTACAGCGAAAAAACAACTGGGTGCCCCCCCAATCGGGAACGTTTTGTTCCAGCGCCAGACGGATGCCCAACTGTTCGCCATAGAACCGTTTGGCGGCTTGCGCATCCCGGGTCTGCACCACGATATGGTCAACGCCATTCACTGCTCCGTCGGCTTCAATAGCTGCCGGCGGCAGTGTGTCACCGGCGTCATGGCAGATGGCAAAGGAAAAAATCCCGTTGGCCGCGTCGCGATCCCAGAACATGTTGCGCCAGCTGCGTCGAGCGCCCGATGCCGAATCGGTGCCATGCCCGGGTACAGGGTCGGACACTGCGAGGCCTGCAGTCCGCGCGTGGTCAAGAAAGGAATCGCAGTCATCGGTGCCAAAAACCACGCCCCCAAAGGACTGCCCTCGAGCTTCCAGCATCTGCACAACAGCCTCGGCGCCAATACCCTCTCCATCCACCGCGAGTAGCTCAATGTAGGTGTTGTCCAGCTTGAACAGGGTGTTGCTGGTGCCGTAGTCGGGGTGGCTGCCCTGCCAACTGGGCCGGCGTCCAAGTAGCAGCGCATAGTCGGCGCTTGCTTTTGGCAGGTCAGAAACGGCAATAATAATGTGATCGACTGTCGTCATGCTGCGTTTTGTCATCCTCCTGTCTAAAGCCCATCCTGCTGGTCACGGCGCATCGCGACCAGCAGTGACAGCATCATAAAGAACATGACGACGGAAAAAGGCAGAGCCCCGATGATCATCACCGAGCGCAGGGCATCAAGACCGCCCGCTATAAGCAGCGTGATGATGACCAATCCCAACAGCAGGCTCCACAGCACAATATGCTGTGACGCATGATCCTGCTCCACGCCTCCGGAGACAATGGTGTTGACCACCAGCACGGCCGAGTCCGCCGAAGTAATCAGGTAGGTCAATAGCAGCACCACGCAAAGGCAGGCCATGGGGAATACCCACGGCTGCTGAAACAGTGCGTCGAGGGTGGCGAACAGTTGGGCGGAAAGGTCGGCTTCCAGGATACTGCCCTGCGCCAAGCCTGAAAGTTCGAGGTCCAGTGCGGTACCGCCAATGATGCAGAACCAGGCACAACACATTAGCGAGGGCAGAATAATAGCCCCTACAACATACTCCCTGATCGTACGCCCGCGGGAAACCCGGGCCAGGAAAAGCCCTACAAAGGGCGTGAAAGCGATCCACCACGCCCAGTAAAAGATGGTCCAGCTCGACTGCCAGTTACCCAGCGCAACCCCTTCAGCCGAAGTGGAATCAGACCACACAGTCAATGACATGGAGGGCAGTGCCGCGAGGTATTGGTACAGGCCCTCCAGAAAAACCTCCCCGGCGAACAGCGTGGCGCCAAAGACAAGAAACACGAGCAGTAGTAACCAGGACAGCGTCATGTTCAGGTTCGACAGCCATTTGATGCCTCTACCGAGACCGGACAGTGCGGACAGCATCGAAGCCAGGATAATCACGCCGACGGCGACTGCTAATGCCAGCGTAGTGGGCTGCTGGTTGGCGATAACCCACTCCCATCCGGTTATCCGATGGGCGCCAAAGGCCAGTTGGGTCACGCCGTAGCCTATGGTGACCGCGATGCCGATCAACGTGGCGAGTATCGCGGCCGTATCGACGAAAGCGCCGGTCAGCTTTGCTGCACGCGCACCCAGCACGGCGCTGAAGGGTGAACGTATGGTCAGGGGCATTCCTCGGCGGTAGGAGAAATAGGCCAGCGACAAACCTACCACGGCATAGCAGCCCCAAGGGGTCAGGCCATAATGGAGTAGCGTCCACTTGTAGGCGTATGGCACGTTTTCCGGGCTGAAGGCGTCGGCATGCCCCATGATTACATCGGGGTTGTTGCCAAAATGGTAGAGGGGTTCCGCCGTAGAATAAGTCAGCATGCCGACTCCGATCCCGGCGCCAAACATCATGGAAAACCAGGCAAAACGACTGAACTCAGGCTTTGTTGTTGACGAGCCCAGGCGCTGGTGTGCGGTTTTAGGGTACAGCGCCATCATCAGGCATAACGCCATGAACACAGCAGTTGCGCCGATGTACCACGCTCCGAAATGTTCGATGGTAAAGGCTTGAACGGCAAGCAGTGCTTCGGAGGCGTCCTTTGCTGTGGCAGCCCAAAGCACCAACAGGATAATAATCAGCTTGACTGAAACGGCAATGCCACGGTTGTAGCCGCGATAGAATCCAGACGTTTCGACTTGTGTTACGGGACTATCTACCACGAGGATTCTCCACATTGGCAGCACGGAGCGCCCCAGCGGTCGACTCGCCCTTGGGCCGACCTGATCGACGCGTTGCTTTATTATGTTAGGTGAAGTCGCGCCCCGCGGACGGAGCGCCCATGACGACTAAACTACCAGACCCACGTTGGAATGACAGTGGGACTTTAAAGCGCAGATGGGCTTTTCGCTTAAGCCAGTGCGCCGAGGGAGATCAAAATGTTTCGACTCATCCGCTTGTTGTGTTCTCTTGCGGTGTGCTTTTGCACCGTCGGTCTTGGGGCCCAGCCCGTTGCCGTTCCATTTTCAGAACGCCCGGCTATCGAAAACATTCTGTTGGAAGAGCGGTTGGAGGTTTTGTTGCCTCGCTTGATGCGGGAGCAGGGCATCGATCTCTGGCTGGTCATCGCTCGCGAATACAACGATGACCCCGTATTCCTTTCATTGGTACCCAAGCCCCGGTTTACAGCGCGAAGAACCACCATGCTGCTGTTCCACGACCGTGGGCCAGACGCTGGGGTGGAGCGGCTCACCATCAGCCGGTACCCACTGGGAACACTTTACGAGGCCGCCTGGGAAGGGGGTGACCTCAGTGCCCAGTGGCAACGCCTGGCCGAGGTGGTTGCTGCGCGTCAGCCGGAAAAAATTGCCGTCAACGTCAGTGCGACGTGGCCCGTCGCAGATGGCTTGAGTCATGGCTTATATCAGCAGTTGGCCAGCGCCCTGGGAGACGACCTTTCCCAACGCATCGTATCTTCTGAGTCCCTGGTTGTTCGGTGGTTGGAGACGCGAACGCCCGGCGAGGTGGAAGTCTGGCAGCGGGCGGTGGCGATAGCCCGGGCGACGATCGCAGAGGCTTTCAGCGATCGGGTTATTACCCCGGGCGTGACTACCCTCGGTGAAGTGGGGTGGTTTATTCGGGAGCGTTTTGAGGCAGAAGGTCTCGCCCCGTGGTTTCATCCCGACGTTAATCGGCAGTGGCGTGAAGCTGATTATGGCGATACCCCGTTTCTCGGCATCGGAGAGGCAGACCAGATTATTCGCCGTGGCGACGTCCTCCATACCGACGTTGGGCTCTGCTATATGGGCCTGTGCACCGATACCCAGGAAATGGCTTATGTCCTGAAGCTCGGTGAAGCATCAGCTCCTGAGGGTCTCTCAAACGCAATGGCCATCGGCAATCGCTGGCAGGACGTATTGACTGGTGAGTTTCGCACGGGCAAAAGCGGCAATGAGATTCTCGCATCGGCCCAGCAAAAACTCGCGGCGCTCGGCATAGACCATGCAATCTATACGCATCCTCTGGGTGTCTTCGGGCACGCACCGGGACCGACGATCGGTATGTGGGACAATCAGGGCCCAACCCCCGGCCGTGGTGACTGGCCGTTAAACCCCATGACCGGCTACGCCATTGAGGGCAGGGTTACGGTGGCCATTCCCGAGTGGGGAGGCAAACCGGCCCAGATGAAGCTGGAGCAGAGCGCAGTTTTTGATGGTCAGGAGGTACGGTACCTTGCGGGCCGCCAAACCCGTCTGCACCTAATCCGCTAGCTGTAGCTGATCTCGTGGGCGGACGCGCAGTGGGCCGGGGTTTCCCGGCCCCATACCGGGTCGTGTCAGGCCCTGGCTCTCGGCGGGTCGCTGGCGCGCCGTCTGACACGACGCGGTCGAGAAAAATAGGGGGGACACTCCGCTCCAGTCTCTTGCATCCGGGTTTTGTCCCGGTGAAGTGGCAATGCGGTGCGCTGTTCAGGGCCAACTTAAGGCACAATAGCGTCCTCAAAAATTGACTAGGAGCACTGGTTTTTCCCATGACCAAGAAGTACATGACCTTTAAGCACTGGAAGACCGGTGAGACCCGGACCATTGAATTCCGTGATTACGAGGAGCCGGTCAACCCCGCCAGTGACCGACTGGTGGTTTGGAATGAGACGGATCAGAAGCTGGAAGACGTCATCAAGGAGACCATCGTCAAAACCTGGCAGGAGTGACCCCGGGGTGGGTTTACTGCCCGCTGGCAATGGCCGGCTGGTTGATGGGCGGAGCAGTTGAAAAAGGTCGGATACCGAATCGCGGATAGATCTCTTCGGGGAAGTAAATCACGCCATCGGATACCACCATTCGAATTTTTCTAATCTCCTCCAAATCCTGCGTCGGGTCACCGGGTACGAGGAAGAAGTCTGCGTATTTACCTTTCTCAATCGAACCCAGGTCTTCGTCCTGGTCGAGATACTGCGCCATATCAAAAGAGGCGCGTTTCAATACTTCTGCAGGCGACATGCCCAGCTGGGCAAACAATTCGAGCTCCCGATGGTAGAAAAAAGAGCCGCCAAGGTCGGTACCCGGCACCAGCAGTACACCTCGAGCATGCAGCTGCGAGAGAACGGCCATGATGAAGTCAAAAGCCGCCACGTATTCCGCCCGCTCGGCTTCAGTCTCAGTGCCGAACAGCTCCTGTTTGAGTGAGCGCTGCTCATTGGTGGGTAGGTGATCGATGATGGCGCGGGCCATGGGTGCGGCTTCGCCGTTGATGGCCGTCAGGCCATGCTCATGGATGGCGGCTGTCGGGTCATGGACGATGCCTTCTGACACCATGCGGTCGATCGTCTGCTGAATGGCGGGGTCATCGAGATCGAGATCGGGGAAGCGTCTCATGGCGGTACAGCGAAATAGCGTCCGGGTATCTTCAGTGGGTTCAAGGACCCAGCCCAACATGAGCTGGTTGGCGTGGGTAATTTCGTCAAAGCCCGCATCGATCATGGCGTCAGCAGTTGAAAATGCCGGAACGTGTCCCGCGACACGAAGACCCAACCGATGCGCTTCAGCTGTCAGTGTCTCTGCCCATTCGGGGCGCATCGAGTTGTAGAGCTTGATCTGGTGGAAATCTCGGGAGCCACACCATTGCACCATCGCCAGTGCCTCATCCAGCGTGGCAACCGTTTCGCCGGTTGCCGAGGCAAACTCGCTTTCGCCCTCAATAAAGCAGGAACGCGTAATGCGAGGTCCCGCAATCAGGCCCGTATTGATTCTCATCATGAGGTCTTCGAGGACGTCGTTTTCGTTGCCCATGTCTCTGACGGAGGTCACCCCCGCGGCGATATTCAGCAGGGCATTTTCCTGTCCAATGTGCCCGTGCATTTCATACATGCCGGGGACCAGCGTGCCGCCCTCACCATCAATAAAGACCTCACCGTCGGAGCGAGGGCTGTTCACAGGCTGTACACTGGCGATACGGTTACCGTAGACAACAACGTCATGCGGACCGGTCAGCGCCGTGGCTATGGGGTCGAAGATGCGCACGTTTCCAATCCGCACGGGCTGGTCGTACTGATGGGCTACATCGGCTTGTAGCGCCACGTATCGCTCGGTTGATAGCGCCTCAGAGAGTCCCCGCAGCTGTTTCTCCAAGACTTCATAACCTGCCCTGACGAGGGCAAAGCGAGGGCTTGCCGTACCGAAGTAGGCACCCTCACTGTCCAGGAACACGAGTCGGGGCGTCGCATCGAGGCCCAGTATCTGGTACGCAACGATGTCCACCTCGACGCCCTCTGCGGACAGGGTCTGACTCGCTGCTTTCACTATGGATGCTTCGCCCCCCGGGTAGACCGATAACCGGCCATCCGGGGTGGCCAGTAACGCTTTTGTCAGCAGGGCGTTTGCATAACCGCTGCCGCTCTGGTCAATGTAAAAGGCCGGTGCTTCAGTGTAGGTCTTATCCCCAGGCCCCGTGGCATCACGCCAGCGTGCGACCCCGTCATCGGCTTTGAAGTATTCGTCGATGGCGCTACCAAAGGTTGTTTTTCCCGTAATGGTCCAGTCGATAGGGAAGCCGCGCTCATCCAGCGTTATCTGTTCAGTAATGGTCGGACCCCGCCCATTCTGCTTGTAATCAAAGTCGACGCTGACCTGATCGCCAGCTGTATCGATGTCGAGGTGGCCAATGTCCTCACCTGCAATCAGCACACGGTAGTGGGATGACTCCTCGGCGAGGGTGGAGAAGCCCAGGGCGAGTAGAGCCAGCGCGAGTAAGCACTTCATATTGCGTCCCTTCACTAAATTGATTCCATTGGTCTTCACTAACCCTACAACATTGGCGTCCTGTTGCAATTCACATCGCTGATCGGGCCTGGGCCGTGAAAAATCGTATCCCGGGAAAAACACCCTGTGCTATGTCGACCCATCGCCATTACGGCCGGTGTCGGGGGGCGGCGGGGGC
>Ga0213867_1001409_pt1 | contig 10718 bp, 8 predicted proteins | sample PICome_12_FD_160120 | JGI IMG/M metagenome (GOLD analysis project Ga0213867, IMG submission 160120) | Coastal seawater microbial communities near Pivers Island, North Carolina, United States - PICO540 | ecosystem: Environmental > Aquatic > Marine > Coastal | place: USA: North Carolina | collected... | reverse complement strand
ATGCACACGACATATCGCTAGGTCTAACAACATATCTGCAATTACCCTTGGGCAGAGTGATCAGTTCTGCCATCTTGCCGGCCTGTACGACACATTACGTGTAACTTACAGGACTTGCTCCCCCGTGTTAGGTACTTCACTCGGCGTGGGGTTGGGGTCATAGACCACCGTTCGGTTGCTTAAACACACATACAAATTCTTGTCTAAACAAAGTATCACGCATCATACCCATACCCCACTAAGTGGGTCTGATAAACTGGATAAACTTTGCTGTACTTACGTGTACCGCGCGTGCTCCGCCGGTCGTAGAGCAGTAGTAGGATGATGAGTATCCTTTGTTCAGATGAAACTGCTAGGCTATCACTATTTCATGGGCAAAGCAACTGCACATACAGATTGCAATGATATAGGACGGGAATGATGATACGAGCCTAATAGAAGTAGATGTAGGCCAACAATAGAATGTAGTATGCTCACGTAGAGCCATCAATAGTATGTTTAGGTTATGGTTGTATAGTAAAAGGTATTTAGTAGGAGGCAAAATATTATTGTATATCCTCCGGGAGATTCCGGGCAAGAATCCATCCCGACGCCACTCGCAGTCAGGGCTAGAATAGCCACCACAGTGAAACTAATCCACTACCTCTCTTCTGCACTCACACACACACATACGTCGTCCGATCCGTAATATTTTTCGTCAGAACTTCAACCACAAGTAATAGTACGCAAAAAGATAGAGCACAACCGACCAAAACGTTGTTTCCGCGTCGTCCATATTCTCCCTACCATCTACCATCCAACGACGATCCTATCAAAATATATTTGTCTTTGAGTGCCTGCAAAGATTTGTCAAATAAATGTGCGAATTTTGTTCTGCCGGAGGGCTGAAATTTAATTTATACGGACGAGATGTTACCGATTCCGCCTTTACTGGTTTCTATTGTTCCCATGCCATCGAATCAATCATCCGCAAAACAGACACGAAAAGTGACGAGTCCGAAGTCGTTGATGAAGATGATGATGGCACCTAGCAGTGGAGAATACGCGGGGAGTCTCGAAAGTATTGTTCCTGACCGGTCTTTGTCCTCCTTAGATGAAGGTTATGATTTGCGCTCGGATGGAACATTGCGTGACTTTCCGGCTGGCATAAGTCCGAATTACGGCCCCATTCCGTGGATTTTTCGAGGATTAATGTACATCGGATCGTTATTCGTGTCGTCGTGGATGCGGGTCAGTTCGTGGGGGGAATTGAGGAAGCTAAGTGTAAGAGCAATCTTCGAAGTTGTAGGGAGGGCAATTGTGATGGCATTTATTTCAACGATGGTTGTGCAGGATTTATTCTACGCCCCGACGAGAGTCACAACTGAAGAATTAATAGAGCTTTCGTCATCTCCCGTCCCTGTATTTGGTAATCTACCATCCAAGTATTCCGTATACGAACCCATTCAAGTCTTTCAACCGCTTTACAATATTGACAGAAGTAAACTCAACTTAAATGATTCCGTGTCGTTTGGGACTCATTACTTGCGATATAAAAAAGAAAAATTTCTGGTAGACGGTCTTAATGATTCAAAATATGATGTGTTGCATTATTCGCATGGGTTTGGAGCATCATCATTAAGTTGGCTTCCTTGTTTTCGTTTACTTGTGGAGAGAACATCCGATGTAGGATTAGCTCATGATGCCATCGGTTTCGGGTTGACTGAGAGACCAGCATTAGACAAAAATGCAATCGATAATTATAGTCTGGGAAAATCTGCAGCACTTGGGACATCATTAGTCTTGAGAGAAACAAGTTTAGATGCAAATAAGAGCATCCTTTTGCTTGGACATAGCATGGGTGCGATTGCAGCCCTTCGTTCAGCTCTAAATATACGACATAGCACGTTGGAATATCCTACGATCACAATTGTTCTTGTCTCTCCAGCAATTTTTGCGACGTCGAAAGTTTCACCCTCTAATCTTTCCCTTGAAATTGGGAGTAAGCAGAATGTTGTACAGAAGTGGGGAGGTTCATTGAGAAAGATTCTGTTTGATTCACCAATTGCGTATATTCTTCGGAGACTAGTAAGTTCACCGTCGTTTTGGCGTAAAGGATTGTCAGGAGCGTGGGGCGATCCTGATAGGTTACGAGACGAGGACGTTTTACGTTTTCGCTGGCCAGCAATATCCAAAAACTTGGAAACAGGACTTCTCGCATTTGCCAGGTCGCAACTAAGTCGTTATAGCAAATACCCCGAAGGTGATATTGCGCTGCTAAGAGATGTCTTAAATATGCCAAATGTGAATTTATCCATAATTCATGGGACTAAGGATAACATCGTTCCTCTATCAAATAGCAAGAAGCTAGAATCAATGTTTGGAACAAAATTGAAAGTGTACGAAATGAACGGTTTAGGTCATGATGCTTTTGAGGAAGATGCAGAAAGTTTTGTTGAATTAGTGTCATCAATTGTTTGACGGTATATATGTCTATATCTATCAGTAGAAATTTTTGATTCATATTGTCTGTCTCTACTAAACAAAAATAAATTAGACTCAAAATTATGTGAAGATACAATTGAGAATATAACGAAAAAGTGCCTCAGACCTCGACGTTAGACTATTACTTCTTCATAGTTTTATTTCAATCTTAAAGTTGTGTGCTGATTTCTATCTTTACTTCTTATCTTGCAAAAAAGTATTATATCATGCGTGATGAGAGTTTCCATCGAATTAGGACTCGGCATAACAGTACATTTATCATTTATCTGCATAGGCAACCTCGTCAAGCAAAAGGTTCTAGGTTCGTTGGGGAGGAGGTGCATGTCTTGGACTACTGAAGTGAGACGATAAGAGATGGAAACTTTGAATCAAGGGTGTATTACGAATTACGAGTCTAATACGCGTAATAAAAATTTAGCCAAATGACCGAAATTCACATGGAACTTGGAACCTCGTTCACAACAAGGAGCTCAAAAAGGTGACTTCGGACTTCGAGCGTAGAGCATACCGTTGATGTTGATGCTTTTCAGAGAGAGAGAGAGATTTATTGTTTGCAAGTCTCATACATGTATTCATATAACCAGTAATTAATTAATAAACGCAGGAAGCAACAATATGGCGCTTGAAGGAAAAACTGATGTACCGCCTTCCTCACAAATGACAAAAACTGGCCAGGCGTGGTTAACCGATTTGAATACAACATGCAATCGACTGAACAAGAATTACTTAACTTTATTGCGTGCAGCCACCAGCCAGGATGATTTGTCGGGTAACACGGGGCATAGGTCTGGAGGATCCATGGTACGTGGATCACAAAGGCATAGAGTGTGATTGTGAAACTTCACTATACATTTATCATTTGTGACGTTTTGGAAAGGTCGACCCGAATGAGCCGCCACCTGCTCTCGCAGTTGACGCTGCGACGATGCATCTACAGGCACAGCTAGCGGCTCAAAATATTTGTGTAGCAAGCAGTCATTTATTGGATTTAATTAGAACACTTCGAATGAGTGCGTTGTTGATGGACGAAGGTGCGATAAAGGAAGAGGAGCTAGCTGAAATCGACGAGGCTGATAGGGCTACCCAGGAAGCTGTTTCTGAATCACTTCAGATAGAATGTCAGCTTTACGAAAATGTCTCTAATTGATTATGAAGTTCATCGTTGAGGAGATATTCGTTTACTTAAATTTCATGATTGCGTGCATTTCGCAGTGTGTTCAATTTTTGTGTTCTTTGTTGATGGATTCACAACAAGGACATCGTATCATCCAACATGATTTCTCACGGTAACGGGTGCAGTTTCATCACCTTCGAATTCGAGCATACGCGTGCGAACCAACTTTTATTTCAATTTTGCCGAGGACTACTGATTACCATACTATTTTCAAATGAAGAACTAGGTTGAAAATGGTTGTTGTGGAGAAAATATGAATGCTAATGTATACGATGGGATTTCAACAAGCTTCATAATGACAAAAGAACGAACCTACGAGATGGACTATGTAATTTGCAGCTTTGACACAATTCATAAATTATATGATATTATTCATTGAGTATAGCTTTAACGCGTATCCCTTACACATTTCTTTCGCTCAGTTTTGCAATGAAGATCGTCTTCAGTTCGAAATGCTTAGAATATTCTTGTACTTTTACACATAATGCATGCCAACGCTAAAGGATTTTTGTTCAGAAAAGTGCACACGCTACAGTTCCAGTGCCGAGCACTCTGGTCCTCTTTCTTCCTTTCATGCTTACTTTCCCGCCTCGAGTAAACATCCATTCCTTGCTTGTCATTTTGTAGTAAGTTATACTTTGTTGTATCAATTTCTTCTTTAATCATATCCACAACAACTACCTCTGTGAGTCCACGCTGACTACTGCTACTGTCCGAATAATTTTGGTTTTCAGACTGCGAATTCCCGATCGATAAAGTTGTTGATGTAGAATTGGATTTCCGACACAGCTCATTCAGCGTGGTTTGATTGCTATCTAATTGTAAGCGCTTCGCCTTGCTTGACAATGCTTTCGGTTTCATATCGGCATTACCAATAGATGTCCTACGACTTCCATGTTTTAAATAAACTTGATCAGCAAGCCTTTTCGTCGATCCTCGTCTACGAACTTCCGCGACTTTCTCTTTGGCGACCTTTGCACTCGATTTTTCATCCACAATTGGCCATGGATATATATTTCTTTCTTCTCCAATACACCCTTCATTATTGTTACGAGAAGATCCCGCTCTGTCCTTGATCTTGCTTTCTTTGACAATGCTTATGTTATACTTCTCTTGTAAACTTGCGCTCATCCGAAAAGGCTCATGTATATGCTCTCGTGGGACTTTACCCAACTCCGGAACATATTTTCTGATAAAATCACCATTCAAATCTTGATCTTTCCCCTGCTTTGTTACATTATAAACTCTCATGGCATTTATACCAGTAGTGCCTGCCTGCATCTGTAACTGTGGATAGTGTATACCGGGTTCATAGTCCAAGAACAATCGAGCCAGATGTGGAGCAATCCTTTTCCAGTCCAACCATAAATTATAAGTTGCAAAGCTCACGAGCATAGCCCTCATACGAAAGTTTAACCATCCATGTCTAATTAAGCATCTCATACACGCATCTACAAACGGAAAGCCTGTTTTACCTGTAGACCATGCTTTATAAAGTTCTTCATTCCAATCATCTGAACCTCGTCTCAAATGCTGATACGCTATACAAACATCACATTTCTCTATTTCTGGTTCACTTTCTAACTTTTGAATAAAATGGCTCCGCCAATGGATCCTGGAAGAGAATGCTGCTAACGATTTCAGCCACGGTCCATCTTGAGATCCCCGTTTTTTCCTTCTACGCAATTCTTCCTGCCGAAATTTTAACTGATGAATCACGTATCTTGTTGAAGTGTGTCCCCATGTCAGAAAAGGGGAAAGCCTACTTCCACTTGTCCACGATGTGTTTGGTGAAGATATGCCCTTCGCATAATTTTGCCCTCGATTGGCGAGAAATGTCTGCAATGCGAGGAGAGCTCTCGTTTCTCCTCCCTTCTGACGTTCTATTCGATCGATCCGATGTTCAGCTGGTATTTCCTTTATCGTATCTACATTAATAGGCCCCTCACAAAGTTCATGCAAGTAAAAAGTGGTTTTAGAAGCACAATCAATGGAAGAATTTGATGATGCGCTGCATATAATTCGACGTTTTCGCCGAAGAAGGCTCATTCTTTTCCGAATACATTCTAATTGGTATGCGGTTGGAATTGGCCATACGGGTTGCGATATGAAAGCTTTAAACTTAGCTGAATAATCATCCCTATCTTTCAGACATCTAGTAACTCCCGTTTGGTTGAACTCTAAAAACTGAATGTTGTGCGTACGGCACCACCTTCGAACAGCCTTATCTCTTGCAAATGACTTTAAATTGCCCGTCTCCTCATGAGCAAGAATCTGACGTATCCCACTGTACCGACCACCCATAGATCGGCTTTGCATCAAAAGCTGGTTGAATGTAAACACAACACCCGCATAACACACAGTCAGGAAACGAAATTTATATTCCTGTGACTTGGCATCATCATCATCATCATAATTATCACACAACCGCCTATCCAGATCCACCAACCCTTCATTGACAAAGTGAATATGCGATCCATGTACAGAATGCTCTGATAACTGATCCGGTTCATAATTGTAAAGTATAATTAACGGCCTGTCATTATCATTATTATCATTATCACCCTCAACTGCCAACTTTGCCATGTGATGAATCGGTGCATGATCGTGCAGACGTACATCTCGTTTGAGCCATATGATATCCATTATCCGTTAAAGCTACTCAGATCTGATATATATCGTGCGAAATTTTAGGTATGAATCAATATCTACAACGATTGGCGTCTATCATGATTTAATCTGTTATGTTGTAAGTTGTAAAGTTTGTCCTTCGATGTTCGATGATGATGTGGTCCGATTCACATGGATTTGAATCGTGTCGAAGTTCGCTTTGTTTGAAAATAGCTGAATTATGCGAAGATTTAGTTGGAGGATGTGCACTTTTTTCTTTTTTCACATTACTTGATGTGATGTGATGTGTCCAAGGGTGTAATCTCAGATCTCCTCATCGATCATCCCATCACAGAAAATCAGAATCAGAATTGTCTCTCCTACAACCAAAAAACAAAGACTTTCTCACAGTCACACACCAAAAGAACATTGTTCATCTTTATATATATATATAGATATCTACGAGAGATGTGCGATTGATTGACTGCTCGACAGTTACTTACACAGTTGCACAAACTTTTACTAATCAAATAAGACGTGTATATATAGAGAGAGATGGATACGAATTCAGCGGAAAAAGGATTCGATGATAACGCTAGTAAAGAGGAGCATAGGTGCTGTGCATGTGGATCTGCAACTACTTCATGTTCTAGTAGGACAGAAGGAGGGAGAGGAGCATCTGAGGATGATGATCAGTTGCTTCAGTTGTCAAATAAGTTGAAGACTTTAAATAAACTACGTGCTCAAAAACTTGAATTACGGGAACGTATTAAGAAGTTACGTGCGAAAACGAAGGAGAAGGATTTAGTTGAGTTTGATTCTGGAAAATGTAGGAAAGAATCTGAGCATACAAAGTTGGTAGAGAGTAAGGCGGGACAGGAGTTGTATTGTAGATGGAGAGAATTGAAAGCGCTTGTTGAAGGTCCATTATCACATGAGAACATCAAAAAAAAGTCACAAGAAAATGCGCGGCTGGCGGAATCGAATGAAGAACGAGAAAATCAGTTGAACAAATTAAAAATTCATTTGCAGAATCGTTCCCTTAGACAATCAAATCTTTCAGAAAGCTTTCTTCAGGATTGTTCAATGTTGTATAAGGCGAGTACAAATGAAGTGCTGAACGCGCGATGGGATTCAGTCTTGTATATCTTTGGAATGTATAGACTCAGCATTAGCGAAAGAAGTGGGATAGGAAAAATTCTTGGATTGCCACTGCCGAACTCTGCTTCACTCTATTCTATGTTGCCAAAACCAGCCCTCACGACAGCGTTGAGGTTGGTAGCGGGTTTGACAACTCACCTCGCGAGAGTACTTGACTTTTCTTTACCCCATCCTATTGTTTGTGCAAATTTCAATAAATCGAAAAAAGACGGCGAAGAATATGATAAATTGATACACAGACAAGAGCCGACTCCCAGAACACCTCCATTTCCAATCATGAGCTCTACTTATAAATTGAAATGTGCAAAAGCTGTAGTATTGCTTGAACAGCCAACTCCTGACAATTCTATGAAACGCGCAGGTATAGGCAATCAACGATGCTTTATTTCGCAACAACAAGAGTATGTCTTAGAGCTTCCAGAAGATCCTAACGATTATCTTCTTCGTGAAGAGTTTGGCATTGGGTTACAGCTTTTACAGCACAATGTAATCAGCCTTTGTATGAAAATTGAAGTTGCTCCAGATGACATGCATCCCGCCGAAGCTTTGTTGATGAATCTCTATGAATGTAAAAGAGCAGCACACTCACGAAGAAAATCGTGTGAAATGACTTAGTACCTGCCGAAATTCTTTTTTCTCAACAATGAATTCACTAGAAGTGAGTACATCTTCCATTTGATAACCTACAAACATCGAGGCTTCTGTATATTGGTAAAGGAATATCATTGGTGGGGAGTCTAGATTATCGTTGGAGCATTTGAAGTCTATTACCATCAAATCACTTGTTTTCGTTAGGGTGCGTCTTTCGCAATATACTGCACTCTTCCTAACTTCAACACAGACGTGACTCCTTATCAATTTCTATGTGCTCGTGAACCGAGCTATAAACCTGCTCTTTCATGCGACACTTTACTCGAGTCCAATTATTGAAGCAATTTTTCATGTGCTGTGCAATTTGACGCTCATGAAGTACTGTCCAAGATGTTGTAGACTTTAGATATCATGCTACATTGTGCCGTGTATTGTGAATTGTGATTAGGACTTTACGATTCAAGGCGAAATGATTTAAACCGTTATAACGCGCATAATTTAGAAATCATTCTCGTACTGTACAAAGCACATCTACTTCGAAGTACAATCTATCAATATACACTACAGTACATTTTTTATAAGTCCGGAAACAACAATCAAACGATGAACACCGGAACAATGTCGTCTCCCTCGTCAGCACAAAGTACCAAAAAATCTGCTGCACAAGCACTTGTCAGCATCGCCATTATAGGAAAAGATAATGATCCTCTTTACATTCGTGATTTTCCCTTAGCCAGCAGAAGTACGATGTCTCTGCTCCCTTTGTCGGGGGACTCGACCGATTCAACGGAGGACGACGATCCATTCGGGTACACGCTTTCCTCAAAGTCTCACACTAGTTGTCTACGGTATCAATTTATGATTCATGCAGTGCTTGATGCGTTTGAAGATCAGATTGAGTTGCGTAGCTTGTCTTTGAAAAATGCGGACACGTACGAGTGTTATATGGGGCTGCTCTGCCCAGTGGATGAATTGAGGGTCTACGGTTATATGACTAAGACAGGCGTGAAAATGATCGCAATGCTGGAGGATACGTTGGATTTTTACCAGTTTTCAAGAGAGTCAAATGCCATATCAAGTGAAGCAGAAATGAAGTCATTATTTGCAAAAATACATGTCCTTTATGTTGAGCATTGTTTAAATCCCTTTTCAAAACTAAAGGGGCAAATTACGTCGAAACGATTTGATGATGGCATTATTCGTCATGTCAATATGTTTAATGGGTCTTTGTAAAGATATCTATTTTAATTTATACTTCAAGGTTACTCTGCAATCTAATTTTATCCTCAACCGCGACGGCGAGAAAGCGCAAGGTTCGCCTTCACTTTCAGGCGTATGCTCTTCCAACATGCAGAAAAACTCTTCAAGGACTTAAAGGCAGACTTCAATAGTTGGAAGGAATTCATAAATATTAGTAAAGTTGTAAATGAAGAGCAGCATCTTTTAGCGGATTAAAATAGTATCAAAACCTTTAAAGAGGGATAGTTGGTAGACAAACGGTGAACTTAATCAGGAAAGATGTACGATCATTTGACGATGTTAAAATGTGGACTTGTGTTCAATTAAATTCTTTCCTTGACGTAATTGAATCCCACTCGTAGCGTGATTCTTGAAAAAAAACTTATCATTACAAATTTCTCCATTTGACTTAATCAATATGAAGTGCGAGAAGATTATCTATCGACATTCTTGGTAGAAAATGCGACTAACCACTTCAAATCAGTAAGGAAATATTTGAGAGCCCTAGTCCATTGCTCTCCTTTTTTCTCGTAGGCGATATTTAGTCCCCCAATTGTCAAATCTGTTGGTCGCGTCCCAGTTGACACAATCGCATATGGGAAAGCCATTGTTCTGTCACGCAAAATCACCGCATCACTAGCATCTTTAAGACAACACAAAAGCATACCTAGAGCAGTATTGAAATTTCGTTTCCCAAAAATTTGAAAACTATCATCTGAAAACAGGTTATAAGTGACCACTGTGTCACCTCGCCTTCTCGGCCGTGTAGTAATCTTTGAAAATCCACCCATCGGCACAATTTCGTAAGTTGGTCGGAAACAAGACCCAGGTCGATTGGCTAATACAGCCAAGAGTAATGCAGATGTACCAATCGCTGCGTTGATTTCACTCCATGGGACATTTGCGCCGTAATTACCCATTCTTAATCCATTTATTACCCCGAAGTTTCCATCATGCCAGATATGAAAGCAGTCGTTGGTTGGATTCACACGCCTCGACTCTTCGGCAAACTTTTGCAACGTATGTCGTTCGATGATCGATCTTAGGTTGGCCAACTTTAAATCTCGTTCTCTCTCGGCACGCATTAGATCATCGTTAACACGAGCTGTAGCCTCCTCAATGGAAGCTTTATGCTGAGCAACCAAGGCGCGTTTACGGGCAATTTCTTTCCGCTTTTCATAAACTTGCCGAAGCTTTTCCAAGACTTCAGAAGAAGCGTCATGTGATGAAGGCAAAACACAATCATCATTATTTAGTTTCGAAAATGAATCGCCGTCGCGAGTCATTTTGCACTCTTTTGATTTTGAAGAGTACTCGTAGGTTCTTCACCGTAAATGGTTCTACTGCTATCGTCACTTTATCGCGTTACTAGTAATGATTAATTGGTGTTCACGTTGTATAGTTGCGTGGTTATGGGCTGTTATGGGCTGTCATGGGCGCAATGGCTGTTATGGTGTGC
>Ga0213867_1001408_pt1 | contig 10730 bp, 6 predicted proteins | sample PICome_12_FD_160120 | JGI IMG/M metagenome (GOLD analysis project Ga0213867, IMG submission 160120) | Coastal seawater microbial communities near Pivers Island, North Carolina, United States - PICO540 | ecosystem: Environmental > Aquatic > Marine > Coastal | place: USA: North Carolina | collected... | reverse complement strand
ATGGTTCAATAACAGGGAAAACGATGATGCGTATTATGTGTTTCGATCATATAACAACTGTTACTACTCCTCTTCCGAACCTGTAACTGATGACTGATGAAGAGGATGAGTTATAGCTTACTACTCATAACTACAAAGTAATGCCATCCTCTTCATCATCAGCTTGTTTGTTACTCTCATCGAATCATCTCAATAAGAGCTAATTTAGTAAAATTACGTCAATAAATGTACACTGAGTGACCTGTATTCTGAGAATTTACTCCATGCCGATGCTCGACTCTCGACCTATGACCATTCTGAAACTTTATTGTGAAGAGGAAAGAAACTGACTAATTTCAACGTATTTTTACAGACAAATGGGGAGATACAACAATCGCAGGAGACAACAGCAGGCTTTGGAGGAACGCAATGTCTCTGCGAGATCACGATTTTCCAATTGGAGGCCTCCAAATAAACGAGGGCGAGGAGGGAGGGGCCGGGGTCGGGGTCGGGGTAAGGACAACAACCGTGCAAAGACAACAGATCGTCGACAAAACCAACAACTGCAGATTAATAGGGCAAGCGTTGTAGACAAGATTTATAAAGCGACTCAAGAGAAGAAAAAAGTTATTGATCGAACGAACGGTCTGGAATCGAATTTTTTAAAGAACATAGATTTGAGTAAGGTTGATGAAGTGAAACTTCCTGCAGAAGCTGAAAAGACTATCATGAATATTCTAGTTGATTTTGGTGTTATTGAAAATAATTCTATTGTAGATAACGTTTCTGATCAAGATACTTTTCCGGTAGTGGACGATGATTATGATGACGAGTACGCTACTTCTGCCGCGGTGCATTCGTCTACGTATCACTCCGATTTCAAAGATGAAGAGGTAGAGGAAGAAGAAGAGGAAAGTGAAGATGATGAGGATATCGATAACAATTCTTCAAATAATACTTCTAAAGAATTTGTATCTGATGAAAAAGACGTACTCAGTCACCTAACTTCTTATCTCTCATTTCAGAGGATCGACGCTGAATCTGCTATATATCGAGTAAGAAATGGATGGGGTTCAAAACACAAGGAATCTCCACCTAAATCCGACATAGATGGCATGTCAATGTTGGAACGGCTCACTTTAGCGCTCGATTGGCTCTGTTTGCACCTTTCGGAAGCAGAGTTAGAAAATGGATTCCAACAGAGATCCCAAACTGAAAATGAAAGGATATCAAATGTGCTCCGTGTTAAAGCTATTGCGCATCCATCTATATCTGTCGTTCGTCCCGAAGAGAATTATATTGTCGGCAGTGCTCGATTTATCGGATTCTTGAGGTTAGGCTTTCAATACGATGAAATCGTGAAAGCATGTTCAGCATGGCCCTCTGAATCATCTAAAGCTCCCAAATCGCCACTGGATGACTATGCTTTATATGAATTATGCCGCATCCTTGAAATGAACCATTGCGAAGATATGGATTTGTCAGATAATGCTAAAACTTTCAAAGGCAAAATAAGTGAACATGACAAAAACTTCGTTCAGATGGAACGTGAAGAAGAGATCAGTGTACTTGAAGTAAGTGTAGATTGAACGCCGTTGCGTTTTGCCTCGTTCTTTCGCAAAAACTTATATATACGTTTATTGACCCAATAGAGTATTTTCGCAGAAGATTTTTTGAGAGTACACGCCGAAGAGGGTTCGATACATTTTAAATTGAATATGAGTACCATTGAAATTTTGCCTCCTGCAAAGTCTGATCAGTGTAGGCTGGATATTTTCTGTAATGAATTATACCCCACGTTAGGGAGTCCAAACATATTTTTCTCAAATCCTTCGATGCCCCCAACTTTGTTGAGGGAAATCAATTGTGCAATAGTAGACTTTGTAAAAAGTAGAGTTGGTGATCCAGTCGTCTTTGACCTTTTCAATTACTTAAACGAAAATGTGTGTACGTTTCAACAGAACTTCTTAAATAGAGAGACAGCCAATAAAATTTCAGAAAATGAAGAGACGTCGATCGAAAATGGAGAAGAGATGCCAATTGGAAGACGTCAAAGGGCCAAACTCGTCGCTGAAAAACGTGCTTTTAAGAGTAATGAAAAATTGGAACAAGAAGAAAAAGATATTCAAAAAGCAAACATGGAAAAGGTGTCAATATTAAAGGCAAAAAATAAATTTTTTCGTGATGATTTGGCGAAAGAGTATGTAACAAATCGCGAGCTTTTGATGATCGAAGAAGAGGCGGAGAAAGCCGGTAGAGCCGCAATGCTTCGAGAATTGAATAAGGGAGGAACAAAGGAAGAGGCCCAGATTTCTTCGAAGCACGCTCGAGACGAAGTTCTTCGTCACCACGGAATGTTGAAGGAAATGAATGAGAGCGAAGATATAACAAAATTGGCAGTTGACAATTGTGCGAAAGATGATGAAAACGACAAAATCGTTTTGGATTCAATCCCAAAAGCCACGCTTGACTTTATGAATAAACTTAGGCAACACTGTATAAAAGTAAAAGAGATATCTGGTAAAATCAAAGGGAAAGATGACGAAGTATCAACAAGCATTTTTGATACATCGGAATTCAAATCAAAAGTTGGAGTCAATGTGGAGGGTCATGTTCCCGAACCAATCGCCGTCAAATCAGAAGAAATGAATGAAGTTATACTAGAGATACAAGCAAAACAATTACAACAACCGTGGCTTATTGCTGACGATGCTAGAACTCGAGAAAATAAAGACACGAATTCTTCGAATCCTGCAATGGAAAGCAAAAAAAGAAAAATTAGCCAAATTCTAAAGGATGAGCTTATTAGAAAATTGTCAGGTAAAGAAAGGAATGTGTCAATAAGGAAAAAGTTTGCGCAAATGCTCGCTCAAAGGAAGAAATTACCCTCCTATCAGATGAAAGATAAAATTGTCCAGACGATCAGGTCGAATAGAGTAACTGTCATCTCAGGAGATACAGGTTGTGGCAAGACAACACAAGTACCAGCGATGGTTATGGATGATGCCATTTTAAGAGGAGAAGGTTCTGAAGTGAATATTATTGTGACACAACCACGAAGGATATCAGCGATTGGGGTTGCAGAAAGAATCGCAGCTGAACGTTGTGAAAAATTAGGTGATACTGTAGGTTATTCTATTCGATTAGATAGCAAGAGATCGCACAAGACGAGATTGCTCCTGTGTACGACAGGGATTCTATTGAGGCGACTTCAAGCCGATCCTGATTTGGCGGTAGTTTCTCATGTATTTGTTGACGAGGTTCATGAAAGAGATATTGACACGGATTTTCTGCTTATCATATTACGTGACTTACTCCAACGCCGTCCATCACTGAAACTTATACTTATGTCAGGTATGAACAGTTTCTCTTTCTTTAGTCAACAATTCTCATATATTCTTTATTTCTAGCAACTCTTAATGCAGACACATTTTCGTCCTACTTCGAGGGTGCCCCAATAGTATCCATTCCTGGCCGAACGCACCCTGTTGAAGAGTATAGGCTTGAAAATGTACTTGATTTCATTGATGGTTATAGACTAGATGAGGGCTCGGATTACGCTTTAAAAGATAATGCACAGTATATGAGTAAATCTCTCCTCAGAAAATGGTTTCCTAACAGTAATAGTCGAGTGCACGAATATTTGAAAATCGTTGACGAGAGTATTATTAATTACGAGCTAATTGCTCATCTTGCAAATAAAATCGCAACCACTCAAGATGAAGGTACGTAGACATGTTTGGAGAGGATTTCTATCAAGTTTGATTCCATGAAAGTTTGGTCAATAGTTACTGACAGCGTGATTCTTGAAAAGGAGCAATTCTTGTTTTTGTGCCAGGTTTGATGGAAATAACGAAGACAATTGATGAACTGAAAAAGTTTGAAGTGTTCACAGACCCAAAGCGTAGTGTGGTATATCCATTACATTCCTCCCTTTCTAATGAGGAACAAGCAGCTATATTTCAAGTGCCGAAGAACGGAATTCGAAAAATTGTCATTTCTACAAACATTGCAGAAACTTCAATTACTGTTGAAGATGTTTCTTACGTAATCGATACCGGTAAGGTCAAAGAAAATAGGTATGACGAAGGCAACCAAATGCCTACACTTGCGGAATGCTATGCTTCAAAAGCAGCAACTAAGCAAAGGCGAGGAAGAGCAGGTCGTGTTAGGTCAGGCGTTGCCTTTCACTTGTATTCGAGTTACACTTATTCGACAAAACTTAGAGATTATCAGGTTCCGGAGATGCTTCGAGTTGGACTTGAGGACATGATTCTTCAGATTTTACTTCTTGATCTTGGCCAGCCGACCGTTTTCCTGGCGAAAGCTGTTGACCCACCTTCATCAAATGCTATAGAAAGCTCTCTAAAGTTGTTGGAAAATTTGGGTGCAATCGACGTCGACTGGAAGACGAGAAAAGTTTCTGCAGTTAAGACGGATTCTTTAAAGACGTCAGACCTTGCTGCAAATAGTGGCTTGACAGCTTTAGGATTCCATTTAGCATCATTGCCTGTAGCCCCAAAGATTGGAAAGCTTCTTTTGTATGGATCGCTTTTTGGTTGTTGTGACACTGCTCTTACAATTGCCTCAACGTTGTCGACGAGATCGCCGTTCGTTTCACCATTTGACAAACGTGAAGAGGCAGATGCGGCTCGCAAGCACTTCATGATTGAAAGCAGTGACCCCCTGACGATTGTCAACGCTTTCAATTCGTGGAAACGTTTGCGTACAGGAAAGAAGCAATTTCTTGCCAAAAGTTTTCTTAGCTCAGTAGCTCTTCGTCAACTTGACAATATGAGACATCAACTAGCTGATGCTCTCAAAGGCATTGGATTCCTACCAAAAAATTACCGCTTAGATATAAATGATACCGACAGTATACAACTGGTGAAAGCAATTTTGTGCGCAGGACTCTATCCGAATGTCATTCGAGCGCCATTGGATCTACTAAAAAAGTCAAATTCTAAACAAGTGAGTGAGGTCCAATTTCAAAACGCGAGGGGTGATTCAGTGCATATTCATCCCAGCTCAGTTTCGTTCAGTACGACAACTCTCCCGCATAGATATTGCGTTTATCATGATATAGTAAAAACTTCCAAAATATATGTCAGAGATCTCACTCCTGTGAACTCTTTCGCAATACTTCTTTTCGGGGGATCACTAAAACTATTCCATAAAGAAGGCGTTGTCACAGTTGATGATTGGATAATTTTCCGTGCAAGTGCAAAAGTTGCAGCCGTTTTAAAACATTTACGTGCAAATATGGAAGAATTATTATTACGGAAGATTATCATGCCTGATGAAGACATCGAATGCACAGGCGGAGGTCGCGCTCTGCTAGCGGCCATTCTTGTTCTATTCGAAGAATCGGATCATAGGCGAAGAAAGATAGAGTTGGTTGCAGCTACACCGTAGAGTGAATGAGGCTCTAATTCAATAAAGAAAAAAAATACTTAAGACGGATGACGGACGATACGTCATAAAATATGATTTACATTAAAGTATAATAGCTTCATAGATAGCAATTATTTAGATAGTGAACTTCGTTTATACTCCAAAGTTACCTATAGAGTTCAAGCCTTGTGGACCTCAAATCCGTCGTACATTAAAAACGCGATAAACCTTCACTCACTTCAGTAAATAATAGTCCAATTCTTTTCCCTAATTCGGACTCATTTCCATCTATTTTCGATCTATAATCTGCAATATTATTACGAAGACCGCCTGTGAGAGCTCGTAGCAGCTTTCCATACAAAACAAATTATGAACATTCCATTTTCAAAACATAGATGGGAAAAATATGCTCACCTGGTTACGCTGTTTATTTTCAGTTTCAGCCCAAGTGTTTGCGTCCTTGATCCACTTCTTAAGGCTCTCTCCTATACAGCCCAGAAAATGAAATCTGCAAAGGAATTAAGGATGTGAACATTCGGATATAACACTGTATAATAGAAAATTACTCTTACCTTTCAGAAACTTCAGCACCTTCGCTCTCAGCCATAGACAAAAGAGAATCATAGGCTTGAACAATGACTATGTATGGACATCCTATATCAAGAAATGCCTGAAGTGGCCAAGGATCGCGAAAAATGTCTGAACAAGAGATAGTAGCGAACACTCGTCGCAAACTTTCGAGTTCACCCAATACTAGTGTAACGGGAAAGGTGTGATCGGCCCCAGATCCATAAAGCTCCGAACCCAAAGTTATTACTGCTGTTTTTAGCGAAGTAATCCATGCACCAGTCTCAAAGGTGCCTCCTCTATCTTGCTTTTCCACAATTGACTGATCATGTATCCGTTGAAGTAACTTCGCTGCTATTTGATTCGCCGACGGATCTTCTACTCTACTTGGTAGAATTTCACTCATGATTGTGTACCATAGCTTCTGAATAGTACCATCAAACTCTACATCGCGTTTGCGACAACAGTGAATGATGATGAGACAGAAGTCCCACATTTGGAGTTTGGCAGCAAAATCATTGAGCAAATCATCGGCACTGACAACTGTCTTCGACAATTGTTCAAGACCCGCAGCGTCTAATAACCCTCGCAAATTAACATTCGACTCGACAACAGCATTGATGCGGCTTTGGACGTTCAAAACATCAACGTAGTTTTGAACCTCTTCAACTAGTTGATGTGCTGCGATTGATCCGTTATGCTCGAGGGTGCTATAGCTTCCCAAAGCTCGAGAAAGATACGAACTACGTTTTTCGATTGATAACGGTTCGGTTGATAATGCAGCTTGAATTATCAGGCGTCCAGCTTCCATGTGATCGCCGTGCATTGTAAAGTAACGCCATAGCACCTCCGCGTTTATTGCATCATTGTTCTTCAGGCTCTCAGCATGTAACCACTTTTTAAGGATTGAGCCCGAAAAGCGAAGGAGAGTGTCCATATTATTATTTGCAACCAAGTTTTTGTACAGTGTGTGATGAAATTCCTCATCGAGACTTGTGCTAACAACGCCTAACATTGCATCAGCTAGGTGAGCACTATTCGGATCAGAAAGCATTTCATCGATACAAGATATGGCAGTATCGTAACACTTTTTTCGTGCACTTTCAGGATTAGTTGATGTAGATGCAGAAACTACAATGCTGTTTGTACTATCACCAGTATTCATAGACTTGTAAGTTTGATAAAGATTTGACTCCCACGGTAGAATTTGCATATCTGGGACAGTGTCCTCATCAGCCTCAAAAGTAATTCCACGAGTGGATCCGCCAAAATTTGAGGCGGCGACGAGGCACACTTCAATGACTGCGCTCGCAAGTCTATGTGACATCAGATGACGTGTAGCTGATTCTAGTGGGCTCGATTCTGACAATATTATGCTTGGACTAAAATTGAAAAACGCATTATTCATCATAAGTCCACTAAAATGTCAACAATTCAAAATGTCATACCTTTTCCAGTATCTTGCAGCTTGTCGAAACCATCGACCTGCCATATTTTTACCATTGCAAGCATATCCCATCGCAAGGTATCTTACTCCTCTACTGTAGTACAAGTAGCAATGTTTCTGCAACATTTCTAGCACTGAGAGGGTGCTTTGTTCTGAAACCAAGAACGCATCAAGCAAGAGATCAATACGTTCTTGCGAATTGGGGTGACACACAAGATCTGCTACGGATATATTGTGAAGAAGACCCCATGAAATCGAGCTGTCGGGGATATTGCTTTGCCTCAGTATTCGTAAAAACGTAAGAAGATGTTGAGTTCTTTTCAGAAGCCGAAACAATGAGTGCACCTTTTCGCGTTCCATTTGTTTTTGATAAGAGCTGTCACCAATCCTGTTTTCAGTTTTCCCCATCATACTGTTTTGTTGAAAGTTTGTCCGTCTTTGTACAGGACCTCGATGAATTAACCATTCAGATACATCACCGTCTGCATTCATTGTGTTCACGTTCCCATCTGAGTTCGAATCGCGCGAAGAATAATCGACCGCAAAAGGATTTGTATCAACTACTTCAGTCATTGATTTTTTCAGAAAATGCATCAACCCCGAAATTTTGCGTAAAGTGGTATTACAGATTTCCTCTGATATAATATTTACACTGAGATTGCCCTTACAAATGACAGCAGGAGCATGCCAAATAGGTCGAAGGAATCTCATAGCATTTAAATAAAGTGCATTATGTAAAATCGTAGGAATATATGCATGACATTGATTGTCCGTGTTTAAATTGACAGATAATGCAGTTCCACCTGAAACTGTTGGAACGTTGTTCACTCCTTGTATCGCGCTGTTGGCGACATTGGAGTGTGTTGTTGCAACTGAAGGGATACAACCATATTTCATTATCGCATCAACGCAACGATCGAAGCGACTTCCGTATTGATCAACATCATTTGTGGCCAAAGATATAAGCATGCAAACGGTTTCAAGATTGCCGTAAGCCTTTACCCATTCCTCCATGACTGATGTTGAAGATAGAATGTTCTGATGCAAAACATCAAATGTATCCTTCACATAAAAAACGTGTAGGCTTCCTGTTGTAAGAACAAGTATTCGCTTCGGAGCTGCGTACGTTGAAAGATGAGGCAAAGGATTTATCTTTGCAGAGGATGATAACAACGAGCTCTTCATCGTTGATGAATACATTTTTTGCCTCTTTGTGGGTCTAGGAGGGGTTGGTATCTCACCACGAAGAATTGAACTGATTGTAGAGCTTCGAGAGCTGGCATCATCCTTTGGAAAGATATAGGGTGGCGGAAGCGGTTTCGTTGATGAATCGTTTAGAGCCCGAGAATAGTAAAACATCGATTCTACTGACGGGTCGAATTCCCCAGCAATGGACCACACTAATCCCCCAGAAAGCACAGATGATGCACCATTCATCTTATGGATATATTCAGTCGAATGTGAGCCCTTTCTACCATGCAATTTGACAGATAGCGGTTGCTGACGATTGGTTAAGTCGGCTGCGCTTATTGCGTCTGGATGTGCCGAGTAATCAGTTATAGCACCGACCAAAACGTCATTACCACCTCTGTTGTCACCCATCTGCGTACTTGCAAAAACTGTGATATCTCCAGAAGTCCATGTGCGCTGAGGGCGTATATTGTGAAGAGTTAACGAGTTACGATTCGGTACATCCGTCCTTTCTAACTTATCTAAGCTTGGTGGTGCCCTCACGTGACATAGGGCCAATCTTACAGGTCTATGTTGCGTATGTGAGGTACCGCCGTAGCTATTCGTATGGTTCAATGTCGTGAAATACATTCTTACACCGCTCGAACTAGTGGCAACTAACGTCCAGCTATTGCTCTCGCGCTTTGGTATGATCGACAATGACACTGGTGAAAATATGCGCGAACCATAAGAACCACGATTATTACCGTCTGTGTCAGCGTTCAAAAGACGACGAGCGCCATCCATCCCGCCTAAACCATTTGCGGCCGCCGAACCTCCCCCCTCGAAGTATGCACGTGACGTTGTCATATACCTTTATATTATCAAAGAGGATGAAGGTTAGTCAATTTCTTTCCAAATATTTCTCAATAATCCACCCTTACATTCGACCTTGTTTGATATTTGATACATAGCTGCGACACACATCTACGGATTTTATACTAGCAACCGACCGTAGATCCTTAGCAATATCGTAAACGTTAATTTCACCCGACACGCTGAGAGTATATAAAGCTCTACGCTCACCATCTGACACTACCGTAATCAGACCTCTACTTTGTCGAGCTTTCGAACTCATCATTGATGGCAATACAGATTCCCAAACAGATGAAGTGTGGTTTACTTTGTAGCATCGGCAATAATCATTCTGTGATTCTTCCACGCTCCCACTCATTAATGAGTATATTCTCTTCGCTCCCACGCCAAGACTTTGGGTATACGAAAGGCGAGCACTTCCATCTGGCTTTATATCAGGCCCCGAGTACACCATTTCATACAAGTTTCCATCATCCCCTCCCAAGAATACACGACCAGATCCGTCTTTACATCCTTCTACGCAAATCATCCGAACATAATCTGTCGGCAAAACAAATCTTGTCGGTATGACTTGCAGTCCATTCGTACCAGTCACAACGGCCAACATCATAATCTCTATTGGTGTCGTTACGATGAGGCACCATTTAACCATTTCTTTGAATATATCTGACAAAAACACAAACAAATAACCACCATAACGATGGAACAAAAATAAATGAGAAACCAGCAGTCATTCACACAAACAAAGATTTCTTTCTCTCCCATGAGAATCTCCAATTTACCTTTCTTTGGTTTCACAATACCCACAGACACAATACATTGCCCATGAGTCTTATCAAAGGAACAAAAATCATCTCCCCCCTCATACGACCAGAGATACAACACATTATCCACACTCAGCCACACCAATCCAGCCTCCGACAACAGCCCACTCAATGACGCAATCTTCACACCCTCTAACTTCTGCACGAGAAGACTCGGTAGGGGTATGCTATGACTGTGCTCCAACTGTGGACGGATTGGACAGGGCGTTTTGTTCACGGCCTCGCTGCCTTCGTAAATATACAGTGCCGGATTGGCAGGCGTCGTGGTAAGCCTTCGTGCTAAGTCGGCATCGTTGGACGTTTCATCGGATCGAAGGGAGAAGAGAATTTGTTTGTTGGCATCACGGAGGGGTGCAAAATCATCCCCGATTCTAGTTGTTGTTGTTGTTGTGGTGGTGGTGGTGGACGTCATGGTATAGGACGTCGCAATGGGGATGAATGATATGTTGTTATGTTGTTGTGTTGATGGTTGG
>Ga0213867_1001406_pt1 | contig 10732 bp, 10 predicted proteins | sample PICome_12_FD_160120 | JGI IMG/M metagenome (GOLD analysis project Ga0213867, IMG submission 160120) | Coastal seawater microbial communities near Pivers Island, North Carolina, United States - PICO540 | ecosystem: Environmental > Aquatic > Marine > Coastal | place: USA: North Carolina... | reverse complement strand
TTTAGATGAGACTAAAAGGCAAAAAAGCTATTGTAACGGGCGGAGCCTCTGGATTTGGTGAGGGCATCGTTAGGAAATTTGTGTCTGAGGGCGCAGATGTTTTAATTGCTGACTTAAACATTGAGGCTGCGCAAAAGCTTTCAGATGAGTTGGGGACTGCAGTTAAGGCTTCCGAGACAAACGTAGCCAAGAACGACAGTGTGCTAAAAATGGTTGCTTTAGCTTCAGCTGAATTGGGTGGGGTCGACATATTAGTTAACAATGCTGGCATCACTCACTTACCCGCGCCGATGGAAGAAGTAAGCGATGAAGATTTCGACAACGTATTTGCCGTCAATTGTAAGTCGGTCTTTCTGACGGCGAAGCACATTGTACCTATTTTTAAGAGTCAAAGATCTGGGGTTATATTAAATGTTGCTTCGACAGCCGGAGTGAGCCCTCGCCCACACCTGAATTGGTATAATGCTTCAAAAGGTTGGATGAATAACGCCACTAAGGGTATGGCGGTTGAGCTTGCATCATCGGGTATCCGCGTGAATGCAATCAACCCAGTGGCGGGTGAAACACCACTCCTCAAAATGTTTATGGGAGAGGATACGCCTGAGATGCGCGCTAAATTCCTCTCAACCATTCCATTGGGACGTTTCTCCACACCAGAGGATATGGGCAACGCAGCTTGTTTTCTTTGTTCTGACGAAGCCAGCATGTTAACTGGCGTTTGCATGGAAGTTGATGGTGGGCGCTGTATTTAGGCCCGCATGTCAACTTAGGTCGAGGAACTCCGCAGGCATCACAAATAAGAAACAAAACCGTGTTTACGGAATGTTCAATATTGAAGCGGCAAATACATATCTCAGCCTTTGATGGTCAACTATTGTGCGGAATGATGAGCTGCGGATTTCAGCAGTAAATACCCAATAATCCCCGATAAAACCGATCCTAAGACCACGCCCAATCGCACAGCATTCATCACATCAGCTGTCGTGAATGCCAGCGAACCGATGAACAAACTCATGGTAAAGCCAACACCTGTTAGGCAAGCAACACCATAAACATGTTTCCACGAAACGTTTTCAGGCAGTCGCGCAATCCCACTTTTGACACCAATCCATGTCGCCAAAAAGACTCCGATTTGCTTACCAAGGAACAATCCAACAGCGATTCCCAATGTTAGTGGCTGGAGAAGGTCATCAATGCCAATGCCTGTAAAATTCACTCCTGCATTTGCAAATGCAAAAACCGGCAAAATCAGAAAGGCAACCCAAGGGTGAAGCCCATGTTCCATTTTATAGAGAAGCGCTTCATCTTCATTTTTTGTTTTTAGTGGGATGGTAAATGCGATTAGCACTCCTGCCAAAGTCGCGTGAACGCCTGATTTTAGCACAAAAACCCACATTACGATGCCTACCAACAAATAGGGCGCAGTGCGTTGAACCCCCATGCGGTTTAGGGCAACCGCTGCCGCAAACCCTATCACAGAAAAAGAAAGAGCGCTCAGTGAGAGTTCTGAGGTATAGAATATCGCGATGATCACAATTGCCCCCAAATCGTCGATGATCGCGATTGCCAACAAAAAGATTTTTAATGAAATGGGAGCCCGCGATCCAATTAACGCCAATATCCCTAGTGCAAAGGCGATGTCTGTTGCCGTTGGAATGGCCCAACCATTCAGATTTTCAGGAGTTCCCCAATTTATGATTGCAAAGATTATTCCAGGGACTGCCATGCCGCCTATGGCAGCCATGATTGGCAAAATTGCTTTATCAAAGCTTGATAATTCCCCAGCCAGAACTTCTCGTTTTATTTCGAGGCCTACGAGAAAGAAGAAAATCGCCATCAAGCCATCGTTGATCCATAAAATTGCGGGTTTTGCGATTTCAAAATTTCCTATACCGACCTTTATATATGTACCTAAAATCAAGTCATAATTTGCAGAAAGAGGTGTATTTGCGATAATCATCGCAAATATTGCGGCGATCATTAAAACGACACCACCGCTGGTTTCCAATTTAATAAATTCTTGAATACGGCTAAATGTTTTATCCATAATTATTCTCTCATTTCGGCGGCTCGTCATATAGGTAATCCACCGTAAATAAATGTAAATATATTGTATTCGCTGTTGAAAATTTTCTCGCGAGAGCACGTATAATTTAATCGAAACTTAATGCGCAAATTTCACCATATCTCTTGTCAGAATGGCGCAATAAAGATAAGCAACGCACAACAATGCTTAGGAGTCGAACGATGACAAAATTGGTAACCATTTTTGGCGGGTCAGGATTTGTTGGGCGCTACATTGCACGCCGCATGGCGCAAGCGGGCTGGCGTGTTCGTGTTGCCGTTCGTCGTCCAAACGAGGCCATTTTTGTCAAACCCTACGGTAGCGTTGGTCAGGTTGAACCAATCGGTTGCAACATCCGTGATGATGCGTCAGTTGCGGCGGCGTTGTCAGGTGCAGATGCCGTAGTGAACTGTGTCGGTATCCTAAACGAAGTGGGTCGCAACAAATTTTCGGATGTCCAAGCAGAGGGCGCTGCGCGTATCGCGCGTTTGGCCAATGAACATGGCGTTTCAAACTTGGTACATATCTCGGCCATCGGTGCGGACGAAAATGGTCCAAGCGCTTATGCGGTGACCAAAGCACAAGGCGAGGCCGCGATCCAAGAGCATTTTCCCAATGCGGTGATCCTGCGTCCGTCTATTATTTTTGGGTCTGAAGATCAGTTTTTCAATCGCTTCGCACAAATGGCAGCCTCGCTTCCAGTGCTTCCAATTTCAGGGGCGAACAGCAAATTCCAACCTGTTTACGTGGATGATGTGGCGCGTGCGGCTGTGGCTGGCGCGATGGGTCAGGCCCCTGCAGGTATCTACGAATTGGGCGGTCCAGATGTGGAAACATTCTCCGAACTTATGACACGTATGAAATCGGTCATTCAACGTCGCCCGCTGACGCTGTCTTTGCCAAAATTTGTGGCGTGGTGCGTGGCATTTGGTGCGGATATGGCGCAGGCGATTACTTTTGGATTAATCACAAATTCGATTCTAACACGGGATCAGTTGAAGCAATTGCAAAACGACAATGTTGTTGCGGATGATGCGAAAACATTGGGCGATTTGGGAATTGAGGCCACATCGATGGCGTCGATTTTGCCAGATTATTTGTGGTGCTATCGCCCGTCTGGTCAGTATGCTGCCATCAAAGATTCTGCCAAGAATTTGAAATCGTCATAACACATGATCGCAGGCATTGTTTCGCTGTGCTTGGCCTATGTGCTAAGCCAATTTTTTCGCAGCTTTTTGGCCGTTTTAACAGGTATCTTGGGGCAGGACATTGGCGTCACACCCGATGATTTATCAACGGCGTCGGGCCTTTGGTTTCTGTCCTTTGCCTTGATGCAAATTCCCGTGGGTGGAGCCTTGGATCGAATTGGTCCACGTCTTACGTCGGCCGTGTTATTTTTGATTGGCGGCTCAGGGGGTGCAGCACTGTTTGCGGTGGCGCAGTCTGCATTGCACGTAAAACTGGCGATGCTACTGATTGGAATTGGATGTTCCCCTGTTTTGATGGCGTCCTACTATATTTTTGCGCGTGTTTATTCCCCCAGAATATTTGCCACACTTGCGGCCACAATCATTGGTGTTGGATCTGTTGGCAACTTGGCTGGATCTGTGCCGCTGGTTTGGGTTGTGCAAAGTTATGGGTGGCGCGAAACGCTGTGGGGCTTGGCCGTCGTCAGTGCGTTGATTGCAATTGCCGCCTTCATATTCGTGCGTAATCCTCCAAAGGTCGAGAGTACGCAGGTTGGTCGGTTTAGTGACCTGTTGAAGATGCCAGTTCTGTGGTTGATCATTCCGCTTGTGTTTGTGAATTACCTGCCCGTCGCTGCGTTGCGCGGATTATGGATTGGTCCATATTTGGTTGATACCTATGGTGCAAATACGACGCAGGTCGGCAATGCCAGCATGATGATGAGCCTTGCGATTATTGCAGGAACATTTGCCTATGGTCCATTGGATCGTGTGTTTGGATCGCGGAAATGGGTCATCTTTGCTGGGAATGTGATTGTGCTAACTGCGTTGGTCGCATTGCTATTATCGGGTGATTTCAGTTTCACTTGGGCCGTGTCCCTATTCACCGCCATCGGGTTTTTTGGCATGACATTCCCGATGATTGTGGCGCATGGCCGTGCATTTGCACCTCCGCATATCGCGGGGCGGGGTGTTACATTGATGAATTTGTTTTCAATCAGTGGGGTTGGATTTTTTCAGGTACTATCTGGAAAAATGCACGCCGCCCAAATTGCATCAGGAATCACAGGTGCGGCGCGCTATAGCGATATATTACTGCTGATGAGCGGGCTGATCGCCATCAGTTTGCTGATTTACGCTTTTTCCAAGGATAATTTGGACTAAAAACCCCTAAAAAGGCCTCTACTGCTCTTTCAACGGTGTTTCCCATCGTGTATGCCCCGTGCTGTTCCGTTCAGGGGACGAACCCGTAGTAAAGGAGACCCGATAAAATGGGGTACAAAATCGTTGTTTGTGGCGCGACAGGAAATGTTGGCCGCGAAATGTTGAACATTCTGGCAGAACGCCAGTTTCCAGTGGATGAAATTGCAGCGCTTGCAAGCCGTCGCTCTTTGGGAACGGAAGTAAGCTTTGGTGATAAGACATTGACGACGAAGGATCTTGCTACGTTTGATTTTTCTGGTTGGGATATCGCATTGTTTGCGATTGGTTCATCCGCAACTAAAGAATTCGCTCCCAAGGCCGCGGCGGCAGGATGTGTTGTCATCGATAACAGCTCACTTTATCGCTATGACCCTGATGTTCCCCTGATCGTTCCAGAGGTGAACGCGGATGCGGTCATGGGCTATTCGAAAAAGAACATCATCGCCAACCCAAACTGTTCAACAGCGCAGATGGTTGTCGCGCTGAAGCCGTTGCACGATCGCGCAAAAATCAAACGCGTTGTCGTAAGCACATATCAGTCGACATCTGGTGCGGGTAAAGAAGGCATGGACGAACTTTGGGATCAGACAAAGGCAGTCTACAATCCTGTCAACGAAGTTGAACCGAAGAAATTTACCAAGCAGATCGCCTTTAACGTGATCCCGCACATCGATGTTTTTATGGAAGATGGAAGCACGAAAGAAGAATGGAAGATGGTGGCAGAGACCAAGAAAATTTTGGACCCTGCTGTTAAAATCACCGCGACTTGTGTGCGGGTCCCCGTTTTCGTGGGTCATTCAGAAGCGTTAAACATCGAATTCGAAGAGTTCCTTGATGAGGATGAAGCACGTGACATCTTGCGCGAAGCGCCTGGTATCATGGTCATCGATAAGCGCGAGGATGGTGGGTATGTGACACCGATTGAATGTGTTGGTGATTACGCAACATTCATCAGTCGCATTCGCACAGACAGTACGGTTGAAAACGGTTTGAACCTTTGGTGTGTCTCAGACAACCTTCGCAAAGGTGCTGCATTGAACGCTGTGCAGATTGCCGAAGTATTGGGACAGAAAGTTCTGAAAAAAGGCTGATCTGTCGTCACCACGTTGATTCTAGCTACGTATCCAATCCTAATGTATTGGTTTTGTAGCGAAAGATATATAATGCCCCCCCAACGCTCCGATGCGTTGGGGAGTTTTCTTTGTTACGAATTTTTACAGGGGATGTTGTGCCATTGGGTCGTCCGTCCCCAAGAGTTAAACGCGCGTTGCGCGTCGAGGTTGAACCGGCCCGGTGCCTCCGACACCGCATCCCTTACCTTGGGCATCGGGTTGGTTTGACATGGTGACAAAATGACCTTCTTTTCCGGCATGTTGACTTGATCAGGAACGCCGAATTGAGCGCGTAAACCCCGTGAAGAGATCGAAAGTGACAGTGAGAACAGTGTTACACGAGCAGAGTTGGAACATTTGTTCGTATATGAATTGCGCGTTGCGAATGCAGATATCCTAACGCTGAAGGTTTATAATAGTGATGAACGTTATACGCCCAAGTCCGATTTGCGAGAGATCAGGCGTTGATGACATCAATCCCCCAAATAGGCGATGATGTGTCCTTGTCGGAATATGCGCGCAATCGTAAGAAGCACCTTGTGAGGGCCCTGCCCAATCTGGTCAAAGCAACGCGGCCAAGCTCGGCTGTGCATTCGTTTTTAAAGCATTGGACCGCGCGTTACACGGGAACGAATTCACCACGTTCGGCGTCGTAGTTCTCTAACCCACCTTCACCAATATCTGTCCAAAGCCCATGCAGGCTAAGTTGATTACTTTCGACCGCTTCTTTCACAAATGGGAAGGTCATCAAGTTTTCTAGCGATACCAAGACCGCCTGTTTTTCAAGGGCGCGTGGCATATCTTCATCACTGTGATGGCCTGCAATTGCTTCATAACCTGGGCGCAAGATATCCATCCAACGTCCGACAAAACTGGATTTTTCTTCTAACTGCGGCGCGTGTCCGGTGCACATATCCAAACATCCCTTTACACCGCCGCAACTTGAGTGTCCCAAAACAATAACATGTGCCACCTTAAGCGCGGTTACGGCGTATTCGATCGCCGCAGATGTACCGTGTTGTTTTCCATCTGGGGAATAGGGGGGCACCAAATTTGCAATGTTTCGGTGCAGAAAAAATTCACCCTGATCCGCGCCAAAGATCGATGTGACATGAATACGAGAGTCACAACAAGAGATTACCATCGCGCGTGGATGCTGCCCCTCGTTCGCAAGATGTTGGAACCAAGCTTTATTCTCGGAATAACTTGTCGCGTGCCATCCGTGATACCGTTTTGACAAATATCCCGGCAGAACTTTGATATAGTCCATTGTAACTCTCCTACGCCCTCGCTTGCAGGTGCTTATATCGAATTTTTATAAATTTCGAGAATTAAATTTTGCGCCGTGAACACTTTTGTTTTCTTTGTATGTTATAACGCCAGACAGTCATAAAGTGACTAGGGAACCGATATGACTATTGTGACGATGATGGAACGGAAAGAATGCGTTGAGATTGATCCGGCGCAATTCTTCCAGCAATTTAACCTGCAGGCGGACCGTGACATGCATGATCTGATTTTCGATGTTGTTGAGGATGTCGCACGAACCCTAGGCCGCGAAGAAACGCAATATTTGAAAACAGATTACGACAATTTGCGCGACAGTTTGGATAGTGTCGCTACACTGGCCCAAAAATTTGGGCTTAGACATCTATCGCGTGTTGCGCAGGATGTGAAACTCTGTGTCGATGAGAATGATCTTGTTGCTGTGTCCTCCACAATTCAGCAGCTTCTTGGCGTTGGGGAACAGCCCCTTTTCGCAATCTGAGACATGTCAATCCATTCATGATTGGCACTTGCAGTTCCATGTTTCTTTAGCCAGTGTTTCAATAAACCATTCTGACGGGGAAACGCATGGCTGATCTATTTGCGCCAACGGGTGCCGAGGCGATAAAAACATACATCTGCACACAAGAAACCGCCGAGGCCGTGTTAGCTCAATTATCGGACGCCCAACAAAAGATTGCTCAATTCCATGGTTTCGACGGTGGTTTGAGCCAAGCATTGATTGTGCATGCAGCGGAACACCCCATCGCACTGTTGGGTATCGGAAATGATGCTGCACGCAAACGTGGACGCTTTGCATTGGCAGCTGCAGCGGCAAAGCTGCCCGATGGCATCTACGAGTTCTGCAATGATGATGCATTGCAAGGTAATCCTGTGGAATTGGTTGGTTGGTTCATCGATCAATATCGTTTTGATCGATACAAAACGATCAAGCGACCAGCACGGCAATTGGTCAAACCTGATTGGGCCGATGCCGATAGAATTGCGGCGATGGTCGAGGCCGAAATTCTGTGCCGAGACCTTATTAATACCCCCGCGGCCGATATGGGACCAGCCGAACTTGCCGATGCAGTCCGGGAATTGGCGGCACAACATACGGCGGAATTTAGCGTCATCGTGGGCGATGAATTACTGGCCCAAAATTTTCCAATGATCCACGCCGTAGGGCGCGCCGCAGAGCAAGAGCCGCGTTTGACTGACCTTAAGTGGGGCAGTGCAGGGCCAAAGATTACCTTGGTCGGCAAAGGCGTTTGTTTTGATACGGGCGGGTTGGACTTGAAACCAGCCGCCAGCATGGCCCTGATGAAGAAAGATATGGGTGGGTCTGCCAATGTGATTGCATTGGCACATATGATCATGCGAATGAAATTACCTGTTCAACTACGTGTGCTTATCCCCGCGGTCGAAAATGCCGTATCTGGAAATGCGTTTCGCCCCAAAGACATCCTGAATTCACGCAAAGGATTAAGCGTCGAAATCAATAACACCGATGCAGAGGGTCGCCTGGTTCTGGCAGATGCACTGGCCTTGGCGAGTGAGGATAATCCCGATTTCATTTTATCCATGGCCACATTGACGGGCGCCGCACGTGTAGCGGTTGGCCCCGATATCGCACCATTCTTTTCTGGATCGGACGCATTTTCATCGGCCTTGTTGTTGGGATGTCACAACGCACAGGACCCTGTTTGGGAATTGCCATTTTGGGATCCGTATGAGGCGATGATTGAACCCGATATTGCGGATTTGGACAATGCTCCAGCGGGCGGGTTGGGCGGCGCAATCACAGCGGCCCTGTTTTTACGTAGATTTGTGAATGATCCCGAAAAATACGCGCATTTTGATATCTTTGCGTGGAGCGCGCAAAACGCCCCTGGGCGTCCAAAGGGTGGAAATTCCACTGGTGCACGTGCCGTGTTTGAGGCGTTGCCGAAGTTTCTAAACCTGTGATGGATCGGCGATTTCAGGCATATAATGAACGGGTCGCTGCAAGCGACCTGAAATCAGATATCGATCATCATAATTTTGTGCATCCTGAACGCTGCCAGATTACTGTGCCAATATGTGATTTGCTGGATCTGCCAAACGGAGATCGACAGCGACAACTACTTTATGGTGCACCCGTTGAAGTGTTTGAAGACGTCGCAGGCTGGGCCTTTGTGCGTCAACACTCGGATGGATATGTAGGGTATGTGCAATCTGCCGCATTGGGCAGCTATTCCGCCCCAACGCATTACGTCACAAGCGTTTTTACCCATTGCTATCGTGACGCGGATTTCAAAAGCCCTGACAAAGCGCAGTTACCCATGCAGTCCCAGATTAGGGTGCACGAGCATAGAGCGCAGTTTGGCAAAACTGACTTAGGCTGGATTCCTTTGGCGCATGTGAAACCGATTACAGAAAATGCCCCAGACATTGTGACAGAGGCACAAAAATTTCTGGGAGTACCTTACTTATGGGGCGGTAATTCGGCATTGGGCATTGATTGTTCGGGTTTGGTTCAAGTTGCCTGTTCCGCTTGTGGGATCGCAGCACCTGCAGACAGTGACTTGCAACGCGCAGCTTTGGGAGAGCATGTCAAAGGGTACATGAAACGCGGAGATTTATTATTCTGGAAGGGACATGTTGCGTTGGTCCATGATGTGGGTCACATATTGCATGCAAACGCACATGCGATGGCTGTCACATTGGAACCTATCGATGATGCTATCAAAAGAATTGAAAACTCTGGGGATGGTCCCATCATCGCTCACAAACGACTGAAAGGATAAGTTGTGTCTGACCCCTTTTTCCAACCTGTTTCTGGCTTTGACTTACCGCGGTTTGCGGGGGTTCCCACCTTTATGCGCCTACCACACATCACGCTTGATGATGCGCGGCTAAGCGATGTGGATATAGGAATTATTGGTGTTCCGTGGGACAGTGGTACAACAAATCGCCCGGGTCCGCGTCATGGTCCACGCCAGTTACGTGATGCATCCACAATGATCCGTGCTGAACATCCCGTCAGCGGGGTTAGACCATTTGAGGCGATGAATATAGCAGACCTTGGGGACGTTGGACCCAATCCCGCCGATATCATCGACAGTATGGACCGGATCACCGCATTTTATGATCAGGTGAAAAAGGCTGGGATCACTCCCATGACCGCGGGCGGCGATCATTTGACGTCACTGCCTGTTCTGCGCGCATTGGCCAAAGACGCACCTGTTGGTATGGTACATTTTGATAGTCACACCGATCTGTTCCACAGCTATTTTGGTGGAACAATGTACACGCATGGCACACCTTTTAGACGCGCGATTGAAGAAGGATTATTGGATCCTAAACGGGTTGTCCAAATTGGCATTAGGGGCACCCAGTATGACAGTGAGGATTTGGATTTTGCAAAATCGGTTGGAATTCGTGTCATCAAGATTGAAGAGTTTCACGAACGCGGCGTGATAGACGTGATGTCCGAGGCGCGTGAAATTGTGGGTCAGGATCCCACCTATCTCTCATATGACATTGATTTTGTTGATCCCACATTCGCCCCAGGAACGGGCACGCCAGAGGTCGGTGGGCCCAATAGTTATCAGGCGTTGCAAGTTGTCCGCGAATTAAGTGGTGTCAACCTAATTGGTGCCGACATGGTTGAGGTGTCGCCTCCATTTGATCCAAGTGGTGGAACGGCATTCTTGGGCGTTTCGATTATGTTCGAAATTTTGTGCCAACTGAGCACATCGCGCGCGCTTAAAAAGTAATAAGCAAAGCGACATTGGGGTTGACGATCTGCGCGGATAATCCTAAACGGTCCTTCGTTGGCGGAGTAGCTCAGGTGGTTAGAGCAGCGGAATCATAATCCGCGTGTCGGGGGTTCAAGTCCCTCCTCCGCTACCAAA